>Ga0163150_10002557_pt1 | contig 27569 bp, 28 predicted proteins | sample OliLakLV19P2IB_FD_148628 | JGI IMG/M metagenome (GOLD analysis project Ga0163150, IMG submission 148628) | Freshwater microbial mat bacterial communities from Lake Vanda, McMurdo Dry Valleys, Antarctica - Oligotrophic Lake LV.19.P2.IB | ecosystem: Environmental > Aquatic > Freshwater > Lake >...
TGTCACGGATTCGCGCTTCACGTTTTGCCGCATGGGTAGTCCTTGCCGCGCTGCTGCTCGCCCTTATTCCGGCTACATTCGCACAGGAAACTTTTGGCCTGAGCGATACCGATTTTCAACTGATGACCACCGCCAACGCCCTCAGCACGTCGGCGCAGTCATTTGACTACGATTTCACACTCACCTTGAACGCCAGCGGTGCAGATATGGGCGGCAGCGGCTACCTGATGGTGACGGGCAGCGGCGAGGCTTCTGAAGAGGCCTTCTCGCTGGTTCTCAGCGTCGCGGGCACAATGGATGACGAAAATGTACTGTCCGCTCTTGAAGCCCGCGTGGTTGACGAGACGCTGTACGTCAACATTCAAGACCCCACCACTGGCGAAACCAGCGGTTGGATTGGCATGTCGCTAGACGATCTCGGCTCGACACTTGGCGAAGGCTTCGCGTCGCAGTTCATGGAAAGCTCCAATCTCGATCCCGCAGCAGCCGACGAAATCATGCAAGGCGATTTCAGCTCCATTATGCAGATGCCGGGTGTCGCGGAAGCCATGCAGTCCCTAGCCACGCTCGACCCCGCCGAATACGTCGCCATGTCGCGTCTCGGTGACGAAGCAGGCACTGCTCACTTCTCAACGGAATTCGACCTGCGCGGTCTGCTGCAATCCGATGTGTTTATCTCTCTGGCTGGCTTGGCCATGATGAGCCAAGCCGAAGAAGGAATGCCGACTCCGCAGCCGGAGCAGCTTAACGCCACGGCCACAGGCGCGATGGCCATGATCGCTGCTGGCATCGAGCAGCTTGACCTCAGCTTCGATCAATACATCGGCTTGGACGACGGTCTTGTTCACCGTGCAGTTCTGAATTTCGGCCTCAACGTTGACCCCACCATGTTCGGTGAGGCAGGCGATCCCCTTGCGCTGGCGCTGAACTTCGACATCAACCTCAGCGAATACAACCAGCCTATCGGCGTGGTTGCTCCTGAAGGCGCGCAAATCGTCACCGGCGAAGACATGATGAACGGCAATATGCCCTTCGTGCCGCAGTTGGCTGAGTAGTTTAATGCTGCTTTAACCGCAGGGGCGCGGCCATAATGACATGGCCGTGCCCCCCTACAATTTCCCTACGGTTCATCGCCTCGAACCGTCTTTCGCACTCCCCTAATTTTGCTGCTCTGTAATTGATGTTATGATGGTAATGAACCTGTCTTATCTTGAACGAGACACCACAGGACACACGCTATGTTTAATCGTCTGATGTCCCATTCACGCAAAGTCTTTATTTCGGTTGCACTTCTGATCATGTTAGGAATGCTGGCGCTTGTGCCGTTAGTCGCCGCGCAGGGCGAGTCGTTCGGGCTGGGCCAGACGGACTTCCTGCTGTTGACAACCGCCAATACGCTAACGCGCTTCGCCGCCTCATATGGTTATGACTTCCATCTCAATATGAGGGTGAGCGGTGTCCCTGATACCAGCGGCACAGGCGATCTCACGGGTACTGGAGAGATCATCTACGGCGCAAGTCCGGCGCTGAGGCTGGATTTGCAGGGCAGCATAGCGCTCGAAGGTGACGCGAACATTCCATTTTCGCTCGAAAGCCGCATCATCAACGATGTGCTCTACATGAACGCGGTCAATCCCGATGGCACGAGCACGGGTTGGGCTGGACTCACGGTAGAAGAAGCAGTCACCGCCGTATTACAGGGCATGATCGATAGCAACAAACTGCCTATCGATGCCGAACTCCTCGCTGAACCGTTGGATGCCGCATCGCTGATGCAAATGGGTGAAATGTTCGGTCTGGGGCAAGCCCGCGACTTGTTCGCCGCCATCCCCCCCACCGATTATCTGAGCATTACGCGAGGCCCAGATGAGATAAGCGACGGTCAAGACTTGGCCGTTTTCGTCATTGACATTGACATCGCGCAAATCCTAACGAGCGAAGGCATCATCAACTACTTGATGAGCCTCGAAGATAGCGACGCACCGCCGCTGCGTCCGCAGGAAGTCGAAATGGCGGGCCAACTGTTGCAAACGGTCTTCGCAGATACCAACTTCACCGTCAATCAGTACATCGGTCTGGATGATGGGCTGGTTCATCGCATGTTGGTCACGCTCAATTTGGCCGTTGATGTGGCGGAAATCGACGGCAGCAGAACGCCGCCGATGAACGCACAAATGACGTTAGACGTGACGCTGCATGGCTTCAACCAATCCTACAACATCACCCCACCGCCCAATGCTGACCTCTCGGAGGATGCACAGGCGATTGCGAACTCGCTGCCAGTCCTCGCCATACCAACGCCAACGGCGACACCAGTATCCGGTCAGGCCACCATTACACCAACCGAAAGCGGCTTACAAATTGGCATTCCAACGCCCGCGCCGGGTGTGCCATCGTCGTTAGCCGTACAGTTGAATACGCCGCTTATCATCGACATCACGGGGCGTGACCCGATCAACCTGACCTATACCACGACAGGCAGCCAAACCATCGTGGTGACGGCACGCAGCCTACAAGTTGGCGCGGTTGATACCACCATCGAAATCCTTGACGCGGCGGGTAATCGACTGGGTTTCAACGACGATCATGGCGCGACGGTTGGCGAGTTGAACGTGCGCGACTCATCTATCACTAACCTGCTGCTGCCGGCGGCGGGAACGTATACCATCCGCGTCAACAGTTTCACAGGTGTTGAACAGGGTGAAGTTGAAATCGTGGTGCGGGATGCCAGCACGATTGCCCAACCGACAGTAGTTCCAACTATCGACTCTGGCGGCGGCAAACCGGGAACGATCATCGCGTCGCCTATGCCGCCGACGGCCATTCCACCAGTGCAAACTGGCAGCGGCCTCAATCAGACGATACAGGGCAGCCTGACGCCAAATCAACTGTACACGTACACCTTCAACGCGACGGCAGGCGATATCGTGACCATCACTGTGCGCGATACTTCCGGTACGCTTGACCCGATACTGACTTTGTTGTTCAACAACGGCATACTTGCTGTCAATGACGATCACGGTTCAAGCGACTTTTCGCTGGATGTATTCGACTCGCAGATCGCCAATTTCACGTTGAATCAAACCGGAGTCTATACCATTCAGGTTGGAGACTATTTCAACAGCAATGGTTCGTTCCAGCTAATCATTGCGCCGGGAGTGGCCATCGTAAAGTAGTCACTAACGAGAGCGCCGGAGATGCAGTCTCCGGCGCTCAAAACCATTCTTTACCTTGACCACCATTGGGGGCTATGCTAAGATAACCTCTAATATGTGCCTGTGGCTCAGCGGATAGAGCATTTGCCTACGGAGCAAGAGGTCGGGGGTTCGAATCCCTCCAGGCACACCTGATGGAACGTAACTCGAACTTTTGCCAGCAGAACCCAACTTGCTGGCATTTTTCTTTTCCCCTACCAGTAGCCTACCGCCACCGCGAACCTTTCGAGTTATTTCCCTAAGATATGCGAAGGGCGGTAACAATTCCATCCGAATGAGCTTTCCGTCTTTGTTCACAACAACTCGTTCGACCATCTGCCGCAGCAGTTCCTGCTGGTCACTATATTCTAATCCATTATAGAGAAATCCAACTTTTGCGATGATATTTAGCGCTGTATCAAGATGATTGATATGCACTTGCCGCTGTTGTCCCAATGTCTCTAAAGCCAATCGCAGTTTTGTTCGGCGATCTTGCCATTCTCGCCAAAGACCATCCCAAATCTGATCGCTGATTTTGCCTGCCGCAAACAAGCGAGCCATTCGGCCCTCTTCTTCGTCAATATTTTTCAAAGACATTTCCAGTTCTATTCGCTCACCGGGCCGTAAATGCCCCAATTTTTCTGCAATTTCCTGTGTATAAGCAGCCTGAATAAGCGGAAGAGTTTTTGGATCCACCTGTATATCACGCAGCTCCATAGCGACCTGTTGTTCAATCCCTTCGCAAGATAGATTGATGTTGCTACGTGTGTTGCATGTTGAACACGTCATTCGAACTGCAGGCTCTTGCGCGGACAATTGGATATATACCAACCCCTTCAGAAGATATTGATGCTTTCGGCGAGCAAAACGGTTGATAGATCGCCGTGATAATATCTCGAGTCCGTGTTCAAACTCTTCCGTAGTGACAATCGGTTCCCAATTGCCACGAACAGTTTTCGGCGGAATATCCGCTTTATCACTGACAACCCAGCCCGCATAAAACCAGTTGTGGAAAATTCTCGAAATTGTACTTTTGTTGATTTTTCGCTTCCCGTTGGCTTTGACCTCGACGAAAGGTCGTCCACTCCTATATCGATAACCTCGTGTATGAAGCGCTTCACAAATTTCATCCAGCGTAAGCTTATCCTCTAGCAACATCTCCCAAGCAGAGCGCCAAATTTTGAATCGTTCGGGGTCAGGCTCTACCCAACGAGTGTAGCGACCATTCATTAGCTTGTTTTCGGAAGCGGTTCGCATTTCGCAGTTTCGATAACCATCAGGTGCTATCGTTGTGCAGCCTCCGTTTCGTGCTTTCGCATGGAGACCACCAACAACCCGTTGTCCCAGTTTGATTGATTCACGCCGCGCCAATGTAAACGACAGACTAACTAAAATAACGTCAGTTATGGATAAGGTCTTCAAGCAAAAGGCTTGAGGACAAGTGCAAAGGCGGTTTCTTGGGCTGATGACAATAAGCAATCAACCCACAAAGCAAGTTGACCATAAAATTAGCCACACTGCGGTGGCGAGTATGCTCAATCTGCGAAATGTTTTTCAACTGATCGATGATCGAACGCTTCCGCAGCAGGATTTTGTCCACCAGTGGCAGCAGGCGGTTCTTCATATTGGACTTGAGTCTGGTGATGAGGTGAATACCACGTTGACGCAGTTGAGCAGCCAGCGGTTGGGACAGGTAGCCTTTGTCACCAAACAGCTTGCCCCACATCTGTGCGGTCAGCTTGGGTACGGGTACGCGATCATCGACGTTGCCGGGCGTGAGGCGACAGGCGAGCAGTTCGCCGCGATCATTGACCACCAGATGCAGCTTGAAGCCGAAAAACCAGCCCATTGAAGTCTTGCCGCGTACCGCTGCCTGTGCAAACACTCGATGCTGGCTGATGCGGCGATTGTCACACACTGCCAGCGCGGTGCTGTCGATGAAACCGATGCCGCTGCACGGCCCATAGCAATACTGCAAGTAGGCACACAGTGGCACCAGCGCACCCGGCGTCAGTTGGACGAAGCGCTCATAACTCACCAGACTTGGAAAGGCTGTGTGCAAGTGTGGCTGCACATACTGCGTATAGTAGCTCTTGAAGTCTCGATAGCGCGACTGGTGAAAATGGATCAGGATCGTCATGATTTCACTCAAACACAACTGTCCCGCTCGACGGCGCTGCTTGCCGCTGGCAAGTTGTTCGTGCTGCCACTGTGCTTCAAACTGTTGGCAAAAATCATCGACATGGCAGAATAGCTCAGTTAAACTCATGGTGGGACATCTTTCTTGTTAGCGGTAACCAGAAGGATACTCCTTCTGCGAAAGGTGTCCCAGCTTATCCATAACTCACGTTACATAAGTTAAAACAATTGATCTCATCAGTGCATACCACTGCCGAGTACGTGAACGCCCAAGCTCTAAAGGCCAATCATGATCGCAAGTGATATGAAATATGAAGCAAGATCAATGAAGCAAGTTACACGATTGGGTATTGTTGATCCCCACGACTTGAGCCGAAACGGTATCCTGATGCTGCTCACACGGGCGAATATAGCAGTGGAAGTCGAAGCAATATTTGCAGACCTAGCAGGTGTACTCGCCTATTTAACAGATCACCAGATTCAAATACTGCTATTGAACGATGACTTACCGCACACGGCTGATATTGGTGGGGTGCTGCGTCAACTGACTGACCAATTTCCGGGACTGGCAGTGTTGGTTTTGAGCGCAAAATACGTGCAGCACGTTATAAGCAATGGTGCTCAGGGCTTCGTCTACAAAGAAGATCGCCTACAGGAAGCGCTTCCCCTCGGAATCGAGACCGTTCGTAGCGGGTACATTTATATTTCACCGAAAGCATCAGCACTACCATACAATCGCTCTATCCAAAGACCACCTGAGCATTTCAACCATACGGATGTAGAAGTGCTGCGAATGCTGGCATACGGTCATACAGTACAAGAAATTGCCGCAAAACTCGCACTAGCTCAGCGATCTATCTATCGCATTCGGACGAAACTACGGACATTGCTGGAAGTTCGTACCAACGAGCAAATCGTGGACGCTGCCCGCAAAAGAGGTTTATTGGATACGAAATAAGTTAGGGCCTAGTGAGCCATTTAAGGAAGCGCACTGTGAAAATTCATGTGGTTGTGGCGCACAACGTTGATTTAGCACTTATTGGCGCACAAGTGGTCCTGGAGAAAGAATCGCAATTCCAACTCGTAGCTGCCCTAAATACTGTTGATAAGCTATTGGAAGCAATAACTGACCGCTATCCAAATGTCATTGTCTTCAGTGAACGCCTCGATCCTGACCTCGATGTCCTGCAACTGGTAGAGCGAGTACAAGGTGCTGCTCCATATGCGCGATTGATTGTGGTGGGAAATTTAAGAGATGGTCTGCTTATGCGCGATTTGTTCCATATTGGAGTCCAAAGTTATTTATATGAAGGGGACGAGCTGAAAGATCACCTCGCCACAGCTGTAGAAGTCGTCATGCGAGACCGTCCGTATCTATCGCCCACCGCTAATGCCGAATAACTTGGTAGCGATGCAATCGCCGCAGCGCGACTGGCACTTAGACGCAGAAGCGCGGGCTGTGCTCAGGTTATTGGCACAGGGGAATCATATCGGTCAGATTGCGCTGCAATTGCAAATGCCACCGCGCCATGTTTACTGGATACGGGATAAACTGCGTCAACGATTTGGGGCGAATACTAATGAACACATGATTAGTCGTGCTGCTGCCGAAGGCTATATCTTCCCCTAATACAGCCTCCCCACTGTAAATCTCCCACTCAACCATAAATCTTTCCTGTCGAGGACTGAAAAATTTCAGTCCTCGACTACATAGTATTTGCAATGATGAGGTGATTAAAAAGCCGAAAAGAAGGCGCTCATGAGAAAACTCATCCTCATCACCTTAAGTATTTCCGCTTTCGTACCGATGTTAGCTGCCGTCTATCTGCTACTGCAACAGAACAGCACCGAGATGCCATTACCAACCCTTTTTGTACTGCCATCGTTAACCGCATCAGCTACCGTGCCTACTCAGTCGGCCACTGACACCCCAGCCACCGTTCCAACCGCAATGATGACTCTCTACCCATCGCAAACAGTCACAGAATCGCCCACCTTCACACCGACTCTCTCCACGCGAGTCGTTGAAATCAGTGTAGTCATGCCGGGGGTGAATTTGCCGCCAACGATGACTCCCTTCCCCTTTGGTCTCAGCTTGATACCTGCTCCGCCGCAGCCCGTGGAACCGCTCCCCGATGCAACTAATGTTGCACCGCCATTCGAGGGTTGGTACAGCTTCGAGTCCGATCATCCAAACGTCACCTATACGAACTATTGGGAGCCAAGACAAGTGCCGCAAGCCAGTCGCGGCCAGTATCACCGCACCGAAAATCTGCAAGGATCAGTCCAATTTAGCTTTGAAGGCGAAGGGTTACGCATACGCTATGTCGCCGCTCGCAACATGGGGATATTTCAGATCGTTGTTGACGGCATCATCCTCGATACGATAGACGCTTATGCTCCTGAACTAGCATTTCCCGGCACCCGCGTCTACTTCACCGGACAAGGCACACACCTCTTAGAACTCCGCAGCACTCAACAGAAAAACGCAAGTAGCGAAGCTTATTCAATCGGCTTGGATGCGATTCAAGTCTTTAGAGGCGATGCCAACACGCTTATCATCCCACCGCCGTTAGAAACTTCCACTCCAACCCTCGCACCGCACCCAGCAGAGCGAATTGAATTGGTAGCGCATCCATCCACGCCGGAACCGACAACTACTCCGGCTACACCGCGCGTCATAAACGCCTCCGTCGTGGTTGCCCATGACGAGAACGGTAATCGTGCGGTTGATCCATCGGAAGGTGTCAGTGGTATTTCAGTTAGAGTTGTCGAAGTCGGTACAAACCGCGTCCTACGGCAAGCCTTTACGGACAGTTCCGGCTATGCGGAAGTTCAAGTTTTCGCATCCGGCCAAACCCGCCTCGTCATCCCGTATTTTGGAAAGTTTTGGGACATCTCCACTGGACGTGATGAAAGTGTAGCCCGCTTCACATTACTCCTTGCTCCCGGCAACCAACCCGGACTAATTCCCTGAATAGGTGACATGATGAAAACCCGTCTGAAAGTATTGTGCCTGATATTTTCGTGTCTGATCGCTGCGTCTATCAGTTGCATAGGGTCGCTTGATGAAATGCAAATTGTTGACGCGCCCGTTTTTGTATGTCCAACCCCAAATCCACAACCAGATCCTACTTTGAGACCCTATGTTATTCGTCCGCCACAGCTTTTTTACGTAGATAATGCGGTATTTGCTGGTGGATTCGAATCGTCTCTACAGGTGCGGTTTCGATTGCGAGACTGGACGACATTACCCGCCACGTCATCGGCAAGCGGCGATCCCCGCAATATCACACTCTGGGGTGTGTTGTACCCAATATTAACCGACGAGCAGCGGCAGCAATCCGTCTCAATGGCGTCTGCATCACAGGGACGATTACTGATGGCATGGCCGCTGGTGCTGTTCGGAGTGGCGGAACAAGCCGTGTATCTGCTGCTTACGATAGCGCAGGGCATCACGTTCATCTCATTTGGCGTTGCAATCCTGTTTGCCTTCTTCAAGAAAACCGAAGTCATCGCCCGCTCGATTGTCGATCAATGGATTGAGCTGATTGTTCAGACAGTCATCATTGCCCTGATGCAATCGCTTGTGGTCGCATTTTTCTTGGCAGGAACAGCAAGCGGAAATGGCATGGTGGTCTTAGGCATTGGCTTGATTTGTCTCGTCTTTATCGTCATCACTTTGTGGTCAGGAATAAAAGCCGTCTGGAACAGCATCAATCGGCTGTTTTATTCGATGGGTCAAGCGACAGGTGGCACAATTGCTTCTCCAGCAACCGCTGCTGCTCTTGCCGCAGCCGGAGGCGCAGCAGTTGTCGGTGGTGTGGTGAGTATCGGAGCAAACTCTCTTGCAGGCGCGACTGCACTCAGTCAGGGTGCGACACTCGCTCAGGCCGCGGGCAGCGCAGTCGGTGGTATTCCTCAGTTGAGCGGCGCCGCACGTACCCTCGCTTATCTTCCCGGTGTTCGTGGTACATCGCTTGGTGAAACCGCCGAACAGTTCACAGAAGGCGCGGTCACCAGACAGGTTGCACGACATATCCCATTTGTTGGCCGTGCAACCGGCCCGATCTTAGGTACGGCTTTGCTCACTAATCGTGACCCGGATGCCGCCCTTTATGATGAGCAAGATCGCGTCATTGCCCGTCCAATGCTTGTTCCTGCAGTCGGTGATGCACTCGGAAGTTGGGCAACGCCGAAAGGCAAACGCCGGAAGACAAGCAATTCACTGAGTGATCTCGATATGTTAGAGACTGAGGACGGAGAGCTGATACCTGCCGCCTCAACCCGACCACATCGAATGGGAACTTTCACGCCCATTCCACAGCCATCGCCAGATCATCGTGAAGCGGAAATAGAACACGCTCGTCAGAAAAGCAATTACGCAGCGGAAATGCAGGGCGAAGAAATGGAGCAGCATATCTCGGATACGCTGCGATCTTCACAAGATAGTAATCCGCCAGCGAATGAGCCAACACGAAATGCTGAGGCAGATGGCTCATCGAAACTCGATCAGGTAGCCGCTCGTTTAGAGGAAAGCGCGGAAGCGTTGACAGGTCCAGCACGGTTGCAGATGACCACGCAAACCGCAGTTGGTCACCTAAGACTCAGTGGTAGCGCCGACGTCGCTAGCGTGCTTGGTGATGTTGTCCGTCAAACACAATTGGAACGAGTCGCCAAGGGTGAACCCGTTGCCGGTGGACTCGACCACTTCAGTGTCGCAGACCGAATGGCGCAGGTCATGGGTATAACGCCGATTGATGACGCTAAACCGCCCATTCAAGAGAATTTAACGCGGTTTGGACTATTTGCAGATTTAGCGCTCCGACTGGGACTCTCGCCTGAACAAGCGGAACAGGTTATTCGAGAAGTAAAAGAATCACCTTCAGGAGAGCTAAAACCAGAAACCCGCCAAACCCTGATCGAGCAGGTTCGTCAAGATCACCATTTTTCTTGGGATGACGCAGAGCAATCGCTAAATCGCTTACAAAACTTTGGTCTTGCCCTGCCTGAGCAAATTATCGCTTTTGGTCAAATGAACGTCGCCCTTCCTGTTGTGAAAACTCCAGAAATCGACAGCCCGATTATCAACTTTTCCGTGACCATATCGGACACAGATGTCCTCGATCAAGCAAGCAAAGGTGCATCAGCAATGGAAGGTAGCCAGAACGTCTTAGGGGGTGTCTCTTGAACGAACAATTGCACTATCAAACGCTAGAAGAATTACGTGCTTTGCCGCTCGAAGCACTTCAAGCGTTATGGGAACTCGTACCTACAGAGCGTCAACGTGCCTACAAGACATCATATGAGCGTGAGGTTCGCAACGCGGGCGCTGCTGGTTCGGATGCCTCAGAAGTTCAAGTAAACGCCGAATTGATGCGCCGCTACGAAGAAGCTGCTCTCGTCCCCATCGGGATGCGCTGGGCACGAACACCCACTCGTGTACAGTTAGCAGGGCGCGAGAGCGATGCAGTCGGCATCTCTGACGAAATAAACGCAAATCAAGCTGGAAAACCACCTTCACGAGTCGTCATCGGAGCAGGGTTAGTCGCACTCTTGCTGTTTGGTTTCATGTTCACTCGAATAATTGGTGCGGGCAATCGTGATATGGTAGCGACCCACCGCGAGTTAACCAAACGCCAACGCCTCGTATCAGTCCCACCCCGACCCCGTTAGCTCTGGAAGCACAAGATGACGTCATTGAAGGCGGCGACGCGGCCCGTGCGGTTGCCTACCCGGTGAACTTGCAGGTCATCATAGGAGATGATGCTAATCCGCGAGTTTGGGTTGTGCAGCGGCGCGCCATACGCGCATCTGAATGGAACTTCGCCGCCATTATGAGCGGATGAATGATAGCGCTGAATATCAACGAGCATTGTGCGGAATGGCGCTCTGGAGCGACCAGAACCCGCGCGCTCTGGCGGCTGGTATGGTATCAGCTTTCGAGACTCAGGTGGTTGAGGGAATATGGCCAGCATTGTTCAACGGAAACTACGAGCTGCGCGAAACTCCCTTCTGGCATTTAGCGCCTGTTGGTCGTCCCGGTGGTCGTCCATTATGGGCAATCCTCAACAGCTACGAGTTTGCACCTTCAACATGGAATTTCTTTCGCCCGCTGCCTCCCTTGCTGCGACTCAATTTTCCATTTGCGCTTTGTATCGATCTCCCCAAAACGTATGAGCGCAATTCAGGGATTAACGCCCTCGAAGGCATCATTCAAGCGTATCAGGTTCACCTTGCAGGTGTTCGTGGTGAGGACAGCCGCTCAGTGCAGCGCGTCGCTGACTGTCGCCGCGCGCTTCAAGAGATCAACAATGGTGATGCCCTTCATTTGATGCAAATCAGCATCGCGCTTGCAGCCGATGACCTAAACACGCTCAAAGAACGCATCCAGACCGTGATGAATGAAACGCGGGCATGGTTCTCACTGCGCCAAGAAGTGGGTGAACTCCTTCCGCGATCTCTCGGTTTTTTCGCCGCAAAGCGCACAAAGGATATTGGTGCCGGATACGACGTGGCCCGTCACATCGCGTGAGCTAGCCGTAATGCTCGCTCCATTAGGCTATCGCAAACTGTCTGATACAGATGGTGTGCTGCGCGGGGAAGCTGTCGAAGCTTCCTATCCGGTATTCCACAATTCGTGGCGGGATCGGAGAGCTACCCACGAAATCTGGGTAGGCGTGTCGGGCTTTGGTAAGACCTTCGCTCTCAATTGTTACCTCTCCCGCGAATATGCCGAGAACGGCATCCCCTTCGATCTTCTAGAGCCGATGGGCCACGGGCAGCACATCGCTGCCGCATTTGGCTTGCCGTGGTACGCGATGAGTGCTAAAGCTACCAAATTGAACCCTCAGGATGTGATGTTCCCCACGCTCATCGAGCAGGTCAGCCATACCACACGTATCTACGAAACAGTCTTAGGGAGGCTGCTATCCGGCGGGCAGCGCCAGAACCTTGAGCGCGGTCTACTCGGCGAAGCACTCGAGACGTTGTATCGTGGCTTTCCTGAGTTGACACGGGTAACTCCTGACCTCGCGCCTACTTGCGACATCCTCTGCGACGTGTTGTCTGGAATAGGGGATAAACCGGCAACAAAAGCCATTGCTAAGGATCTCGCCGATGAAATTGCGGGCCTTTGCACTGGAAGCGGGCCGTGGTCGGCTTTCTTGAACGGCGCAACGAATGTTGACCTCACACGCGGTAATCGGGAATGGATCGGGCCGCGAGTATTTAGCTTCCACGCCTTCCGTGAACGGCCAATCTGGTTGGCGTTGCGCGAACGCGAACTAAAACCACGTTCAGCACCGCAGAACGTTAAGCCGACACCTGCGGTGACAACTGATCTATCAAAAGTACGGAAACCGGAAACACCATCACCGAAGCGCAAGTAGTAGAGCCACTCTACTTAAGCCCTAAGAGAGGAAACGAAACGATGACCGACAAAATCGAATGGCATCTGGTTGAAGATGGTTCACTCTACGCGGTTGAGATCACATCGCCTGATGTTGAAGTGAATGGTTCGAGCTACAAGGTCGATCTTGTTCGCGCAACATTGGACGATTCTGGTTTAGAGCGTGAACAGCGTCTAGTCCTAGGTCAGTATCCTTCGTGGAGCGAAGCCGAAGAACATCAGCGTGAAGTGGAAAAAGGGCTGGATGAAAAGGGTTTGGCCGGGCTTGCCGATGCTGCAAGCCTTATTGCTGAACAACCCTATCAAGACACTATTTCATATGTCTATGGTTTAGATGCTCCTCCGCTGAACCCTGATCGATACACGTTTGAACCCGAAGTACCGATTGATGACTGGATGGATGCGGCCATGGTTGAGGACTGGAAACGCGAATCAGCCGAACCTTCCTTAATGCCGATTACAAAGCCAGATTTTGGCGGCAGTGAGGAGCAGATCGCTCTGATGGAAACTCAGATTGATCCTGTGATATGGGACAACGGTTTCGATTGGGTCGAAACAGCACCGATGGATGTCATCCGCGATGCATCACCGGAATTGCCATTTGCCTTTGGCACAGATATGACCCCCTATGATACGGAGGGAAATCCGCTCGTTCATCATGTTGATGCCGGGGCAACCGTACATTGGGTTGGAATCGCAGAAAACGCCAAAGAAGCGGCAGAACCCTATCAACTGCGCTACTACAGAGCGTTGGTATCTGAAGAACGAATGCTCAGGCACGACTCCTACGCGGTTATGCCGCTGCTAGACAATGATCCTTCTACAGCATGGCCACTTCCAGGCCTCGAAATGCACCTTAAAGCGGGTGATATTTTTATGGTGCAGCAGTTAGCCCATGATGTGGCAGTCAATTATGGTCATGACTTCCCGGAGCCAGAATCACTCCCTGCTCTTGATTCCCACCCCGACTATCATTTCGGCTATGGTGTCGGGCCAAATAATATGGCTTCGCTCGATGCTGTCAAGACTTGGATGAATGGCACCGAACGGCGTTTCGACACCCTCACAATTGCTGAGTTTGAAACTTGGGATGGCTCAGAAGGTGATGAAGTCAAGCTCTGGCAGGTTTTTATTATCCTATGTTCTTCAACAATGCGCCTACAATGTAAGCAACAACGGCAGCAAATCCACCGACAAGCAGCATTTCGAAACCGCTGCGAATAGGATTTAGGCGCGTGACATATACTTTCGCAGACCCTAATAGGAATAATGCGACGGCGGATGAAATGATTGAGATTAGAAATGCTGTGTTAGAAGCAACGGGTGTGAATAAACCAATTAAGTAAATCCCAAGTGGCAGGACACCAGCAACTACAAATGCCAGAAATGTTGCCAGAGCGTTGTATATAGGCGCGCCTTCCTCCTTTACCATATTTAGTTCTTCAATCATCATGGTGTTCACCCATCGCTCCTTGTTGCGAGTTTGGATTACAACCAATCCTTGTGCTTCCTCCTCATCATAACCGTGCTGTCTATACAGATTCAGTAGTTCCGCTGTTTGACCCTCCGGGAAGTTATCAGCTTCCCAGCGTTGTCGTTTAGCCTCATTCGCATAAAACTCTCGTTCGCTTTTTGTCGATAAGTAATCCCCAGTCCCCATCGAAAAACCATCAGCAAATAGATTGGCAAGACCAAGAATGAGAATGACGTGTACGCCCAGATCTGCTCCGGCTACTCCGCTGACAACAGCAAAAGTCGTGATAATGCCATCCAGTCCGCCATAAACAATGCTCTTGATGTAATAGCCGACGAATTTAGGCCGATGGGAGCTGTCGTTAGTTTCTTCAGATGCAATTCTGGCTGGATCGTGAAGCTTGGCTGCGGCCCTTACGTCACCAGATTCAAATGCTCCTCGTGCCTGATCAATTCGTTTAGTGATACTCATTGCAAGTCTTTAGCTACCGTTGATTACGGTTTGTTGGCCGAGATATGAAATAGGATTATGAAACATTTTATCGGATTTCAAGCCAGATATGGGTTACCTTTGTAATCAATCGAGGGTTGCAAATGTATGCTTACTTCGCTTGTTTTCCGAAGTTTCGACTCCATCGGACAACGATACGCCGAATATGTACGGCGCGGTAGTAGGGCTTATTTCGTCTATTGGGGAACCAATTTTTGTTATCCCCTTCCAGCACTTTCGCCTCGATCACAAAAAAGTTTTCCAGCTCGACACGTCCACCGCTCATGAGTTCTTCCGTCCATACTTCCACCAACGCCTCTAGGATTGCTTGCACATCGCTGCTGTTCAGTCGAGTGCGCTGTCCGATTTTTTGTACGGTCTTTTGCTTGTTTAATGACATGGATAACCGCCTAGGGTTCAAGTTTACGATCTGGTGCTGCTAACTTCTGATTCGCGCTGCCGGACTTGCTGCCTGCTTCCGTCGCAATCTTATTCATCAGTGCCGCCGCTGCCTGTTCAAGCCTTGATTTACGATTACTTTCCGAAAGCGTTGACGCAGGCTCAGAATTGGCCGGAGATTCTTGAGCCGAAGATACAATAGAAATTCCACGCTCCAACAATAGAGGTTGAATGTCATTGGATGCGCTTAGAAGCCTTTTCCAGTCGTCACGCTCGTAGAAGCGAGTCAACCGAGCATTCATAACCACTTGAGTAGCAAAGCTAGCCTCCACATAACGAGCAAAGATCGTGCAATTGCCAACCTGCGGCGTTATTACTTCATCGACAGTGAGAAGCGCGCGCTGGCGTAAATGGCTGTTCGGATCGTCTTGATTGGCGTCAGTCGTCGCTGTCCCGCTGGCTTTACTATAGAACTCAGCGGTGTCTGCGTCGCAACCGCCGTAAACAACTTGCGTAGCTAAACCGGTGAACAAAGCCTGTGTACCCTCTACGCCATAAATCATATGGAACTGCCCCTTTGTTTGCGCCCCGATCATGATTGAAATACGCCGCTTACGAACGAGGTTGACATCCGCAACAAGGCTGTCGAGCTTTCCCAATGTCGGGAACTCATCCTTTAATCTTGGAAATGCAGTCGAAAGTCCACGGATTTATGTCTGCTTTCGCCAAACGCTACGAAATGTCCACAATTGCTGATCGAACGCGAAGCACAGCGTCAAGCTCAGGCAACGAACCTTTTAGCTGTTCGTGTATCGACTTTCTAGACTTTGATACCTCACCCACAACCGGCAGTGAAATTTCTATTATGCACCGACACGATAACGTTCATGTCCGTTTTGTTGAGACGGTAACAGGTTTATCCCTATGTCGGATCGTTTGGATTTCTGTATATCGACTCGAAAGATATGCAAAACGTCATCCAATGAGATGCTAAATGACCTGTATGTCATCGACTATTGACTCCTAAAATTGAAGGGAGGTGTCGATTGGTATAGGTAAAAACAATGCCACGTATTCTGTTGATTGATGACGACCCGGTACTCACAACACCCCTGCAAAACGCATTCGAACGAGCCGATTATCGTGTTTCAGTTGCACATGATGGTCATACAGGCCTCAGTAAAGCGCTGTTAGAACAGCCGGATGTCATCGTGCTTGACGTGATGATGCCGGACTTGGATGGCTGGAAAGTATGCGCGGCCATTCGAGAACGCAGTCCAGTACCGATCATCATGCTGACCGCGCTCGATGACAGCACGGATCGGATACGCGGCTTGGAGATCGGCGCGGATGACTATCTGGTGAAGCCGTTTAGCTTTCAGGAACTCCACGCCCATGTTAAGGCAATGCTGCGGCGTATCAAGATTGACAGCGGTTCAGATCCATCAACACTGTTACGTGCAGGCGAAATCGAGGTCAACCTTGCCGCGCACTGTGTCACCCTTCATGGCGAAACCTTGATGCTGCGCCAGAAAGAATACGAAATCCTCGTTTTGCTGATGTCGAACCCTGATCGAGTTGTAACCCGTGATGAGTTGTTCGATAAGGTTTGGGGAACAGATTGGCTCGGCGACACGCGCACACTGGATGTTCATATGAGCTGGCTGCGTTCGAAAATCGAGCCGGATTCAGCACAGCCAATGTACTTTCAAACGATACGCGGAGTTGGCTACCGATTTGTGATGCCAGTAGAAAGGTAGCTCCATGGGCTTGAACATCCGCCAGCGCCTGATGCTGACCTTTACACTGGTCATTTCGGTGGGCAGCTTACTTTTGTTCTGGGTGGCGGGGCGCCAGATCGAAACAGCAACGGTGGAGTTTCACCGCTCGGATTTGACCAATCAAGCGCTGACTATCAGCGGGGTGCTGCTGGAGGATTTAGAGCACTATCTCGAAGGCGAAGATGGGCAGAACAACGCAAGCCTGCAACAGTTGATCGAGCGAATGGCACTTTCGGAAGGGCAGCATATCACCATACTTGATACCAACCGGCGCATCCTAGCCGACAATCAAGCTCCCACGTTATTGTTCGCTCAACTACCTGATACGCCCGAAGTCAGCGCTGCGATCAACGGCACTCCCGGCTATGTTATTCGCCCGGACTCGCAGGGGATTTCGTCGTTGTTTGTGGCTGTCCCGATTTACTACGAAGATAGTTTTCTCGGCGCAACTCAGCTCTCAACGCCGTTTCAACCGATCATGGTCGAGGTACAAAACCGCTGGCTACAGCTTGCCAGCGCCGCGCTGCCGGTTGTGCTGATGACCGCAGCAAGCAGTTTCTGGCTTGGCGGACGATTGTCGTATCCAATCCGGCAGCTACAGGTTTCGGCGCTGCGGATTGCCGAAGGCGCGCTCGACGAGCGTATCAAGGTCGAAGCCACTGACGAGATCGGACAGCTCGGGCGAGCATTCAACTTCATGGCTGAACGCTTAAACGCAATGCTAACCGCACAGCGCAGCTTTGTCAGCAACGCGGCCCATGAACTGCGGACACCCCTCATGGGTTTAAAACTGCGTATCGAAGGGCTGCAAGACTCGCAGCTTTCCGAAGATCAGCGACAGATCTATCTGCGCGAGGCGGCGGAACAGGTGCAGCACATGGCCGAACTGGTTAGCGCGCTGCTGGTATTGGCGCGACTGGACGAAGGTAATCATTCCATTCAAGCTCAGTCGGATGGCTTCGATTCTGTTACACTGCTGCGGGATGCCGCCCGGCAGTGGCGCATTCAAGCACAGCAGGCGGGGATTAAATTCGCGGCGGATGTGCCCGGCGCGCTGCCAGAACTGCCGATTACCAGCAGCGATTTGAGAATCGTCCTCGATAACCTGCTTGGCAATGCCATCAAATACACGCCGAGCGGCGGCGAAGTCAGCCTGCGAGTCGGAGAACATGTGAACGTTTTTTGGATCGAGGTCAAAGACTCGGGCGAAGGTTTCGCGCTACAAGACAAAGAGCGCTTATTCGAGCGCTTTTTTCGTGCAGACCGATCCCGCAGTAAACATGTGCCGGGAACGGGACTCGGGCTGGCGATTGTTGAATCTGTGCTGGCGCGTTATGGCGGGACAATCAGCGCCCGCAGTGAAGGCCCCGGCAAAGGGGCAGCGTTTAATGTTCGAATACCGCTCACAGTTCCTGCTTAATCCATTTGTGGGGCAGCACGGCGGGAACGTGTGCTTTCGGCGGTTGATCGAGAAGGACGTGGCGAACGCTGCAAGGCTTTGAACACCCGATAAGCCGATAACAACAGTACGGTGAACACCGTCACGCCCATCATAATCTGAAAGCCGGGGCTATCTGCGTCTGTGCCAGCGAGTAAACCGTGCAGTGTGGACATTAAGAAGGCAAGGTAGCTTGTAAAGTGCAGCATCCGCCACGTTTTCACGCCGATGAAACGCTTGAGAGGAAAGCTCAATACGACAACTAGCACAATCCAGAAGGAAATCGTGCCAAATCCCACCTCGAGGGGCCGATAAGGGCCGACGAATGGCACAAAGACTTCATGGAACTGGTACGGAACGTAATTATCAAACATCAGCAGCAGCCCATGAGCCAGCCCAAAAATTAGCGCCAACCATGAAATTGTACTGTGCAGCAGCATCGACAGTACACCGGGCGACCAGTCTTTTACGGCGCGGCTGCTCAACATCAGGCCCCACATCACCGATACGGTCAGCAAAATATATGAGGTTACACCCGCAGAACGAATGAGCATCCAGGTGGGGTTCTCAATTGACATAATTGAGAGTGAAAATGTGCCGTTGTACCACAGCCAGACGGCTGCCGCTGCGATGATCGAAAGACTGAACATCAGGGATAGTGCATCAAGAATACGGTGAGTTTTCGACATGGGATTGTTCCTTAGAGTGAGATTGGGCCGCCGGATGTACCGGCGGCCTGTTTCTGAATTCGATTAATCGTCGCTGCCGCTGCTCTCGTTACCGTCGTCATCGTCGTCGTCATGATGACTACCGCCACCACCGCCGCTCGAGGATGACCCTGAGCCGCTAGACACCGTGACCGTTTCCGCAGGCAGTGTAATGACTTCTGCGGGAAGCTCGATGACCTGCTGCGGCGGCGCCTCACGGTAAGGGATGTCGTAAACCGTCAAGCTGGTGCAGCTTCCGCTCAATGTGCCCAATTGGGATGACATCCAAGCAGAGCCTACCGTGTTATCCGCCACCAACAGCCAGCTTCCATCGCTGTTGCGTCCGCCAACCATATGCTCATAACCTTCGAAGCTGTGCCAGAGGATGCTGTAACCTGTGCCGGGGCCGCTGCGAAGATTGATCGAGCTTGGCTCAACAGTGATCTCACATGTTTCCATCGTCGCAGGTGCAGCAGGAAGCTGTGCGGCAGGGGCTTCGGTTGGCGCAATCGGTGTTTCCACCTGGGCTGCTGTGACGACTGCGGGCATGAGACTCGTCAACTCGAATATTGGCGCTGGCGTCAGGCTGACCGTTGCTGTGCCTTCAAGTGCGGGATTGCTGTTCATCAAGGTCATGGTGTAAATGCCGCTGTCCATCGCCACGCTCAAGCCACCAATATGCCCGCCGTAGATGTTGGCAACGGTGCTGCCGAGGTCGTCCGCAAGCTGGGCCGTAATCGGAGCGTTGGCAAATACCGCGTTGATGAGACCAGTTGTCTGGGCAGGCACGGTCATAGCAACGATGCCGTCGGGCTGGTTGGCAGAAAGGGCCGCGCTGTAACGCTGGTTAAGTGTCAGCGAATCACTGGCGCTGACTTCCGCCGCCGCGCTGGCGGCAGCAACCGTAGCACTGGTCAGTCCGGTTTGCGGATGCAGCATGACGAAGCCCTCGCTCACACCGGGCAGACGCTCCAGCGTCAGGATATGCGTACCGCTGTCCGGCAAGAATTCGAGTTCCAGCGCATGAGCACGCGGATCAGCCATATAGAAAGCGATGCTGCCGCTGCTGTCGGTCAAAGTCGCGGATACCTGATTCAGTTCCATCGCTACCGCGCCAGCCGTTCCCGGCGGCAGCGAGATCACAACGTCAATTCCGGGTGTAGTGTCATCTAAGGTGATGACCGGGTTTTCCTGTGCCAATACTGGCGCAGCCGCGAACGCGAGAACCATTAGTAAGAGAGCGAGATAGCGCTGCATTGTGTTTCTCCTTGGAAAATGTAAGACATGAAGTTTCGGGTTGAATGAACTGCCCCGTCACTGCGAACAATGAGGGCCGCTCCGTACCATTGGGCATCGAGCCATGCGAGTCCGCTTTCGCTGCCCATCAACAGCACGGCTTTGGCGTAGGCTTCAGCGAGAAAAGCCACCGGATGAATCACACTGACGGATACAACATCGCTGACTGCGGGCGAACCTGTGCGAGGATCAATCAAGTGGTGCTGCGTCCCCTGCGGCGTTTGCCAGCGACGGTAATCCGTGCCGCTGGTAGCGACAGCGCCGTCGTGAACGTTCACACTTAAAATGTTGGCTTCGGCTTGATTCGGTTCGCCGATTTCGACTGCCCAATCCTTGCCCCTCGTAACAATATCGCCGCCTAGATTGACGAGGCACGGGCCGTAAGCGGCAAGCTGTTCAGCGATTTGCTGCGCCGTCCAGCTTTTGGCCACGCCGCCAAAATCCAGACCTGCGCCGGAAGGGATGCGGATACGCTGATGCTTTACGTCGATTTCCAATGACTGCCAGTGAGGAATGTGCGGCGGCTCTGAAATCATCATTTGACCGTCAATCAGGTCGAAGCTGCGGTTATAGCCTGCCGCGATTAGGGCTGGAAGCACCAGCGGATTGCATAACCCATCGGTCAAACGGGCGGCCTGTTTGCTCACCAGCGCTGCCTGAAGCAAGGTATGGCTCACCATAACCCACTCACCGCTGTGAGCGTTGATGTAACTCAGCTCGCTGTCAGGTCGAAATCGAGAGAGTGCGGCTTCAATCTCAGCGATACATTCTGCGGCCTGCCTCAAGAGCGCGATGCCATCATCTTTGGTGTGCAGTCGGATTGTGACGTGGCAGCCCATCGCTCGAAAGCTGGTGATGTATTCCTGTTCCAATATTGGCATCATCGGGATGAGTTACTCCGGTTTGAGCTGCCGCCGCCACCACCGCCGGAAGGCGCAGCTTGGACAACCACTGGCGGGGGTTGTACATAAATCGGGTCGGGCTGAACAACAACGGGCGCAGGCACAGCGGCAACAACTGGTTCTGGCGGTAGGATTTGAGGGTTGGACGGAACCGCTGCGATGACCTGTGTTGGCTGAATTTGGGGCATCGCGCTGGGCTGTGCGTCCTGCTGCTGCACAAGCTGAGGCTGCCCTGATTGGCGCAGAATGACGATACTCGGCATGGCGTGGGGAACTTCTGACGTTGGCGAAAGGCTTGGCACAACGGTTGGCGGGAGAAGCACAAGGGTCGGAACCAACGTCGGCGTCGGGTTGAACTGAACGAGCACTGGCTCGACAGTTATCGTTTCAGGAAACGTGTCATCTGCTGGCCGCTGCTGTGCCGCGAGGCTTTGCGCGCCGATAATGGTGGCCAGCGTGCTGCCTGTTGCGAGTGCAATACGGACGCCGATTTTTTTCGAACTATTCATTGGGGGTGGCATTTTGGTACATCCTATTCTGTCTGGTCATCAGTCTCAGAATAGAACATCCACCGCCGTCGAGTTTTAATACCCTCTCAACTCAGCCTTAAATCTGACTTAAATCATTCGTGAGTTACCCCCGTTTAGACAGCGCATCGAACATCAGCAGTTGCTGATCGAAGGCGAAGTACAGCGTCAAGCTCAGGTAACGAACCTTTTAGCTATTTCGTGTATCGACTTTCCAGACTCTGATTCTTCGCCCACAACCAACCTTAAGACTTCGTCACTATGCACCAACGGTAGAGAACGGCTGCCAACGAAGAGCAAGCAGTCCCACCAGCAGGGCAACGTCAATCGCTATACCAAGTACCAGCCAATTGTTCCAGAACAGCACCAGGAGCAGCAGCGATGCAATCGATGAACCGACAGTCAGTGGCATCCACCAACTCTGCGGAACGATGAAACCGAAAGCCGCAAGACCGCTCAAAACAAACCCGACAACCGTTATCACAGCGAGTCCTATTCCCACTGAGCGTACTGTTAATGCTTCCATTCCAAGCACCGTAATCAATCACGATTTACTCAGGCTAAACGGATACTTCGGATCAGTCGGCGCGGGACTTATATAGCCAAGATGGATTAACCCATGAAGCGCAAAAAAGAAGCCTAACGCTAAATTCCACATCGTGTTCTCTCCAGTATGTTTCAAATTCTATTTATGGAGCGCTTGCTCTAGCAAAGTCAGTGAAAGACAACATCCTTCATAAGTGATGGATGTCACTAAGCAAATGATCTGCTTAGAGGTTCAATTGTGCTAAACACGTTAGTTTAGTTAAGGATGGACGAACGATGAATCGCTTGAATGAAAAGGAGCTAGACCTACATATCACCATCTTAGGCTGGCTTCACATTGTAGGCAACGCTTTGTATATCGTTGTGGCGGGGTTTGCATGGCTGCTGCTGCCTGCTATTGCTGCCGTTTCCGATGATCCCGACGCTACGATTGTATTGGGCCTGATGGGAACTACGTTTGGACTGCTGATGGTCGCCATCGCTATACCGGGAATTGTGGCTGGCTACGGTCTGTTGAAGCACCGGCCTTGGGCGCGTTTCGCGGCGCTGGTGTTGGGTGTGCTTGGTTTGGTTAACTTTCCACTCGGTACAGTCATTGGCATCTACACACTGTGGGTGCTGATGCAAAACTCCGCTAATGACTACTTTTCAAACCGCAAACTCGCCTAAAGCAAGAGATACGAGGTAAAAATCATGATCACCGTACTTGTCACCTACGCCACCAAAAACCATTCCACCGCCGAAATTGCCGACGTAATCGGCGCAGTTCTTGAACTGAACCAGAATCTCAACGTAGATGTTCGCTCGGTAGACAGCGTGGAACATATTGCGCTTTATGACGCGGTTGTGCTCGGCAGCGCGGTTTATGCCGGTCAATGGCAATCACCTGCCGCTGATTTTCTCAAACAGCATGCAGTGGAACTGGCAGATCGTCCAGTGTGGCTGTTCTCCAGCGGGCCAACGGGCGACGGCAATCCGCAGACCCTGATGAAAGGCTGGAATTTCCCGTTGGGATTGAAGATCATTGCCGAGCAGATCAAACCGCGCGACATTGCCTTCTTTCACGGGAAGCTCGACGCCAGCAAAATGAATTTCTTCGAACGGTCAGCAGTTAAGCTGGTCGGCGCTCCAGTCGGAGATTTTCGAGATTGGGATATGATCCGCACTTGGGCGACTCGCATCTCGGATGCGCTTAGGCAAGCGCAGGTAGAATACATCTAGCTTGCTGTCACTGCGCCTATTCGTTGAGGCGGGCGCTGGCCGAACTGGCCAGCGCCCACTTTTTGTTTGCTGCACGGCTGATACTGAAATAAAGGGCGCTCCTCGAAATTAAGAAGCGCCCTTAAATCATTGGTCACTTAGTAGGTTCCGTAGTCTGCCTAGGCTTCAGGTTGACGCTGCGCTTCTTCTTCCGCGATGCGCTGCTTGACCTTGATTACGCTGTCAGGATTGAGCGAGATCGAGCCGATGCCACTTGCCACAAGGAAAGTGGCGAAGTCTGATTAGTCGCTCTGTTGACTGCGGTATCGCGGAAGCGAACTGCGTTAGCCTGCACTACTCGACGGATGGTTACTTCTGGGTGACAGACCCGGGGTTCCACGGCGTGTCTTACAGTTTCGAGTGGCCGGATTTCACGACGCGTATACTGCCCGTTACATCACCTTCTGTAACAGTAGCGTAAGCACGTCGACAGGTGGTTCAAACAGTCGTCATAACGAATTGCGAATACTCTAGGGCGCAGGCGCAAAATCTGCGCTCTTGTTATTGCGGCTGATCTCGCTGGACGCTTCACTCATCCAGCACGCCCGATAATCTGCTACAAACTGCCGCATCGTGATTGGCGCTCGACCTAAAAGTGCCTGTGTATCCCAAGTCACCTGAGCGGCGTTCCCCAATCGGGTGATCGTGTACAGCGCCGTCATCACCAGTGTATAGCCAAGAGGCCGTCCCGCAGCAGTCTGCCGCTGCACAAACGATAACACCGACGGATTGGCGTAGCGAATATGTCTGCCAAGCACGTCGCTCATGATTTCAGCGACTTCGTAGTAATCCAGCGCTTCGCCACCTGTCAGCGTGTAGGCGTGATTTTCTTGTCCCGCTTCCGTGAGCGTCTTAACCGCGACAGCGGCGATGTCGCGCACGTCGATGAAGCTGGTTTTAGCGCGACCAACAGGCAGCACGATTTCCCCGCTGCTGGCGATTTCTTGGCGGTGTGTCGTGCTGAGATTTTGCATAAAGAAGCTCGCCCGCAAAAACGTCCACGCCATGCCGCTCTCACGTACAGCCGCCTCGATCTTGTAATGTGGCACAATCGGATTGTGTTCGACGCCTTGAATGGACAGAAACACCATCCGCTTGACTCCGGCTTGAGCGGCTGTATGAATTGCAGGCGCGATGTCTCGTTTGACATTCGACAGCGCGGGCGGACGCACGAGAAACACGGTCTCGATTCCATCAAATGCTGCTGCGAACGTTTCCGGTTTCAAGAAATCAAACTTGACCAGTTCGACATCATCGCCAAGCGCAGTACGAGCCTCTTCAATACGGCGCACCGCCGCTCGAAAACTCGCTTTGCCCTTCAAGCCCCAGATAGCTTCTTTGCCCACATTGCCAAGCGCGCCCGTCACCAGAATGCTCATACACATAACCCCTCGCAAGCTGTTTTCACAATACACATCCACTTTACTCGCCATCCGTTAAAGTGTCATCTGATGAGCCTCATGTTTCGCTCGATACATTGATCGCCGCTTGCTTTACGAAGAGCCTTGAAGTGACATTCAACTCCGCGCCCGATGACAATTAACACATACTCGCAAACGAGCAAACAAGTATTCTCGAATCAGGAGTTACGGCGCTCTTATTTGAAACGAAATGGATTGTGTATGCGTACAACGACTGCGGTTTTAGCTCCAGCTCCATCAGAAGATAAACGCTGGCGTATCGTGCATACTACTATGCGTCGTCACGGCTTTGGGCCCGACGCGCTGATCGAGACCCTCCACAGCACACAGGAAGCATTCGGCTATCTGGATGAAGCAGGCCTGCGCTATGTCGCAGAATGCCTGCACGTTCCGCTCAGCCGTGTCTATGGCGTAGCCACGTTCTATAACTTATTCACGCTCAAGCCGCAGGGCGCGCATGCCTGTGTCGTTTGTCTGGGAACGGCCTGCTATATCAAAGGTGCGCCGCAAATCCTTGCCGCCGTCGAACAGGCAACCCATTTACATCGCGGCGAAACCACGCCGGATAAGCAGGTTTCGCTGATGATCGCGCGCTGCCTCGGCACATGCGGACTCGCTCCTGCTGTGGTGTTCGATGACGAGGTTGCTGGAAAAATGACACCGGATGAAGCTGTGCGGCACATCAAGGAGTGGATGAACCATGAACCTCGATGAACTCCGCGAATTGGCCGCGCAAACACAGGCGCAGCAATCGCAGTTCGATCACCGCATCGTCGTTTGCACAGGTACGGGCTGCCATACCGCGCAGAGCGAAGACGTGCTTAAAGCGCTGGAAGCCGATGTTCGCCAGCGAGGACTGACAAAAACCTGCGCGATCACGGGCGGCGGCTGTCGCGGACTGTGCGCTGAGGGGCCGCTGGTCACCGTTGAGCCGCAGCAAATCTTGTATCAGCACGTTAAGCCTGACGACTCTACTGCCATCCTCGATAGTTTGGAAACTGAACCAATTGAGCGACTGCTCTGCGATACCAACGATCCGTTCTTCGCTCGCCAGAAACGCATCGTACTGGAATATAACGGGCTGCTCGACCCTGAACAAATTGAAGACTATATCGCTGCGGGCGGCTTCTTAACTTTACTGGATGTCCTTAGCCACATGCAGCCTACCGAAGTGATCGACGAGGTACGGCGCAGCGGCCTGCGTGGACGCGGCGGCGCGGGTTATTCCGTCGGGTTGAAGTGGAGCACGGTGGCGAAGTCCAGCGCAGCCTCTAAATACATCATTTGCAACGGCGATGAAGGCGACCCCGGCGCGTTTATGGATCGCAGCGTGATGGAAGATTACCCCTATCGCATTATTGAAGGAATGCTCATTGCCGCTTACGCAGTCGGCGCGAATCAAGGCTTTATTTATGTGCGCGCTGAATATCCGCTGGCAGTAAAGCGGCTGCGCCATGCCATCCGGCAGGCCGAAAAGTTCGGTTTACTTGGGCATAACATCGCCGGGACGCCGTTCAGCTTTTCGCTCGATATTCGTCTCGGCGCAGGCGCATTTGTCTGCGGCGAAGAAACCGCGCTGATCGCCTCGATTGAAGGCAAGCGCGGTCAGCCGCGACCCCGCCCACCCTATCCTGCCGAGTCGGGACTATGGGGACTGCCGACTCTTATCAACAACGTCGAGTCTTATGCCAACATCGTCCCCATTTTGCGCGAAGGCAGCGACTGGTTTGCCAGCATCGGCACCGAACGCAGCAAAGGCACGAAAGTATTCGCGCTGTCCGGTCAGGTTGTGCATACGGGATTAATCGAAGTGCCAATGGGTATGCAACTGCGCGAGATCGTATTCGACATCGGCGGCGGCATCCCCGACGGGCGTCGCTTCAAGGCCGTGCAAACAGGCGGGCCATCCGGCGGCTGTATCCCCGAAGAACATCTCGACATTTCGGTTGACTACGAGTCGCTGCTCCAGCTTGGCACGTATATCGGCTCCGGCGGCATGATCGTCATGGACGAAACTTCGTGCATGGTCGATGTCGCTAAATACTTCATGGAATTTTGCATGTCGGAGTCCTGCGGCAAGTGCGTTCCATGCCGCGTAGGTACGGCACAGATGTATCGCATCCTCGACAAGATCACTCGCGGCGAAGCGACGCTTGCTGACCTCGCACAGCTCGAAGAATTGTGTGACATGGTGAAGCATACCAGCCTGTGCGGTCTCGGTGAGGGCGCGCCGAACCCGGTACAAAGTACACTGCGTTACTTCCGTGACGAATATTTAGCCCACATCGTTGAAAAACGCTGTCCGGCTGGCGTGTGTACGATCACGCGAGAGGCGGTTTTATTATGACGCGAGTCCTCACGCTTAAGATCAACGATCACGAAATCAGCGGGCGCGACGACGAAAGCATTTTGCAGGTCGCCCGCGAGAACAACATCCCCATTCCGACGTTATGCCAGCCTGAAGGCTTATCAAACGTCGGCGCGTGTCGGCTGTGTCTGGTCGAAGTACGCGGCATCTCCAAGCTGCTACCCGCCTGTACCACACTCATCGGCGAAGGCATGGAAGTTCTGACGGACTCCGAACG
>Ga0163150_10002559_pt1 | contig 27561 bp, 25 predicted proteins | sample OliLakLV19P2IB_FD_148628 | JGI IMG/M metagenome (GOLD analysis project Ga0163150, IMG submission 148628) | Freshwater microbial mat bacterial communities from Lake Vanda, McMurdo Dry Valleys, Antarctica - Oligotrophic Lake LV.19.P2.IB | ecosystem: Environmental > Aquatic > Freshwater > Lake >...
TGCGAATCTCGGTGGTGGCGTTGAAGTACCAGCCGGAAACGAAACAAATCCGATAAGTGTCCGCGGTGAAGATCAGCTTACAGCACTTAACCCACTACTCGAGCCCATCGTGAGCACCACATACGAACTAGGATCGAAAGGTGCGGCACACATCGATGATTCGTGGCTTGAGTCTATACAGTACGATGCCGCTGGATTCATGATCGTGGTTACGAATGACATCATACCGTATCGTAACGGACGATTCTTTCAAACGGCAGGAAGGTCAACACGCTTAGGCGGAGAGATCGGCCTTGGAGTTTCGATGGCACACGGACTGTCTGTGTTAGCCTCGTTTACATTTATGAGCACAGAGTACAACGACTATACAATCGACTCCGCATTTATAGACACAACAAAGGCCGGACGAACCCTATCATTTGCGGGTAATGAAATTGCAGGAATACCAACGTCGTTCTCGTCGTTGCGACTTCGATACGATGCTACGTTTCTCGACGGACTCTATGCAGAACTTGATGGGCGGATGGTGGGCTCGTACTATGCTGATGATGCAAACGCATTAACTGTCGACAACTACACGGTGATTGATGCATCGATCGGAGGAAAATTCAGTCTCATTAAAGGCGTGCTCGACTTAAACGTTTTATTTCGACTAAACAATGCGACGAACACAACCTACATGGCGTCAGCATGGATCAACCCCGATAAAACTTCGGGCGGTACACCATACATCGAACCAGGATTACCACGCAACGTTGTAACCAACGTTTCACTTCGCATGCACTTATAAAGCGAAGCAAAATAGTAGATGTGCGATTCGCTAACGTTGCAGTGGATGATCTGAGCGTAAGAACTGACCTGTTCGCAACACGTCGAGAATGTGGTATAACCCAAGTTTGCGTGCGCGGAGAAAACCGAGCCACGCCATATCTGCAAACTTCCCGTTGTCGAGCATGTCGAATAGCCACTCGCCTGCGTGGTCGGGGTTTTCCTGACGCATTCCGGCACCGACTTCAAGAAGCCATTTGCGATTGAACTTTTCTTGCGACCCGATGGGAGGTGCGATAATTATAGGTAGGCCAAGTCCGCAGTAAAAAGAGAGTTCACTTGGCTTTGTCCAAAGAATATCTGTGTTTCGTATCGCTCGGTCGAAGAGCGTGTAATAATCGTCTGCGTTTGAAGCAAAGAGAACTTCAAGATTTTCATGATCCCCAACAGCAGCAATTTTAGCGGCCTGAAAAGCATCACGAACATCTGGCCGTGTACCAGCTATAAGAAGCAAACGCATCTCGCCATTAAGAATGCGTTTCTTAAAACTTTTCACTAATGCAAGACCCAGCTCAAGTTGTGCACCAGCTCCTCCAACTGTGAACGCAACAGTTAATAAGCGTTTCGGCTTTTCATCGACGTTATCAGCTGGTACGTGCCTAACGCTATCAGCTGGTACGTGCCTAACGCTATCAGCTGACAAGTGCTGCACGCTATCACCCAAAAAATGCTGCACGCTGTGGCCGTGTGCGAGATGAAATCGACGATTGGGGTCTAGTACGTCAAGGCGAATCGCAAGATCGTGTTTCAGGGTCTTCAATTCACGTCCGCCTAACAAGTCGTCGTGCAGCGGAAAGCCGGTAAGGAAAATCCGCTCTTGTGGCACACCATACGATTGCAGACGAAGTGCAGCTTTCCCACACGGAGCGAAGTAGTTGATACGCGAGTCCCATGGCTCTTTCGCCACCCACACTCTATTTAGGTCGGCATCGCAGACAATGCAGTAGATGGGTTCGTGTCCCGCACTGTCTGCCACGAGCGCAGGGACATAAAACGACGTAAGCACCGGTAGCCACTTTGTACTAATTGCTTTCAAGACCCCTTGTCCGAGCCCCTTACGCAGCTGACTTCGCAAGGCATCGACTTGAAACGTTGCGGCAGATAGATTACGAATGGGATAGAGCGACGGGATGTGCAGGAGCTTATCGAGCATGCCGAAGATTGACTTTCCGAGGACCGGGAAGCTCTTCATTCTCGAGAACAACTCGTACAGACGTAAATACCGTCGCCACAAGCGTTTCTCGAACGCCGACGTATGCTCGTTATTGCCCGCCATTATGATGTTGCCTTCTGCAACACTTTTGAACGGATTTACAGCTCTTTGATGACCGTAGCCCATCTCAGCGCCGATTACCCAATAGTGTTCGTTGAGCTGATCCTCTATCAATGGGTTTGTCACCTTAACGCACCTTGAAAGTGGCCATCGTAAGTATGGCCAGCATAACTGCAACGATGTAAAAACGAGTTACAATTTTTGATTCGTGCCAACCACTACGTTCAAAGTGATGATGAAGAGGCGCCATCTTAAAAATGCGACGTCCCTCGCCGTATCGTTTTCTAGTGTACTTGAACCACGCTACCTGAAGTATAACGCTAATGCTTTCTGCGAAGAAGATGCCGCCCACGATGGGAATCAGGAATTCCTTTTTGATGAGCACACACAACACGCCAATTGCTCCACCAAGGGCTAGCGAGCCAGTATCACCCATGAACACTTGCGCCGGATAGGCATTGTACCAGAGGAATCCCATAACTGCACCGACAATGGCAGCACAGAATATCGTGAGTTCGTCTGTGCCACGCAGATGCATGATGTTTAAATACTCTGCAAAAAATGCGTTGCCGCTGAAGTACGCGATAACGGCGAGTGTTAATGCGCTAATGCCAACTGTTCCGATGCACAGCCCATCGAGACCATCGGTAAGGTTTACAGCATTTGACGTGGCGGTGATGATAAAAACCACCACAGGGATATAAAGGATGCCGAAGTCGAAGTTGACGTTTTTCTCAAACGGTACGGTCGTAAGAGTTTTGACAGCTTCGAGCGTTGGAGAAAACCACTCTGGGTAGAAGTATACGCAGCTGCCGACGATGAGTCCGGTAACAACCTGTCCAACAATTTTGTACCGACCGATGAGGCCTTTGGGATACTTCTTTACAACTTTTAAATAATCATCAAGAAAACCAACGAGTCCGAGCGCAGCGGTGGTAAACACTGCTAGTACCACATACATGTTCAGAACGTTGGCCCACAGCAGCGTAGGAATAAGAATGCTTGCAAGTACAATTAGTCCGCCCATCGTCGGCGTCCCCGCTTTCAACGAATGTTGTCCGACCTGCTGTAACTCGGGCTTCGCCTGCTCACCAATCTGACGGCGTTTAAGAGCAGCAATAATGCGCGGACCCACCAGCAACGACATAAGGAGAGCAAAAATTGCTGCAGCTGCTGAACGGGTAGTTACGTACTGGAAGAGATTGATGCCAGGTACATCGCCCAGCGATCGAATCCACAATGCCAAATGGTAAAACATCAAGTGTCCAATGTTAGCAAGTGAATTACACGCTCCATGGCCAGACCGCGCGACCCTTTAACCAGTACCGCTGTATTTGCACCAATAATATCTCGCATTACCTCTACACAACCTACATAGGTCTTACACCACTGCACATTTGAAAACTCCATGGTCTCGACTGCCTCGCGGAAATGCTCACCCATGGTAATTACGACATCGCTTTTTGCAGCAGCTTCTTCGAGTATCGCCATGTGTTCGAAGTGTGCGTTTGTTCCAAGCTCCAGCATGTCACCAAGAACCGCAATGCGACGTTGTGCCGGGTACCTACGTAGTGTTTCGATTGCTACCGACATCGACTCGGGGTTAGCGTTGTAACAGTCATTTAGAATCGATAAACCGTTGTGGTGCTGCACCACCATGCGTGCGTAGCCATGTGATGTGTTGCTCGTGTATGAAGACAACGCATGTTGCACAACATCGGCAGGTACGTTCAGAGCCCAAGCAACGGCAACTGCACAAGCAGCGTTTAACGCAGCGGCAATGCCGTGTAAACGCATGACTGCGCGAAACGTAAAGGTGTTGTTAACAACATGAATAATGGGATGAAGGTCTTCGTCGAATGCTACGTGTACACGCAAATCGGCATGGTGGTCAATTCCAAACGTAACAACACGTCGCAACCCTTGGTGATATCCATACTGCTTCAAGCGTTCATCGTCGACGTTCACAAAGGCAAGTCCGTCGTGGTCTGCCAGATACTCAAACAACGTACACTCTTCGCGCTCAACCCCGTCGAGGTCTACAAGCTTTTCGAGATGTTCCTTGCCGATGTTCGTTATTAGTCCGTGCGTCGGATGCACCATTGCACACAGCAGTTCTATTTCCCCTGGCTCGTTCGTGCCTATTTCTATAATGGCTACTTCGTGTTCACTAGAAAGCTGCAGAAGTGTAAGTGGTGTGCCAACCTGATTGTTGTAGTTGGCTTCGGTTTTTAACGTTCTGTATTTAGCTGAAACAACCGCTGCTGTGAGTTCTTTAGTTGACGTTTTACCAGCAGAGCCTGCAATGGCGACGATTGGAATATGGAATCGTTTACGATGATAATGTGCAAGCGAACCAAGCGCATGAAGGGTGTTTGCAACTGGAATGAGAGAAGCTCTCAACAATAACTCGGCGTTGTCGAAGTAGATGCGATCAACAATGCAGCACGCAGCCCCCTTCTCAAGAGCCCCTTCAATATGAGTATGTCCGTCGAAGCGTTCGCCGCGCAATGCAACAAAGGCATTGCCTGCGACGAGCGTTCGTGAGTCTGTAGAAACGCCGCGAACAACAATGTCGGAATTGAGGTGGGGCGATGCGTCGCCGAATATGGCTAGCAGGTCGTGATATGAAAACGCGGCAACGTATGTCATGCGGCGAAAATACGCTCGTAAACACTACACGAAGGCACTTCGGCGCTGGTGCAATGGCTTATGGCCAATAGCGCACACCCATTTGCCGCTGGGAACATCGGAGTCGCCCTGTCACTCGCGAGCCTCCTAGATGATGATCGAATAACACACGGAGAGAACCGATGTCACACGAAACCATGGATAGCTGTATTGGTTCCTGTAACACCTGCGCAACCGAGTGCGAGCAATGCGCAACGGCATGTCTTCACGAAGAGCAAGCGACGATGCTTGCCCGTTGTATTCAACTCGACCGCGACTGCGCCGACATCTGCCGCTTGGCTGCAGCGTTCATGGCGAGAGGCTCCGAGTTCTCCGGAGCGATCTGCCGGATCTGTGCCGAGATCTGTCGCGCATGCGGTGATGAGTGCACGAAGCACAAGCACATGGAACACTGCCGTCGCTGCGCTGAGGCGTGCTATCGTTGCGCCGAGCAGGCGGAGCAGTTTGCCGCGTGAGAATTTCGCTTGCAATGGCGTTTTCAATGACCAAAAGCACTGTGCTCGTGCTACTCACTACTATGAGTATGCTCTTCGCTGGCTGTTCAAAGCCTGATGGGACTCAACAGGAGCAGGCAAACAAGAACGGGCTGTATTCCGCCGATTCCATTTCGGCGGACAGTTTAGAGGTGGGCTTCGTTTATACCGCCGACGAGCGAGGCAATTCCATCAGTGAGATTGACCTTGGTACCGGCCAGGTAAGAACGATTGCCACGCCCATTTCTCCGCACAACGTTCAGGTCTCACGCGACGGTAGTCTGTTGCTCGTCGTTGGCGAAATGGAGGGGATGAAGGAAATGAAAGGGATGGAACGTGGCAGGCTCTTGATATTCGATACAGGAACGATGAGCGTAAGTGGGGCAGCTGACATTGAGGTCGGGCGAGAGCCGGCACACGTTATTGTTGATGCGCAGAACAGACTGGCATTCGTGACCAACTCTATGGACAACAATCTATCGGTCGTTGACATTCAGCAGAAGAAGGTTGTCGCAACAATCCCGACCGGCAAAATGCCGCATGGGCTCCGGATGAGTCCAGATGGGCGCGAGATCTATGTCGCCAACGTGAACGACAACAGCATTTCGGTAATAGGCGTGGCGCCATCCAGAGAAGTGGCGCGCATACCCGTAGGCAAAGCGCCTGCGCAGGTAGGATTCACACCCGACGGACGGTATGTCTATGCCTCGTTGAGAGATGCGAACAGCGTCGCAGTGATAGACGTTGTACAGCGTAGGAAGGTCGCCACCGTTGAGGTCGGTCGTAATCCTATTCAAGTCTTCGTTACCCCGGACGGCCGCTTCGTCTATGTTGCAAATCAGGGAACGGAAACGAATCCTGACAATATCGTTTCGGTGATCGAGACATCGAATAACAAGGTGGTCGCGACTATCGAGACCGGCCAGGGTGCGCATGGCGTCATGGTCAGTGAACGCGGACGTCTAGCCTTCATCAGCAACTTTGTTGACAACACTGTATCGGTGATAGATGTGCCGACGCAAAAGGTAATGATGAACTTTAAAGTGGGTAAGGCACCGAACGGCATCACATTCCGGAGGGCGAATCGCTGATCTAGATCAGGCGGATGGGAAAATCATGCTGGTTCCGGGATCTATCATCATGATCGTTGGGTGCGTCGTTATTAGCGCGACCGGACCATTTATCTTAGCACTCTTTGGAATTCGATAACGAGCATTGTCAAAGTGGACGTTCGCAAACACGCAATCGAGCACTTCTGGACCGCGGATTTTTAGCTATCTCCTCGCGATCGGGCTCGATTGGTTTTTTCGTCAGCAAATTCACAATGCCTTTGTCGGCAAGTTCCTTGAATACCGTCTTTACAATTCTGTCTTCAAGCGAGTGGTAACTCATCACGACAATTCTTCCGTAAGGGGCAAGAAGGGGCGCCACGCCTTTCAACACAGCCTCTAGCCTCTCTAGCTCTATGTTCGTTGCTATGCGCAATGCCTGAAACACGCGAGCCATGGTTTTGGGTTGGTGTTGAGGAGGGATGGACTGAATTACTACATCACGTAGATCGGCTGTTGTGCGCAGTGCTGCGAGCGAACGGCGCTGTACGATTGCTTCTGCCAGTCGTCGCGCCATGGGCTCCTCGCCATACGATTTTAGCACGTGCACAATCTCTTCTGCGGTGCTAGTGTTTAAGATGTCGGCTGCAGTCTGACCGTCAGGCGAAAAACGCATGTCGAGTGGCGCCTGCATTCTATAGCTAAAGCCCCGCTGGTGATGGTCGAACTGAAATGACGAAACACCGAGGTCAAACAGAATACCGTCTGGATGTTGAATTCGGTCGTGCGGTTGAATGTCACCTTGTAGACGCCCTTGCAACACCTCTGGCATCGATTCGAAGTTGGCGTGTACTAACGTCAGTTTTTCGTTTTCGCCGAAACGTTCACGACAGTGTCGAATAGCTTCTTCATCGGCATCGAATGCAATTACACGAGCACCGGTTTTAAGCAACTCGGCCGTATGTCCGCCTCCACCTAACGTGCCATCTACATACAATCCATCGGGTCGCGGCTGTAACCACTGCATGCACTCTCGCAACATGACCGGGATGTGATATGTGCCGAGCTCTAGACGTGACATGGTGTGTGTGCCGGCGGGCTGTGGAAAAGCGCGTTCGTCTAATGCTACAGTAGCATCGAGAGCGACGAAACGCCTAGTGGCTCTATCGAAAGAAATGCTTCGGCATGTGTTACACCAATAAGACTGCCGTAGTAAAGCGCTCGAGCCTCGACTTCACCAAGAAATCCTTCTCTCGTAAGATGCGTCTGAGGTTCGTCGCTCGTGTATGCTTCGGGAACATGAAACTGCGAAGCAAACGCCCGAATAGCGTCGAGTTTTGCTTTGTATGTGCTGCTCACATCTGCGTACACAATGTTTCCGGCAGGCAGCTCAAAATGTTGCTGATAACATAGTACACGATGTGGACGAAAAGACTCTTGCGGCTGAGCACCATCCATAGTGACAATGCTCTTCAGTCCAGCAAGAAAAGCAGCAGACCTACCTAACGCATGCACTGCTTCATGATCTGGATGCCGATCGATGGCGGGGGGAATAAGTAGTAGGTACGGACGTACTGTTCTAATCGCTGAGATAACAGCGTTTAGATTTTCCTGCGACTTAACAACGTTTCCGTCTTGCATATTCAGGCATAGCCGCGAGTCGACACCAAGGATTGCAGTCGCCGCATGGGCCTCTTCGCGTCGACGCTCGGGTGTACCGCGCGTGCCCAGCTCGCCGCGGGTGCAGTCTGCAATTACAACGGTACGTCCTTCACTTGTAAGCTTTTTAATTGTACCGCCACACGAAAGTTCTGCATCGTCTGGGTGCGCAGCAAGCACGAGCACGTTCGAGCTCATCGTGTATCACCGGATATACGTACACCTGATGTTCTCATCGGATGTCTCCGAGCGTGTGAATTTTCTGAACGCGGTTTGCATGACGTCCACCTTCGAACGGCGTCGATATAAACACTTTTACTATTTCTTTAGCAAGCTCGAGACCAATAAGCCGCTCGCCTATGGCTACCATGTTTGCATTGTTATGCGCACGTGCCATGTGTGCCATTTCTACGGTAACGCAGTTCGCAGCGCGAATGCCTTCGACCTTGTTAGCAGCGATCTCAATACCAATGCCGCTTCCACATACAAGCACACCATACTCTGCTTTACCACTTTGCACAAGACGAGCCGCAGCAACGCCGTAATCGGGATAATCGACAGACGACGTGTCTTTCGTACCCACATCAATTACATCATGTCCGTCGCCAATGAGCATAGCCTTAAGTGCCTCTTTGTAAACAAAGCCAGCATGATCAGAGCCGATGCTAATCGTCATAGCGCAACACCTGCAGTTCTATTTGTGGTTGTCATAGCGCAACACCTGTCGATCCAAAGCCCCCTTCGCCCCTTACCGTTCCTTCGAGCGAGGTGCCTTCGTTCCAACGGACAGTTTCGTAGCGCGCAACGACGAGTTGGGCAACACGCAGACCGCGTGTTATTTCGAACGGCTGTGTGGACATATTGGCAAGGATTACCTTTACTTCTCCACGGTAATCGCTGTCGATTGTGCCCGGAGCGTTGAGAGCGAATACGCCGTTTTTTGCAGCGAGTCCACTGCGCGAACGCACCTGACATTCGTGTCCCGCTGGGACCGCCATTTGCAAACCGGTTGGCACCATGACTATTCCGCCAGGGGGCAAGAGAAGGGGCTCGTCGACAGCAGCATAGACGTCCATTCCTGCAGAGCCTTCTGTAGCGTAGGCAGGAAGTGGCAGATCGGCTGCGTGAGGCATTCGAACGACAGCAACGTTCAGAGACATGAAGATCTACTTTCTATTTGCGGCCAAAGTCAGCAGGGTTTTCGCCCCACTGGTCTGTCTCCCATTTCAGCACCTTATTGGGGTAGGAGTGCTGTTTTAGCCATTTCTCGGCTCTGTCGATAAGGGCAAAGACGTCGGCGTTCATGCGGTCGCGCTCTACAGTAGTCTTTGCGAACTTGTTCTTGAGCCAAGACATTGCAGTTCGAGAGTCGGTGTAGATGGGTAACGAGCCGACCTCGCGACGCTGCAAGCCAAGGGCATGGACGACTGCGAGGAACTCGCCGAGGTTGTTTGTGGCGCCCTGGAACGGACCCATTCGAAAAATCTCTTGGCCCGTGGCCGTGTCTACGCCACGGTATTCCATGACGCCTGTAGTCATATCGCACGCGGCATCGACACTGATGCTAGGCACAATGGGCTTGGTAGCGGATGTACGGAGTCCGGTAACGGGGTCGGTCGGACGCATAACGCGTGGCGCAGGAGTGGGCGGACCGGCATTTAATGCTCGATCTGCTTCTCCAAACGTATCAAAAGCCTTGAACTTGGCGCCGGGGAACCCATCCACCTGCGACTTGGCCTTATCCCACGATGCATATACGCCTGGTGCGTGACCGTACCAGACAACGTACCACTTAGGTTTTTTCTCCTTCGGCATTAATGCAAAAGTAACTGTTCAAAGCCGTCGTCACACAATGAGTTGTAAAAGACATGTTGGTCTACACACAGAAAGACCAGCGATGTACGCAAAAACACACTCGGCGGCAGTATTCGGAATCAGTGCTTTTCCGGTCGAAATAGAAGCACACATAGAGAATGGACTGCCTGCATTTCAGATTGTAGGGCTGCCAGACGGCGCAATTCGAGAGTCACGCGAACGCGTGTTGGCAGCACTTAAGAACTCGCGCTTCGATGTGCCACCCAAACGAATAGTTGTGAACCTCGCACCTGCCGATGTGCGAAAAGAAGGAAGTGCGTTCGATCTGTCGATTGCGGTTGGAATTCTAGGGGCACTCGGACACATCACATTGCTCGATGATGCAAGCACAGTGATGCTGGGAGAGCTTGCCTTCGACGGAAGCCTACGTCCGATTCACGGCGTTCTGCCCATTGCCATGATGCTCCGCAAAAAAGGCATCAAGCGCCTGCTGGTACCGACACGCAATGCCGACGAAGGGGCCATTGTCGAAGGTATCGACGTCATTTCTGTCGACACGCTTACCGAAGCCGTGTCTGTTCTTACAGGCGAACTGGCACGCAAAGCACATCGCGTAGACATAGACGCAGTGTTTGCAGGTGCTGCGGCTACAAGCTCGCTCGATATGCGCGAGGTGAAGGGACAGCAGAGTGTGAAGAGAGCGCTGGAGATTGCGGCGGCGGGCGGACATAACATCATTATGATCGGACCTCCAGGAGCAGGGAAGACGATGCTCGCAAAGAGACTTCCGACAATTCTTCCGCCGCTAACGCTAGCAGAGTCGTTAGAGACAACAAAAATTCATTCAGTAGCCGGACTCATCCCCCCGGGTCAGGCGCTGGTGTCGCACCGTCCGTTCCGCTCTCCTCACCACACCATCAGCGATTCTGCGCTGGTTGGTGGAGGCGTCGGCACGGTGCGCGCCGGTGAGATATCGCTCGCACATCACGGCGTGCTCTTTCTCGATGAAGTGCCCGAGTTTCAACGCAACGTCCTAGAAGTATTACGTCAGCCCCTCGAAGATAAATTCATCACCATCTCGCGCTCACGCATGAGCGTAAAGTATCCGGCCAATGTCATGCTCGTGTGCTCGATGAACCCGTGTCCGTGTGGACATTTCGGCAGCGTACAACACGAATGCCAATGCAAACTCGCCGACGTACAGAAATACATGGGTCGCATTAGCGGTCCGTTACTCGACCGCATCGACATGTACATAGACGTACCCGGAGTACGTGTGCAAGATCTTACATCGGCTCCAGTGGGCGAGTCATCAGAGATTGTGCGCAGACGCGTGGTGCAAGCGCGCAACGTGCAACGCGAACGGTTCAATGGCTACAAGCACCTGTTCAAAAACGCTGATATGTCAGGCAAAGACATCGAGCGTGTGTGTATGCTCGATGAACGCGGGGCATCGATTCTACAGCAGGCAATGGTAAAGCTCGGACTCTCTGCGCGTGCATACGATCGCATTTTGAAAGTGTCGCGCACGATCGCCGATCTCTCTGAAAGCACGAGTATCGAAGCCGCACATGTTGCAGAAGCAGTGCAATACCGCAGCCTCGACAGATCTATTTGGATGGGTGCACATCCATGACCGATGTAATTACCGCGAAGAGCTCGAATCCAAAATCGCACGCATTGCTGCGATGTCTTCTGGACGTGTATGGCAGCAGCCCCCTACGAGCCCCATGCCATAGTCGAGCCACGTAGGCACAAGTGTATTCCATTCGGTGTGTTCGTGTCCCGACTCCCACCGACGTTCATCGGGCAGCCAATGGTCGCAACGATTTGGTAAGGCAACAAGGGGCAGCGTGGTTGCACCACGCAAGGCTTGCATCGCGCGAGGTATAAGCGCGGTCGAGCAGCAGTTTACGCCAATGCCGATAACGTTATCGAAGACACTTAACGCGTAAGCGGCTTGCTCGAGCGTGTTGCCGTCGGGCAAACGTGCGTCCGACGTTATGCTAAACATTATTACAGTTGGTAGTTTAATCGACATTGCAATTCCAGCAGCAACCAGCACCTCGTCGAGACGCGGCATCGTTTCGAGTAGTAACGCATCTATGCCTTCTGCGGCTAACACGCGAATGCGCTCGTCGTGAAAAGCGTAGTACTCGTCTGTTGTGCGCGAGTATGCCGCTGTGAACTCGCTGCCGTCAGCCAAGGCCGCACCCACTGAGCCTACGCCGCCGTAGATCTTCAGCGGTTGCGCTTGCAGCAGTTGCTCTTGCATCGGACGCGCTTGTATAGCTCGCGCTTGCGACGCCAGTCTTACACCGTTGCGAAGTGCCTTAAGGTATTCGTCGTGCGAATAGCCCGCTCGTGCAAATCCTTCAGAAGAACATTGATACGTGGCAGTTGTTAATACATCTGCACCAGCTTCGATGTACGATTTGTGCACTGCTAAAACCGCGTCGGCATGTGTTAGCAACGATGTTGCACTCCACAACGTTGGGTGCATGGCAACCCCTGCGCGTTCGAGTTCGGTTGCCATTGCTCCGTCGCGGAGAAGTGTAGTGTGTGCCATTATGCAGATGTGTTACGTGAACAACGTTCAGTTGTGATGTGAGATTCGTGTGGCGTCAGTTGCGGATAGTTGGCATGTTCTGTTTCGAGAACACAGCGTGACGTAATGAAACGAGTCCACTTTCGATGCCACGCATCTTCATGCCCAGGTCTGCTTCGGCTTTAAGCGTGAGGAGTCCACCGAGCAACGGACGTCGTGCGGGCTGCTTGAGTTCTTCTGTTGTAATCGGTATAAGCAGCTCGGCGTTGCCTTTGAACATTGCAGCGATGCGTTGTGCGAATTCGAGACGTGATATCCAGTCGGTGCCTGCAATATGAAACATGCCGGCTCTACGGCGGCGAACGATTCTCAGAATCGCTTCGGCCACATCATCGACATACGTAGGGTTTGAGAACTGATCAGAAACAATCTTCACTGGCGTACCAGAATCGAGGGCATCGATTACCCAGCGCACAAAATCTGGGTGGTTGTCATCGGGTCCGTACACCACATTCGTCCGCACAACAGCCGCATGTACCCCAGCGCCAAGCGCAACATTCTCCGCCGCGAGTTTCGACTTACCGTAATAACTAATGGGGTTGGGCAGGTCGGTCTCGCTGTAGAGTCCTTTTGCACCATCAAACACATAATCGGTAGAGAGCTGCACAAGCTGTGCATCCATAATGCGACAAAGTCGCGCGAGTTGTTCCACCAACGTGACGTTTGCATTCCAGCACAACAGTCGGTCCGTCTCGCACTTGTCGACATTCGTCATTGCCGCAAGATTTACCACAACCTCTGACATCGTTCCCATCACTACCTGCTTCAACGCCGCGCGATCGAGCACATCGAGCTTGTGGGTGCGAACACGTTCGCCGGTGTAGGGTAATGTCTGAGATGAGAGTAGGTGAAGGGTCGCAGGGGTCTCTTCCAGCAGCATTGGTATCAGCGACGAGGCTGTCCGACTACCCGCACCGACAACAGTGATGTTTGTTAACATATAACGGCAAACTACGGAAACGGCTAAACCGACCAGCGGGTCAGTTTACCAGAATTTCCTGTAGTTTCGAACAGCTCTAGAAGAATTTCTTCTCTCCGAGCAAATCGAAAACACGACTACATTTCAACACGATTACAAGGAAAAGCCATGAAAGAGCAAATGAACGACCTGTTCGCTTCGATCGACAAGATGGACACGCCGGGTTTTGCATCACACCTGCACCCTGACGTTGAGTTTCGTTTCGGTAATGGTGAATCTGTGCACGGACGCGACAACGCAGCGGCTGCAGTTGGTGGTTTCTTCTCGAGCATCAAAGCCATCAAGCACTCTATGGCCGATGTAAAAGAAACAGACGACCTTATCGTATCGCAGGGAAAGGTCACGTATACACGACATGACGATAGTACGCTTACAGTGCCTTTTGCGAACCTGTTTTACATGAAGGACAATCTCATCAAGAATTACTTCATCTTTGTGGACACATCCGAACTATACAAGAGTGCCTAGATGAAAACTGCCATCGTTGTTCTACTGTTATTCTGCACATCATGCATAAACGTAGTAGCACAGGGATGCAGTGATGCAGGATTCTGTACTGCTGGGTCGCTTAACGTACACGCAGTAGATGACAAAACAAACGCAGCGCAGACTTGGGTCGGCGCTGCGTTTTCGTATGGACTCTCTGATTTCGGCGTACAGGTTATTTCGCCGCGGCTCGAGGTACGTCATTCATTCGATACGGTGTGGAATGCATCGGCGCGCATAGGAATGCAGATTGCTAATGGTGATCTAACGTCAACCATCGGTTTTTCAGATGTAATAGTCACTGGTGGTTGCAACCTGTTACCCGAGCTGCAACTAACACTTGGTGCAAAATTTCCTCTCAATAATGCGGACATGAGAATTTCATACCCATCCCTTCCACCAGAGGGCAGCCCTTTAAACGCACCGCTACCCATGGACTACCAGCCGAGCCTGGGCACAATTGATGTAATTGCTGGCGTTGTGTGGCACCTGGGCGACTTCTCGCTGGCTGCCGCAATGCAACAACCACTCACGCAAAACAGCAATACGTTTACTCCAGATGTATATCCAGCTACGTCAGCCGCCCACCAGTATCATCCGACAAATGGTTTCAATCGTCAGGCCGACGTTTTGCTGCGAGCTTCGTACATGCTGTCGACATTCGAAGAAAAGCTGCGAATGCACCTAAGCGTTCTGCCTATCTATCATGTGGCAAACGATACGTATGTCGACTCGACAAGTGTGCGTCGTGAAATAGTCGGCTCGCGCGGCGTTACACTCAATGCAGCGCTGCTATTCGAATACGTATTAAGCGATTATAATCGCATCGAACTCACGATAGCAGCACCAGTAGTCGTACGTACTATACGTCCGGATGGCCTTACGCGCTCTATTCTAATTGGTGTAGAATATCGTACCAGGTTGTAATAGAACATCGTACCAGGTGGTAATAGAATATCGTACCAGGTTGTAATAGAATATCGTACCAGGTTGTAATAGAAGGTAGACGCCATGAAGCTCACGCTGATCATCATTCTGACATTACTGGCACATCTTGCGCAGGCGCAGCCGCGGCTTGAACTCTATGCCAATGTTCATACCATTGGCGTAAATATTTATCTGAATGCGACCGACGACCCTGAAGAGGACGCCGTTGCTTCTATGCAGTATAAACGTAGCGACGAGGCAATCTGGAAGCAGGGCTTTCGCGTCTCACGTGCGCAAAACGATTTGCGATTGAGCACGTGCATTTTCAACGCGACTCCAAACACATCGTACGACGTGCAATTGCAACTAACCGACGCATCGACGCCTGGGTTGAACATTACGCTAACGGGACAAAGCACAACACGAGAGTTTAAACAACAAGGTGGAGCAGCACGCTCCCTTTACGTATCTCCAGATGGCAAGAGCGATGCATTCGACTCGTTAAATTCTGGCAGTCTTAGGGCTGGTATGTTCAGCGCACGACAATCGGATGAAGTTGTACTACTCGATGGTGTCTACCATGTTGGCGGACTCAGCATAAATAACAACATCGGTCCGGGTACAATTCGTGCGGCTGCCGGTGCACGACCTGTGTTGTCGGGTGCCGATGCTACCGAGCACGTTTGGACGCTATCAGCGGCTCCGGGCGAGTACATGACGACGCTCTCTGAAAGCGGAGCAAACGTAAACTGTGTTATTACCAAAGCTGGACGTCGTCTCTACCCGTATTCAAAGCGCGAAGATCTTCAGACGCACAAGCTCTCTTGCATACTTGGCAAGCCGCAGGAATGCGGACTCGATGGACTGTGGCGCGATCCACGTCCGTCTACAGTCATTCCATTCCAGGTCGTCAATCCACTTTACAGGAAACTGTTTGTAAAGTTCACAGACAACTCACATCCCTCAGGACACGATCTCTCAATATCGGTCCAACACAACGCACTTACAATTAGCAATTCATCGAGCCTGCGATTACAAGGCCTTACCTTTCGCTACTACGGTGTTTCGCCCTATGGCACAGCACTTATCCTTCAAAATTGCAGCGAGGTCGTCGTTGACTCTTGTACGTTCGAATTCAACGACAGACAAATCTCGCTCGTGGGTGCCTCACATCATGTTAGCGTGATGAACAGCAGGTTTGCCGATGACGTAGACTGGGACACCTATGTAAGCAAGGCTACATACGAACCGTACACACCCGCTTTGTGTTACGGTCTTACGGTTCCATCGCTCTACCCCAACAACGACCGCATGATGGAAACCGGTGGAATTATTTTCGACTGGGGCTTCACTGGACGCGGCACCATCGTTTACAACTGTTCGTTTTCTGGTATGATGGACGGTCTCAAAGGCGTTGCGCCACAACGCAACGATTCTCTTACGTCCGAGACAGATATTTACGACGGTGATATTTCCGGAAGCGACGATGCCATCGAATTCGACGGCCACGCTGCTAACGTCAGGATGTGGAATATGTATGTCCGCAATGGCGCGATCTCTATGGCCCCTTCGCTTTCAGGCCCCCTATACATAGTTCGCAACATTATAACCGACGTTAGTATATCGCATGCAACAATCGAAGGTAACGATACACTAGTGGCGTTTCCGGGCATTCCGTTCAAGTTTGCAACGGGCGACACAGCAAGAGCAGGCAGCGTATTTCTCATGCATAACACGTATGTGGCAAGGGGCGACGGAAAAGGGGCTGGCCTAGACTTGCGTAACCCGGCTTTCAACAAAAACGTCGTCGTTCTCAACAACGTATTCGTTTGTGGTAGTGGTGTTGCATGGAGCTATCGTACGTACGCCGAGCCGACCCCAGAGAACACGATGATTCTCGAGTGTGACTATAACACCTACTATACTTCAGGCGAAACCTTTGGTGTGCGGGCTGGCTTCGGAGGGTCACAAAACTTCTCGTCACTAGCAGCTCTCAGAACCGCATTGCCATACGAAGAGCACGGCATGCAACTACGTCCAACGTTCGTGAACGAAAATCAGAACGACTTTCGTCCAGCCCCTTCTTCGCCCCTTATCGATGCAGGTATTGTTATTCCCGGAATAAATGACAGAGAATTTATCGGCGCAGCGCCAGACATCGGAGCATACGAGTCGAGTACGATTAGCAGTGTTGGTGACGATAGAAAAACTGACGACGATGATAGTGTGCATGGCGAATCGTTCAGCGCAGACCGTTCGCGCATCATACGTCGCGGCAACGAGTGGTTGCTTATTGGTGTGCCTGTGGCTTCAGAGACACCCTGGACGTTATTCGATGTTCGCGGACGTGTCCTCGACCGTGGATGTTTTCGGGGACTACACTTCAATCCAGAAGCGTTTTTTCGGAATACCATCAGGTAATTCAAGCGTGTTCTCATAAAGTCCACCATTGCTAACAATGGTCTTCTCTGATGCAACGTTGCCTTCATCGCATGTAAGAAGCAGGCGGCCAATTCTTTTCGCTGACTCCATTTCTAGCATTCGTCGAAGCATTTCTGAAGCAATGCCTCTGCGCCGGTACGACGGACGCACAATGTAGCCGATGTGGCCACCCCATTTCGACAAGAACTTGTTGAGTTCGTGACGCAAAGAAATACGTCCGACCAATTCGTCACCAATGACACCCCAATAGACCGAGTCGCACACAAAGCCAGGCGGCGGCTTTGTCTCGCGTGATTGCAACGTGTGCACATACCCTTCGAAATCGTTCTCAGGTATGTTCAAAGGGGCCTTAGCACCCAGATACAGCCAGGCACTACGGTCGGTGTCGGTTTGCATTTCCTGAAAAGCATTCTGATAAGAAGTCCGATATCGGACATCAGGTCTTACAAGCTGCAAGTCTTCTAGCTGAAATTTTTCTGTCTGCGGGTCTAGTGGAACTCTAACCATGTGTTTGTATCACAGAACATTCTTAACGAAAACGAATTTTCACCGCATCTATCGAAAGCAGTGCCATGATTAAAGTAGCCATCATCATTGGAAGTACACGTCCCGGACGCAAGGCCGAAAGCGTAGCAAAGTGGGTACACCAGATTGCTGCTACTCGCGGCGATGCCGAATACGAACTCGTAGACATCGCCGACTACGATCTACCCTTGCTCGACGAACCCATACCACCCTCATCTGGCAAATACAGCAAAGACCACACGAAGAAGTGGTCCGCCGCCATCACCCCCTTCGATGCCTTTGTGTTCGTTACACCCGAATACAATCACGGCACATCGGCAGCATTGAAGAATGCAATCGACTTTCTATGGCTCGAATGGAATAACAAGGCTGCTGGCTTCGTTGGTTACGGAAGTAGCGGAGGCACACGTGCAGTAGAAAGTCTCAGGCTTGTCATGGGCGAAGTAGAGATAGCTGACGTCCGCCGTCAGGTCGCGCTGTCGCTACGCTCCGATTTCGAGAATTACACAATCTTCAAACCCGAAGCGCACCACGAGAAGACCCTTAACAAAATGCTCGATCAGGTAGTGGCATGGGGCACAGCCCTTAAGGGGCTCAGGTCGAAAGATTCCGAGAAGAGTTAAGTGGCTGCGCCCGACGCAATGACAATGTTATTCGACAACGGGGTTGTACGGACTCCATATCTGATAGGTGGTACCTATCCTACGAATCTCGGATTGCATTTCGATTGCAATCGGTTCGCTGACACCTGCAAGTAGAATAAGTGTTAATCGATCGATCCTCTCATTCGCCCAGGTGCGGGCTATCACGCCTTGAAAATCTTGTTGCACGTTCTTCGCTTGTCTATCATCATCGTATGCATAGACAGGTCGTCTACTGCCATGCATAAGTGCCGTCTCGCCGGGCGGCTCTGGTGAAAGCGCATTCGATGCTGTACCACCAACTGTATTAAGGGCGACGCCAAGACACGAGTCTGCAACTGGAGCAATTTTCCGACGCCAGCCGTACCACTCAGCGACATGTTGGTAGGTGCCACCTCTCAACCAACAAAGAGATTGAATTGGACTTGCCTGGAGCGCATTTGCAAGCAGCACAACATTTGTACTAATAGAAGCAGGCAGCTTAGCAAGGTCATCGGCAGAAATCGACGACGCACCTGTTACAATTACAATGACATGATCTGCGGTATCGCTGTTGTCATGTGCAACAATCGAATCGAGAATCTTGTTATACGATGATGCAGCGCTTGACACGCTTAGATTGTCAATAAGGTTAAGAACGGCATACACGTTATCGTCATGCGCTCTTTGTGGCTTTTTCCAAAGAGATTGTGGCGTTGCTGTGTTGCTCCAAACGTTAACCAGGTCTTGAGGGCGTATCCGCGAAAGCAAGGCGTCTATGAGCAGTCGAGCTTGTACATCGCCGGTTGTTGCACCGGCAACTCCTGGTTGCATGACGATGGAGATCGTACGACGTCTTGTACTTCCTTCGGTATCAACTGGTGACACAAAGACTCCGAGATGCTTCTGCGTACCGTATATATCGCGGACAGTAGAGTTGCGATGATCGGGGTGTTCGAGACATTCAATCACGGGGTTGTTAAATGGCGAAGGGACCGCATTTGCAACGACACCGGTCATCTTCCGACCCTCGATATTTATCCCCGGCATAACTGGAGTGAAGAGTGGTTGGCTAAAATTCTCGTCCGTTTCTACGTCAACCGACCACGAACTCACCGGACAGTCGTCAGACCCAACGAGCCACGGAAACGGAACTTGATAAGTCCATTTATTCCCAAACATGGGAATGACTTCTTCATAGGTTGTTTCTACAATGACTTTCTGGCCGGACACCAGAGACGAAAACTCGAAGATGAAATAGTCGCGACGATAATCTTTCATCCACTTAAACAGTTTCTTTTGATTGTCGGTACCCGACTCACGACCTGCGCTCCACATTGAAGTGCTCTCGCCAATCTTCATTTGTTTCCACACCCCTGCAACCTGTACACGCACAACTGTGACTACTGCGTGCCTTGGCACACATGCACCGTACAGGTTTCTGGCCGAGACAAAACCTCCGAACGTATCAGACAGAACGGTACGAGCATATCGTCCACGGATGTACGTAGACAGAGAAGACGATACAGCCACTTGCCGACCGATACCAATCTTTTCAAGCAAGCCAAATGCTGTGGTTTCGCAGTAGCCAATCGCCGCGAGCACGATGCTAAGGATGATTGCTTTCATCGCTCTACCTGACAACGAATCGTGACGTAAAGACCTCGTTGCCAACGGCTACGACTAACGTATACGTACCCATTCCGAGAGGTGCGCCGTTCAAATCGACGACGTTCCACGGAATGGACATTGATGCAGTTACCATGCACTGAGCGATGGTTGCAACACGTTGTCCGATAACATCATACACGTCTATGCGTGCATTCTGTCCGAAATAGTCTTGAGGCAGAGAGATTCGTATGGTCGCAACCGAGCTAACAGGATTCGGGCTTACCTGAACACCCGCAATTTCTATTGGTAGAGGCTCATCAGCAAATCCAGTAGAAGGATCGTCTGGGTCTGCATAGAGAGCAGTATACTTTGTTAGAATGTTGTAGCGAATACTGAGATCGATAATCGCATCTACGAGCTCTTTGTGTTCGCCCACTAGTTCAATTTCTCCTAGGAGTGCGTCGACTTTTGCGCGAGCCCACAGTCTTGCGACTGCTCTGTTGTTTGTTGCCGGGTCGCCAAAAAGTACGTCCTTCGTAAGTGTGAACGGTGCATTGTGAAGCGCACCTGTTAACGTCACCGGAAACAAGCCCCCTTGTTCGTACCTACCAAACTGCATGATTCTATCGCCTACAGACACATTGGGTAATACAGATGGAAGCACTTCTTTTGTTCGTAACCCTCCGTAAGCCATTGCAGGCGAATCAATCCATGGCATTGAAATGCGCTTCATATGATCGGCAATGAGAAGGCTAATCGAATCACCATCTTCGATCTGCGTATAGAAGCCATTGGCATCTTGAGCTAACCTTTCGAGTAAGCTGTATTTGCTCATGCCTAATCCGATGGTATATAACCGCACACTTTGCGTATTCCATTTCTTTGCCGAGTCGGCAATTACATCTGTCCTGGTTTCACCCCACGATGCCTCTCCATCGGTCAGGAACACACACGTGTTTTGCTTTCCAGCCACATACTCTTGAGTTAGAGATGCTTGCAGTGCGTCGTGAATGTTGGTTAACCCTAATGCAGTGAGCGTGCTCACGAAGGCTCGGGCGCTCGCGATGTTTTCGGCTGTGGCTGGCACGACAGAAGGTTTGAATGAACGTGCGTTTGTGCTAAACGCGACAATGTTAAAGTGATCGCTTGGTAAGAGATTGCTAAGAAATGCTTCGAGGGCCTTGCGAAGTTGAACAATGCGCATGCCTTCCATACTCGACGACACATCGGCGGTAATTACAATGTTGATAGGCTCGCGAACTAATTCGTTATCGGGTGTAAGCACCCATGTTGCAAAGAACGGATCGGTACCAAACGAGTCGGCCTCGACAGGTACATACGTCATGGTCGTCATCTCTACAGTTGAGTGTGACGACTTCAGAACAAACGTGTAGTCCTTTTCTGGCAAATAGTGTTCGTCACCAAACGACACATTCACTTCGTTCGGACTGACAATGGTAATTGCATTTGCTGTGGCGTTCGCATAAGCTGGCGTTGTGGCCTCAACAATCGGAGTTTGCGACGTGGCTTTGATTGTTAGTGATACGCGCTCAAGAGGAAGCGGAGAGAGTCCGGTCGTCTTAAGAATGTGTTTATAGCTAAGGCTGCCCAGTGCGTATGGAATGATTTCGGTATACGTAATCTTAAAGCGCACATCGCTGCGCGCATTGATAGGTGCAATGTTCAGCTTGAAAAGGTTATCGCCCAGCTCCTGAAGAAGTGCTGGGTCGAGCACTCTACGGACTTTAGAATCGTACGCCTGTTGTGCTTCCTTGCGTTCTCGCACGCTTGCGACATACCACTTCCCATTGAACTCGTAGCGCATATCAGTTATCATGGCTCCGGGCGGCAGAGGAAAAATGAACGTCGATTCGACCTGTTCCGCTAACGAGTTATAGACAGTCTGCTCCACGAGGGTAGTGGCAACATGATCCTGTATCTCGACTTTAGCGTCGTAGGTTTTGATGTGCATCGCCTGCAGATTGGCAGTGCTCCGCAGTGGCCGTACAAAGAGTGCACCCACGCTCCATGCAGGCACAGTTAAAACAAGGCACGTAAGTGTAAGTATGATTAATCGGGACAACATGACGTCGACTCCGGATGGTGTTGCAAACGTTGATCGAATGCAACCTAACCGCATCGAACATGCAATGCATCTATACAAAATCTTATCGCAGAAAGAGCGGGCGGGGAGGCACTCAGACCTGCAAAGCCCGTGAACTAGCGGGTATTTATAGAAAAAGGCCCCTTCTCGAGAGAAGAGGCCTTTGAAGTACAGCGTACGGGTGTAGAACCTATGCCTCGAAACCCGCATGAATGCTGGGTTTATTTCTTCGGTGTGTCAAAGAGTGTGTCAAACAGTCGGATTTGGTGTGCCAAAACCCTCCTACAAGGGCTTCGGCTTCGAATGTCCAGTTCGAAAGTACGAACGGCTGACTATTCGAACTAATGCTCTTGACAACGATGGTTAATGGTGTCTTGCCGTTTTGCAGACATGGCGTCTTAATAGGCGAACCTTTGCAACACCATACGAGAATTGTCATGCCAGACCCACAACCTCGAATCTTCATCGAGGGTATAACTATAAGTGAGTTCGTAGACCTCATAGCCGAAAATCAAAACAGAACGCTTAAAGAGCTTAAGGCGTATATAGATGCCGAGATCAGACTTTTGCAAAGCGGTAATCCAACAGAATCCTCAAGAGGGTCAAAGATCTACACTGAGGAAGAACTAGCCGAACTCTTGGGCCGCTCAAGACAGACGCTTTGCAAGTATCGACGAGAAGGCAAACTCAAAAACATCAAGGGCATGGAGCCACGAATTCGCTACACGCAGGAAGCGGTGAGTGAATTACTCGGCTTGGTCAACCCTCGCAATCCTAACTGATACGTGGGAACACCAATCTAAGTGATACACGCATCAAAGCGAGTAGCGATCATGCTGCGGTGTTGCGTAGCGAGCCATCCGGATACGCTCTGCTACGAATATCATTTTTTTGTGCTAATGTATTTCATCACCTTGATTTCCAGATCGCGTTCGGCGACGAGTTTCTTCAGTCGGCTGTTCTCCGATTGAAGGCGGTTGAACTCCGTGCCCTAGCTCGCATCCATCTCCCCGTACTTCGTTCGCCATAGGTAGGTGGTTTACTCGGAGACTTTATACTTCTTTGAAGTCTCCGCTATGCCGTGCGCAATGCACGAGCGTACGATGCCCACGATCTGCTCTTCTGTAGTCGGCTCTTCTTCGTCGGTCCTCATCTGAGTCTTCTTACTCAAGTTATCACTGGACCGATTATTCCTACCCTTTCCACAAAGGCATCTGATATTCCTTGAATACAACGTCTTATATGTGAGAATTAATTACAATCAAAGGAATGGTTGGAATGGAAACATCATCGAAACAATTGGCAGAGCTTCAACCGAATTTGCCTCTAGTCCATACCATAAGGACAGTCGCAAAAGTCTTGCGGTGCTCTATACCGACAGTTAGACGGTTGAAAGTGGTGTGATTAGGTCCTTTCACGTTGGTGCTAGAATACGTATCACTCAAACCGCGTTGGATCAGTACATTCAGCAAGCGTAGTGTCGACGTACACTCTCCGGTCAATAGCCCTGCCATCGGATGGCGGGGCTTCTGTTAGCTGGCAAAAGCTATCCGCCGACTGAGTACTGACACATGTATCTGTTCAACCTCGAACTGTCGGTGTAGAGCACCACGCATAGCTGCAATACAACACCACACGAACGCAGGCAACCGCTTAAACGCTAGGCATTGTGCCACTTTTGCACCTTCAACGTTGCTACTTAATTCAGTAGAAAAAATTTTGTAGCATCTACATATCCGTGTTTCGTGCAATAGAGAGGCGGAAAAATCACATAAACCACCTTAAAGATTCGGATGATAACTATATCCTAAGCACCGTTCTGAAAGCTCTCAAGCGTCAGTTCTCAGCCACTCAATTCGAAGCCTAAACGGTGTATTTCATATTCGTAAGTCTAAGTGTTACTAGTACATGCAGCTGCTAAACAAAATTGAGAGAGAAGGATCGAATGATCCGTCGAATTATAGTACTTATGATCCCAATAAATAGAATCATCCGTGAGAATCAGCTACCGTGCAAGCACACCATTGATGATAGGCCGACCGCATTCCTAAGCTGATTCTATGCGCATCGAAATTGGCGAAAGCCGCTCCAGTGCTAGCCTTACTTCAAAATCTCGAAAAACGGCGTTTTACACTGCGTAAAACAAGTTTTTTCAAGATTTCGAAAGATCTGTGATGCAAACAAAGGATTTAACCACAAACCCAATAATGCTCGACTGGGCTCAGCATTATCACAGTCTCGGTGCGAATATTATACCACTTCGTGATAGGGGCAAGACACCTTCTTTGGAGTGGAAGAGCGGTCCCGTAGATTTTTCGACGATCAGGCAATCCTCAAATGATCTAATCGCACTACGCACCAAGCACGGCCTTCCCGTGTGGGAAAGTGCCACAGGACTGGCAATCGTCAATGGCATCGGCGGGTGGTATTCCATTGACTTCGACTACAATAAGGTCACAGACACAACAGTTCCAGTTTCACTCGTGTACGATTTTGTCACTGCTCTCGGCTATGATCCGCAGACCTATCCATGGCTGATCCGATCTGGGTCTGGCAAGGGATTCCATGTATGGTTCCAAAGACATGAAACGGAGGGTAAGGTAACTCGAAATGGGCCTTCTGTGCGCATATTCCTTCCCACCGACGCTTCCTCTTGTACGTGGAGTAAGATTGAGTTGCGATGTCATGACTGTTACACAGTTGCGCCACCATCAAACGCAGAATTTGGCCGGCAGTATCAGTTTGCTTGCAATCTGTTCCCTACGGGAGCACCTGCCGTTCTTGATCCTCAGAGAGTCATAGAAGTGCTCAATGAGATAGGTGACCAGCAGGAACATAGACGCGAGCATCTACGATCCAAAGTTGACTATCGGCAAACCTTGGAATATCTGCCTTCGGACATAGAACGCGTCAAAGAAAAGTTCGACCTTCTAACGGCTGTCAAGAATCACCTCGGCGAAGATGATGTTGTCGATGCTGGACACGAATGGCGAATCGGCAAGCCTGGTTCAGGTCATGGTGGATGGCACGTTACTAAAGATAATCTACTCTGGAATAATTTCCATGACGGGACTGGTCGCCGTGGAGGGGATTGCTTCGATTTTATTGGATACGAGAAGTTTGACGCAGGGTGGAATCGCAATGCACCCGATATGTTCAAAGTATGTTTGGCTATAGCAGCGATACAGTCTGGTGTATCGCTACAGACGCCTAATGCGCAGCAGGAGCGAATGGGGGGTTCACTAAAACCCACTCGTGCGGAAATCGTGGAAGGGTACGTGAGGAAGCGTTATGTGCTCAGAAGGAATGCTCTGACAAGCCTTGTAGAGTGGCAGCAAGTGGGGTGTCAAGATTGGGTAAGAATTACCGACGACGAAATGAATGGAATGCTAGTCGACCTCGAGAAGGCCACTGGTATAGTCCTAGGCAAGGAAGCGTTCAGAATTTATACGAACCATAGTGGTATTGCGCCGGAATATCACCCGTTCCGGGCGTACTTCGATTCACTAGTCTTCGATGGCAACGATCATGTTAGCCATCTGCTAGATTGTATTGGTACTCATGATCGGGAGCATCTTCAGACCTTCTTCGTTAAATGGTTGGTAGCAACGTATGCTTGCGCATACTACGGTGGATTCGAAAACCGCAATGAACTTTTTCTTGTTCTTGCCGGTTCACAAGGATGCGGGAAAACCACTTTGCTTAATTATTGACCTTGTCCAGGGAACTAGCTCCCCACTGATGGCCCAAACCAAACGCGGGCATACGCTCGGAAAACACGGTCGGATCCCACGTGAACGAGGGATTCGTGACCTGAATGGGGTTGGGTGTGTATGTGTTCTGAGCGTGTGCGAGAACAGACAATAGGCAGCAGAATGCAGCGGCGATCACCCAATGGGTGCTTGGTGTGTGCGTGTTCATGATGTGCCCCCTTACCGAAGGATTGGTATGGTAAGGAAGGACTCACCGACACGAACACGCAGGTGATAGGCACCCGAAGCAACACGTCTCAATGCAGTTGACAGATCGTAGCGGTTCATCCCAACCGTCCCCTGCATGAGAGCTAGTAGCGGTGAGGTTCGTCCGTCAAGTGTTACGATCTGTGCCGACACCGACATGGGAATATCCAGTGTGACTTCGAGAACGTCACCCGTAAGTCTTGCTGATGCTCCCCTTGTTTCGTTGACAACGTGTTCGACGTTTGTAACAGAAGAATCGAGGCTCAACAACTGGATTTCACCGTTCGGCGAAGGCCAGTTCGACATGAGAATGTCGGGCTTGCCATCCCCCGTCTGGTCATTAATGGCCGTCCATTCTGAAAATCCGCCGAGAGCCTGCGCAGGTACTATCCTCGCAAACGGCTGACGGATGTTGTCGGCAAAGCAAAACAGGCCTAGTATGGCAATCACGGGCTTGCTCGTGCCCAGTGTATAGCCAAGATTTTTTGGTTCATAGATCAAGTAGCCCGTGACCTGCTCTCCCGTCGTAATCAGCAGTCCGTCCGTGACGTCGAAGCGTTCCGCGATTCCCGTTAGAGGATCGCCGACCGCACGACCCACGATCAGCCAGTCTTTGCGGGCGACGGTATCGACAAAGACTCTCGGGTCATGAAGAACATCCTCCGTCAGCTCATCACGTTGGATGAACGTTGCCTTGGGTTTTCCCGCCTCGCGCGTGATCAGCACATCGTAGATAACCAGTGTCGGGGCGCTCCCTCCCTCGTCGCGTTCCACCTGCACGAGTCGCCATGGGCCTGTCGATGAACGATAGAAGTCGTGTGTAAGAGATGTCGTGCGGTCCTTGTACACTTTTGGGATCGTGAACACACGTTCGCAGCCTTTACCAGCTTGAGGACCTCCCATGACAACACGCGCCGTCTGACCGTCACCACCGATGTCGGTGATCACGTCAAGATAGCCATCGCCGTCGACGTCAGCAGAGCGTTCGGGGTCCCCAGCGCAACCAGCGACGGTATCCACGGCCACAAATGGGAATGGGCTGCCTGGTATCCCGGAGCACCGAAGAACATGCCCACTTACATTCAAATACTCCAACGGTGGCACACCATCGTAATCGATGCGGTGGGGTTTAATGCCTAATGTCTTGTCGATTGAAGCGGTATCTAGCGTAGGCCGCGTCCGCCACGTGTACCGGCCCTTTCCAACGACGCTGCCGGTCAGCACATCAAGCCCGTCTATGCTACACACACTTGGCACGTATGTGATTGGGAAGACAACGCCCCCCATTGCCATCTTCCACACTACCTTCATCTCCACGGCTTGCGAGAAGTCGATGGGGACGACCTGCGCATGTAAGTAGGTGGTGGATAGTGCAAGCCATAAACAGCCGGCACAAAATATCGTAAGCAATGCTCGCATCGTGATGTCTCGAGGATGTATGAGTGTCATGGATTACCGAACATGATTCACAAGGGCACCGACGAAGAAGCTACGCATGGAACCCCCTTCGTC
>Ga0163150_10002560_pt1 | contig 27558 bp, 22 predicted proteins | sample OliLakLV19P2IB_FD_148628 | JGI IMG/M metagenome (GOLD analysis project Ga0163150, IMG submission 148628) | Freshwater microbial mat bacterial communities from Lake Vanda, McMurdo Dry Valleys, Antarctica - Oligotrophic Lake LV.19.P2.IB | ecosystem: Environmental > Aquatic > Freshwater > Lake >...
CTGCAGGCGACACACGCAGGCTACGTGAGACGGGTGGGGCGGGTCTGGCCGTTCAAGACCCGCCGCGTGATCCGGTCGTGGCGCCCTCGACGCCCGCCTTGCTGCCGCCCGGCGTGGTGAACTTCGCCGACGTGGCCGAGCGGCTCAACCCGGCCGTCGTCAACATCGAGGCGACCACCCGCGCGACCGGAACGACCGGGCGTCGGCGCCGCGAGCAATCTGACGCCAATCCACACGCGCCTTCACCCGTCCGGCCCCAATCGGGCAGCGGCTTCGTCATCGACGCAGCGGGAGAGATTCTGACGAACTACCATGTGATCCAGAACGCCGAGCGGATCATGGTGAAGTTCTCCGACGGCCGCAGCCTGCCGGCGCGCGTGATTGGCGTTGACCCGGACACCGACATCGCCTTAATCAAAGTCGACGCGAAGGGTCTGCCGTCCGCGCCGCTTGGCGATTCGCGAACGTTGCGGGTAGGGGAGTGGGTCTGCGCGATCGGCAACCCGCTCGCCTACGAGCACACCGTGACCGTCGGGGTCGTCAGCTATCTGGGCCGCAAGCTCTTCGACAGCAGCCTCGACAACTACATCCAGACAGACGCCGCCATTAATTTCGGCAACAGCGGGGGGCCGCTGATCAACGGCCGCGGCGAGGTGGTGGGCATCAACTCGGCCATCAGCCAGCGCGCCAGCAACATCGGATTCGCGGTGCCGATCAACGAGGCGACGGCCATTCTCCCTCAGTTGAAGGCCGACGGCCGCGTGGCGCGTGGCTTCATGGGCGTGGCGCTGACGGACGTGGACCCCGACCTGCAGCGATCGCTGCGGCTGGGATCCACGCAGGGCGCGCTCGTGCAGGACGTCACGAGCGGGTCGCCTGGCCAGCGCGCAGGGCTTCGCACCTACGATCTGATCGTCGGCATCGACGGCCGGCGCATCGTGAGCAACGACCAGATCATCCGCGAGGTGGCGCGGCGCGGCCCGGGAACGATCGCGCGCCTCGACGTGCTCCGTGACGGCCGCACGCAGACACTGACGGTGCGGCTCGCCGAGCGCCCCAGCCGTCAGGCGGGCAGCCCCGCCGATGATGTCAGCCCGTCTGTTCGACCGTCGAACGCCCCCGTGATGCCGCTCGGGCTCGGCGTGCGGGATCTGGATCGCGCCACCGCCAGGCGGCTCCGCCTGCCCGGCGGTGTCAGCGGAGTCGTCGTGACCCGTGTCGATCCGCTGAGCGCGGCGTACGACGCCGGTATTCAACGCGATCACATCGTCCTGGAAATCAATCGACGGCCTGTGTCGTCCGCCGACGCCTACAACCGCCTGGCCAGGGCTGCGCATCCCGGAGACGTACTGGCCGTCTACGTCTACATGCCCGGCACCGAACAGCGTGCCATCCGCGCGATCCGCGTCGACGCACCATGAGGCGTGCGTGAAATCCCGAATCCTGGTCATTGACGATGAGGCCGGCATCCGCGATTCGATGCGCCGTACGCTCGAGTATCAGGGGTACCAGTTCGTCGGCGCGTCCTCGGGGCAGGAGGGTCTCGCGCTGCTCGAGCGCGATCTTCCCGATCTCGTGTTCCTCGATATCAAAATGCCCGGCATGGACGGCCTCGAGGTGCTCGATCGCATCAAGGCCGCGCACCCCGAGTTGCCGGTCGTCATGGTGTCGGGGCATGGCACGGCGCAAACCGGATACGACGCGAGCGTCCGTGGCGCCTCCGGGTTCATCGAGAAGCCATTTTCCGAGCCGGTGCTGCTCGAGCGCATCGAGAAAGAGCTGAATCTCAGCCGCACGCAGGACGAGAATCGCACCTTCCGTAAGGAGATCGACTCGAAGTACCAGATGGTGGGCAGCAGCCCGGCCCTCCGCAAGGTCGAAGAAGCCATCAAGCGGGCCGCGCCGGCCCACGCCACGGTTCTGCTGCAGGGCGAGAGCGGCGTCGGCAAGGAGCTCGTCGCCCGGACGATTCACCGGCAGAGCCCGCGCAGCCGCGAACGGTTCGTGCAGGTGAACTGTGCGGCGATTCCGGAGGATCTCATCGAGTCGGAGCTGTTCGGCCACGAGAAGGGGTCGTTCACCGGCGCGACCGAGCGGCAGGTGGGCAAGTTCGAGCAGGCCGACCGCGGCACGATCTTCCTGGACGAAGTCGGCGATATGAGCCTGAAGACGCAGGCCAAGGTGCTGCGCGTGCTGCAGGAGGGCGAAGTCGAACGGCTCGGATCGGCGAAGACGGTCAACGTCGATGTGCGCGTGATTGCCGCGACGAACAAGAACCTCGAAGAGGAGATCGAGAAAGGGCAGTTCCGCGAGGACCTCTACTTCCGGCTCGCGGTCATCCCGATCTCCGTGCCGCCGCTGCGCGAGCGCCCGGACGACATCGCGCTGCTCGTCAAGCACTTCCTCAATCAGCTGTCGCGCGAGAACAACCGGCGGGCGAAACAGATGACCCCCGCCGCGCTCGACGTGCTGAAGCGGTACCGCTGGCGCGGCAACATCCGAGAGCTGCGGAATACGATGGAGCGTCTCATCATTATGACCGAGGGGGACGCCATCGACGTGGCGGATCTGCCCGACTCCATACGCTCGGACAAGGGTCCCGCCCGCGCCGCCGCATCGGGTGCGTCGGCGGCCACGGGAGGCACGGGAACCGACGCGGGTACGCTGCGCGAGTTCAAGGAGTCGGCCGAGCGCGCCTGGCTCGTCGAGAAGTTGCGCGAGAACGCGTGGAACATCTCGAAGACCGCCGAGGTCATCGGCACGCCCCGCAGCAATCTCTACAAGAAGCTCGAGCAATATGCGATACGGCAGGAGACCGACGGATAAGCACCCCTCACCCCGCACCCCTATGAGGTACACTACCCCCGCTGTAGTCGGCCAGATGATCGCCGCGCCGAGCGCGTATAGCGTAAGGCGGGGAGGAAAGTCCGAACTCCACAGGGCAGTGCGCCGGGTAACGCCCGGTCAGGGCAACTTGAAGGACTAGTGGCACAGAAAATATACCGCCGGCCGTAGCCCGCAAGGGCGAAGGCAGGTAAGGGTGAAAAGGTGCGGTAAGAGCGCACCGCGTCTGTCGTAAGGCAGATGGCAGGCAAAACCCCGCACGGAGCAAGACCAAATAGGGAAGCGCTTGAGGACGGCCCGTCCGAAGCTTCCGGGTAGGTTGCTTGATCCCGTCAGCAATGCCGGGACTAGAGGAATGATCATCGCCCGCAAGGGAACAGAATTCGGCTTACGGCCGGCTGCAGCACTTTATGTCCTCATACTTGGTTACCGGCGGCGCCGGCTTCATCGGATCCCATCTCGCACAAGAACTGTTGCGGCGCGGGGAGCGCGTGCGCGTCGCTGACAACTTCATCACCGGCCATCGCAAAACTCTTGCGCAGCTCCCGAACGTCGAATTTCTCGAAGGGGACCTCGGCGACCTGGCGGTGGCGAAGGCGGCGGTGCAGGGCATGGAGTACGTGCTGCATCAGGCCGCCATTCCGTCCGTGCCGCGATCGGTGGAGGATCCGCTGACGTCGAATCGCGCGAATATCGACGCGACCCTCAATGTGCTGGTCGCCGCGCGCGATGCGGGCGTGAAGCGTGTGGTGTATGCCGGCTCGTCTTCGGCGTACGGCAATACCCCCACATTGCCGAAGCGCGAAGACATGCCGACCCATCCGCTCTCGCCGTATGCGCTGCAGAAGCTGGTGGGCGAGCAGTACATGCAGATGTTCACGAGCCTCTACGGACTCGAAACGGTGACGATTCGATACTTCAACGTCTTTGGACCACGGCAGGATTCCTCGTCGCCCTACTCCGGCGTGATTTCCGTCTTTGCGAGGGCGCTCCTGGAGAACACCCCTCCCACGATTTACGGCGACGGCGAGCAGACCCGCGATTTCACGTACATCGCGAACGTGGTCGATGGGGTGCTTCGGGCGGTGAAGGCGCCTGGCGCCTCTGGGGCCGTGGTGAACGTCGCCACAGGCACGCGCATTTCATTGAACCGCTTGTTTGAGGTGATGCGGGAGCTCGCCGGCAGTCAACTCAAGGTGAATTACGGCCCGCCGCGCAATGGTGACGTGAAGGATTCCCTGGCCGATATCACCAAGGCCCGCGCGCTCCTCGGCTACCAGCCGACGGTGTCGTTCGAGGACGGCCTGCGCCAGACCGTCGAGTGGTATCGCGCCGTTCACCTGCTCAGGGCCTAGTCACCCGATGCGAATTCTCCGAATAGCGACGATCGTGGCGGCGCATCCGAATGGACGCGTGCTCTACGCCGTCAACGAACACGAGGAGGGCGCAGCCGACCTGCCCGGGAGGCACGACACCGTCAGCGCGTTTGCGATCGAGCCGGAGACGGGGCAGCTGCGCTTCCTGAACACGGGCCGTCAGTACGGGACGCACGCGCATTTCATCACTCGATTCGCCAGCCTGCCGCCAGGGTCCGGGCCTCGTCATCTTGCGTTTCATCCGACGGCGAAGTATGTCTATGTCAACGGTGAAACCGACTCGACGGTGTCCGCCTTGACCTACGATGCGAGGACGAGGACCACGCTTCCGTCGGGATTTTCCGGAACGAACACAACGGCTGAGATTCAGGTGGACCGCGCCGGACGTGTTCTCTGGCTCACGCCGACCCAGACGCTCTCCGGCGTCCCCGAACCTGCGTCCATTGTGTTTGTGCCGGTGAAGGGCCGGTAGCGGATGGCATACAGAATCTGGTTTATGCGGGCATGCTCAGGACTGATCGCGTTCGCGGCGATCGCGGGGACATTGCTGACGGTGTCCCACGCGCAGGCCCCGGCGCTGGCGCCACCGCTCACTCCGGCCGCGGTCGCCGAAGGGATGAGGCTGTACCAGCAGAAAGCCGATTGCCGCGCGTGTCATGGCTGGTCGGCCGACGGCAACAAGGCCGACAACCAGATGCCGGACGGGCCGAGCCTTCGCGACAAGAAATTCACGCGCAACCTGCTGGTGTTGACCATCAAGTGCGGGAGGCCGGGAACGGGGATGCCGGCCTTCGACAAGTTCGCCTACAGCGACGGTCGCTGCTACAAGCTGCGGGAAGCCGACCTGCAGAAATATCCCATGCGCATGCCCGACCCCGCCGCCACGCTCCAGCAGCGCGAGATCGAGCTCATCGCCGACTTCCTGATGGAGAAAGTCGTCGGCAAGGGCACGATGGACCATGCCCAGTGCGTCGAGTTCTGGGGCTCCGACGTCGAGGTCTGCCGCACGTTCCAGAAGTAGATCTAATTCAGCGCAAAGACGAAGAGATAGCTGGAGTTCTCCAGCTTGTCGAACTTCACCGGGTGCAGGTGCCGCCCGCCGGACTGGACGGCGAGATACTGCTTCGGGCCGATCGCGTACGTGACCGGCGCACCCTTGAGCGGCGTGCCGACGTTGAACCGCCAGAGCTCCTCGAGCGTCTCGTCGTTGTACGCCACCACCCAGCCATCCTGCAGCGCCGTGAACACGAGGCCGCCGGCCGTCGCCAGCGTGCCCGAGCGAATCTCGATGTCGGTCACCGCCTTGGCGATCACCTTGTGACCGATCGCGTCATACGCCGTAATCGAACCGTAATAGAGATCGCTGCTGTAGGTCCGCTTGCTGCTGTTCTTGTCGTCGATGCCGCCCTCGGGCGAGAGGTACGCCACGGTGTGGCCGTTCTGCGAGTAGCACCCCTCGGTGCCGACGCCGTACGCGATGTGCTTGACGGGGTTGTACGAGGTCGGCTGGTGCGCGATGCCGCCGTGCCAGGTCGGACAGGTGCGCTTCGTCGGGTCGCCGCGCAGCGCTCGGGCGGCCGGGTTGTAGATCTGCACGTCGAGCTTGGGGTTGTACTCAACGGGCTTGCCGGTCTCGGGATCCAACCCCTTGGTCCAGTTCACATCGTTCAGATACTGCGTGCCCTTGATGAATCGTCCGGTCGTGCGGTCGACCGAATAGAAAAAGCCGTTGCGGCCGAAATGACCGACCACCTTGCGGCTGACTTTGTCGATGACGGCGTCGTAGAGCATGTGCACGCCCACCTCGTCGTAGTCCCAGGAGTCGTTGGGCGTGTACTGGAAGTACCACGCAAGCTTGCCTGTGTCGATGTTGAGCGCGACAACCGAGTTGGTGTAGAGATTGTCGCCAGGCCGCGCCTGCGGATCGTAGGCGGGCACCGGATTGCCGGTGCCCCAGATGGTGAGCCTCGTGGCCGGATCGTAGGACCCGGTCTGCCAGATGCCGCCGCCGCCGGTCTTCCACGCGTTGGTCTTGTCCTTCCAGGTCTCGCTGCCGGGATCGCCCGGCTTCGGCACGACGTACCAGCGCCACAGCTCGTTGCCCGTTCGAGCATCGAGCGCGGCGATCCAGCCGCGCGTCTTGCCGTCGCCGGCGCCGTTGGCGATGATGACTTTTCCTTCAGCGGTGATCGGCGCCGTGAAGAACTTCTCCCGGCTGCCGAACTCGTTGGTGGTGGCCACCATCTTGTCCCACACGATTTCGCCGGTGCTGCGGTTGACCCCGATCACGCGGCCGTCGGGCAGGTTCGCGATCACGAGATCTTCCCAGAGCGCGATGCCGCGCGTGCGCGAGAGGTTGCCCTCGTGCGGCACGCCGGGGTCGGCGATCCACGCGAAGTCGCCTTTGGCGGGATTGCGCGCGTCGATCTTGTAGAGCGTGCCCCAGCCATCGGTGGTGTACATGAAGCCGTTGTCGATCAACGGGTTCACCTGGCTCTCCGTGCCGTTTTGTCCGACGTCCTGCATGCCGCCCAGCGCCAGGGCCCAGACCATTCGAAGATCCTTCACGTTCTCGCGGCTGATTTGCGACAGCTTCGAGTAGCGCAGGGAGGCATAGTCGCCGTTCATCATGAGCCAGTTCTGCGGCTCGTTCTGCGCGTTCACCAGGCGATCCCGATTGACCGTCATCGAGTATTGCCCGGTCAGCGGCGTCGCAAGCGCGATCGCCACAAGGCCCGCCAGGGCCGCAATACGGTGTCTCACATTACACATGGGACCTCTCATCAGTTAATCCACTTCAAATCGCGCGTCATCACGCCGAGCCTGCGCCGCTCGCCGCGGGGACGCCAGAGCGGCTCGATCCGCAAGACCACCCAGTCGGCGTAGGCGGTCGAATTCTTGACCCGCGGACCCATGGGATAGCGCAGTCTACGCCATTCGTTGTCGCTGAGCTTCACGCGATCGACGACCTGCCCGGCAATCTCGACGCTGACGGTCTGGGGTGTGGACGCGGCCGAGCGGACAGTCAGCTCCACGCCTCGGGCTTGCGGAGGCGCCTCGAGAAACGCCAACGGGCTGCTCCAGCGGAACGCCGTGCCGGTCGGGCCCCGTTCCTCGGGAAACAGCCCGCGCGATCGACCCGCCACGTCAAGGCCAGGCTCGTAAATCGGCGCCTCGGCTTTCCAGGCGTTGCCGTCGAGCACCCGTCCCTCGATGGTAAAGACATCCATATAGGGAAAGTAATCCGCGTGCCAATAAGCGGATCGCCAGGGATACAGGCCGAAAGACCGCGTCCGGGGGGCGTGCTCATCCAGCTTCAGGGCAGACGTGCCGGGGAACGGATTCTTGAGACCCAGCGTGTCCACGATGGTCGCGGGGATATCACTGATCGTCGTGGGCGCTTGCGAGATGCGGAGCGGGCCGGTGCTGTGGGGAGGCTTGATCACGAGCAGCGCAAGCGCGCTGCCGGAGACCACCGACAGCGGGGCGCCGAACACGTCGCGCTCGCCGGTGAACCTGGGCGGAGGCAACGCGACACCGTGATCCGATGAGATCACGACCAGGCTCGTGTCGTACAGGCCCAACTCGCGGAGCCGATCGAGAAACTCGCCGACCCGCCTGACTCCACACCGGGCCTGGCCGATGTAGAACTCGCGCGTGTTGCGCTTGACGCCGATGTACTCGCACTCGGCGTCAAGCGTCATCGGCCAGTGCGGCACGCCGACATGCATGAACTTGTACACGGGCCGATCGTGCGCCACCGTCATGCTGCCCGTGAAATCCTTGAGAAACGCCTGACCGTTGACCGGCATAAATCGCCTGGCGGTCGTCTCCGCCGACGTCTTTCCGAATATGTTCTGCAGCCGCCACGCCTGTTCGTTGTAAATCCTCGGCTTGAGCACGTGCGGCGAATGCCGAAAGAGCGAGAGGTCTGCGAGCTGCCACGCCGCAAACCGTGTGTACGCGTCATAGGTGACGTACGGGGTCGGCAGCCGGTAATAGTTCGTCGCCCCCGTCTTTTGGTATACCAGTCCGGTGATCGCATCGACCTGGTAGCCCTGCGCGCTCATGACGTTGAACAAGGATGCGCGCTCGAACTGCTTGCGGATATAACGCTGCAGCGGTTCGTTGTTTCGATAGACGGATCCGGTCAGCATCGCCGGAATGCTGACGATCGTCGTAGGGAACGCGCCTGAGTGATTGGCGTAGAACGTGAAACCGCTGAAGCGGCGGTCGATGCCGGCACGATCGGCGTCGACGATGTCGTGGAAGACATCGGATTGAAAGCCGTCGAGCACAAGATGGAAGACGTTCTGCGTGGAGGACAGTTCGAAGATCTGGGCTGGTGGCCCCTGCCACTTCGCGCGCGCCTCAGGGTCGGCCCGTACGGCCGTGACGGCGATGAGCGCAAGCTGAACCGCGATCAGCGCGCCGCTGCCGAAGGCCGCGATCGGAAAGACCTTTCGCGCGGCAAGGATCGCGAACAGGGGCAGGGCGACCCACAGCAGCAGCTCGTGGCGGTTCCGCCACGCGTGATCGCTCCAATCGATATCCTGGCCGTTCAGCAACCCATAGTCGCCGACGATCAGATTGCCCTGGATCCAGCAGACGATGCCGATGCCGAGCAGCCCGGAGACGTAGGCCGCGAACACGCGTTTCGGCAATACGACGCCCACCAACGCGAGCACTCCGGAGAGAGCGAGGCCCATCGGGGCCAGACGAAGTGCCAGGCTCCAGAAGTTCGCGCTGAACTCCTGCTGGTTCGCCATGAAGAGCGTGTGAGGGCCAAACAGGAACAGCTGCAGCGGCGCCAGGAGCGCCGGGAAGAGAACAGTGAGAAAGCGCCGGTAGCGCGAATCGATCATCGTGAACGGGGTGGGCCATTATAGCAACCAGCGTGGACATTCTGATCCCCGATCCAGACCGAGCCGGACCCCCGTCTCACGGGGCATCGGTGAAGCCTCGCTGCTGCAATCGGATCGCGTGACGCCGCCGCCTCGAATGCGGCGGTCTTCATCTTGCCTAGGTCGAGTGCGGCCCTGGCGTCCCGCCCTCGCGCCTCCGATGCCTGACCCCATCTGACGCGATCCCTGCAACCGCGCCAGGGCCACTCGCGCATACCGCGCATCACACACGCCGAGCGGATCAGCCGCCCGGCACAGGAGGACACATGAGAGGACACATGAAACGATTCGTGCTCGCACTTGCCATGGTGTTGGTCACCGCAGGCTGGCCCCTGGAGGCGCAGCGCGCCACCAGGCCGCCGACACCGCCGTCAACGGCGGTGATCAACCTCAACAGCGCCACCGCGCTGGAGATCGCCGACCTGCCTGGCATCGGCGTCAAGACGGCCGAGCTCATCGTGCAACACCGCGTGAAGAACGGGCCGTTCAAGAAAATCGAGGAGGTCATGAACATCCGCGGCATCGGCGAGAAGAGCTTTCTGCGGATCAAGGATCGGATCGCGGTCGCGGCGCCCAAAGGTGAGAAGTAAGGGTTACTCGCTGCTCGAGGTGCTGGTGGCGATCTCCCTGATGGTGATCGTCGCCGGCGCCGCCATCCCGCTCGCGCAGGGAAGCGTGGACCGCTCCAGAGCGGCTGCCGCAGCCCGCTACGTCGCCGCGCGCATGGCGAAGGCCCGGTTCGAAGCCGTCAAGCGCTCGGCCTTCGTCGCCATCAGGTTTCTGAAGGACACCGAGGGGTACTGGCTGCGCGTGTATGTGGACGGGAACGGCAACGGCGTGCTGAGCCGCGACATCGCCCGCGATATCGATCGGCCGATCACCCACGCCGAGCAGCTCGACCATCACTTTCCCGGGGTGATGTTCGGCATCGCGCCGAATGTCACCAGCCTGGATTCGAACCAGGCCCTCGACCCCGGCGACCCGATTCAGATCGGCGCCACGACGCTGTTGAGCTTCAACCCGAACGGCTCGTCCACGTCCGGCACCGTATTCATCCGCGGTCAGCGCGCCGGTCAGTTCGCGGTGCGCATCCTGGGCGCCACGGGCCGTACCCGAGTCTTTCAATTCAACGGCGAGGATCGGACATGGCGGAGACGATAGCGTACGAGCGGCGCGCGACCCCGCGGATCTCGACGGCCGGCACGCACGGCATGGAACGCGCCCGACTCCGTCCAGGACGCACGGCGTACATCGTCGATCTCTCGGCCGGCGGCGCACTGATCGAAACCGACTGGCGCCTGCTGCCGGGCACGCGCGTCGAGCTGCAGCTCGGCGAGCCGGCGACGATCTATCGAGTCGCCGGACGCATCCTGCGGTGCCATGTCTCGCTACTCGACCGCGAGCGGATCCGGTATCGCGGCGCTCTTGCATTTGAAGAGCGGCTTTCTTTCGGGGAACCTGCGACCCCACGGGTAGAAAAAGGACCATGAGAAGGCCAGAGGCGATCCCGCGCGGACGAGGGAAGGCCATACCCGGGAGAGGGATGGCGATTGGGTGATGGGTGAGTGGGCGATGGCGACACATCGGCAAATCACTCAACCAAATCGCACGATCTCGAATCACCCGCTCTCCACTGTGCTCTGGCACGCGGATTGGTTACGCGATCAGGCATGCGAAGAGACGGAGCCGCGCCGCTGATCGGATCGAGCGCCCTGATGAGCATCGTCCGCGAGCGGATCGAGCGGGTGGCCGCGACCGACTTCACGGTGCTCATCGAGGGCGAGAGCGGCACCGGCAAGGAGCTCGTCGCCCGACAGATTCACGATATCAGCGCGCGCAGGCGCGGCCCGTTTGTCGCCGTCAACTGCGCCGCGCTGGTGGAAACGCTGCTCGAAGCCGAGCTGTTCGGGATTGAGGATCGCACGGCGACCGGCGTGCGGGGGCGCCGCGGCAAGTTCGAATGTGCAGACGCGGGCACGCTGTTTCTGGACGAGGTGGCCGATCTGTCGCTGTCTGCACAGGCCAAGCTGCTGCGCGCGATTCAGGATCTCGCGATCGAGCGTGTCGGGGGCAATGGGGCCCATCGTGTGAACACACGGGTGGTCGCCGCCACGAACAAACGGCTGGGCGGCCTGGTCGAAGCCGGCCTCTTCCGCGCCGATCTCTTCTACAGGCTCGCGGGCATCGAAGTGCACGTACCCTCGCTGCGAGACCGGCGCGAGGACATCCTGGAGCTGGCGACGTACTTTCTCGAACGGCACCGTCACGCGCGCCCTCTCGAACTGTCGCGGTGTGCGGCTGACGCGCTGCTGATGTATGACTGGCCGGGCAACGTGCGCGAGCTCGAGCGCATGATGGAACGCGCGCTCGCGCTCACGCAGACACCGACGATCGAGGTCGGGGATCTTCCCGTGCGGCTGCACGCCGGCTACGGTGATGTGCTGCTGCCGTCGATGATGCGGAACGACACGCTGCGCGCGTGGGGCAGCCGCTACGTCGGGCTCGTGCTCGAACGGAGCGGCAGGAACAAGCGGAAGGCGTGCCGGGCGCTCGGAATCAGCTATCACACGCTCCAGGCCTATCTTCGCTACGCGCATCGTCTTCACGTTGCCTCGGCGCAGGAAAGGTCGCCGGACTATTCGGTTGAGAGCTAGGGCCGGACGCACCCGGCATATCGGACGAGCGGAAGCGGGGCAAGGCGAGTGCTTTGCGAGGTCATGCGCGGGTCCAGGTTGGAGGTACGTATGTGTTGGACGAAACCCGTAGGGGTCCTCATGTGTCTCGTGTGGTTACTCGGCAGCGCCTTCGTCCAGGAGGCGTCGGCGCAGTGGTATGTGGGCGGCGACTCGATTGCCTGGTACGGCCGGCCGAACGGAAAGAGGGTCGGCGACTGCATGGGCAACTGCGGCGCCGGCTGCAGCAGCGCGGTCAACCCGTGCGGCGGACCGCGTCAGTATTGGGAGCTGGACATTCTGGAACAGCACGTCCGCAACGAAGGGTATTACGACGACTGCGTAAACGAGGGCGACTCGCTGCCGCGTCTCTATCATGTCTGGTGGTGGGAATACGACGGTCTCGCGGAGTGGCGCTACTGGGGTCATGTCACGACCGGCTGCTGGGACCATGACATTCAATGCGGCGCGTGGTACGACCCAAACTGCGCGTTCTTTTTTGGCTGCGGCCGCTACATGGGCAGGGGACCCTACAAGTATCAGGAATGGATTTGGGGCGTCAGGGAATATCGGGAGGCCTACGACTGGGGCTCCTACGGCCAGTGTTAGTCATCGTGCGAACAATGAAAAGGAGAACATCATGAGACTCGTTCTTATAGCGATTCTGCTCTGGGCGGCACCTGTGTTCGCGCAATCGCGACCGACCGCCACCGATCCCATCAGTCAACTTCCACCCACCACCGTTATCGCGATCGTGGATGGCGAACCCATCACCGTTCGTGCATTGGACGAGTATGTGACGAGTCACGATGCTCGACAACTCTTCGATCTCAACCAGCAGCTTTTCGACCTGCGCCAGAGCATGCTCGGCCTGATGCTCGGCGAGCGCCTCCTGAAAGCTGAAGCGATCAGCGTCGGTAAGTCTGTCGACGAACTGATCGAAAGCGTGATCACGATCGGGCCCGCCACAGAGGAGGAGATGCTCGACGTCTACAACAACACGCAGCAGACGGCGCTCGACTATCAGACCGCTCGCCCGATGATCGCGAACTTCCTGGAGCGAAAAAAGCGCGCTGAGGGTCGCGAGAAATACATTCAGGGGCTGATCAGGAAGGCCAAGAAGGCGCCGAAGCCCCTGGCGATCTACCTGCAGCCGCCGCGTCTGCAGGTCGACGTGGCTCCAGGCGATCCCGTCAAGGGTTCGGGTTCGGTCGAGCTGGTCGAGTTCTCCGACTTCGAGTGCCCCTACTGCCAGAAGGTGCAGCCCGTGCTCAAGCAGCTCCTCACCAAGTACGACGGCAGAGTGAAGCACGTCTGGAAGGACTTTCCGCTGGGCATTCACAAAAATGCCGTTCCCGCCGCCGTTGCGGCACGATGCGCGCACGAACAGGGCAAATTCTGGGAATATCACGACGCGCTGTTTGCGAATCAGCAAGCCTTGGAGGCGATCGCGCTCAGGGAGCACGCCGGCTCGATCGGTTTGGACATCGACCGGTTCAACGGGTGCTTCAACTCGGGATCGGTGATCTCGAGGCGAGCGCAGCTCATGACAAGTGTGGAAAAACTGCCGGTTCGCAGCACGCCAACCATTCTCATTAACGGGCGCATGATTGCCGGGCTTGCGCCGATGGAGACCTACGAGCGCATCATCGAGGAAGAGCTGGCCAATTGAGCCGGGGCCAGCCGGTGGGTGCATGACACATTGGAGGATCTCATGCGGCACTTCATAACGTGGATGCTCGCCGGCTGGCTCGTTTCTATGTCGTCTCTCGTGTACGCGCAGAGCGATTGGGGCGCGCTTCACAACGTCCCTGCAGGATCGCGCCTCCGTATAGAACTGCCCGCCGAAGTGCTGGAAGCGCGACTGCGCGGTGTGGATGAGTTGCAAATCACTGTTGATGGGCGCGCGATCCCCCGCGATGAGATCCGGCAGATTGACTGGATTCGAAGTCAGAAGGCGAAAGGTGCGGCCAAAGGGATCCTGATCGGGCTCGGTCTTGGCCTGGTCCATTCCTTCGTGACGGCGAAAGACAACAGAGTGGCCTTTGGCCTTGGCTTTCTTGGTCCACGGTATGCCGTCCTCGGAGCGATGTTTGGGATGGGGCTTAGTCAGCCCAGAATCGAGACGGTGTATAGAAGGTGAGGGCAGCGATCGCTTGACCCCCGCGTAGCCGCATAGTACCTTCACACCGTCGGCAAGCTCTCCCGCGCGCCCCCATGAACCAGTCTTCGACCGAACAACTGAAGAAAACGCCCCTGAACGCCCGCCATCGCGCCCATGGCGCACGTATGGTGCCGTTCGGCGGGTGGGACATGCCGGTCGAGTACTCCGGCATCGTCAACGAGCACCTCGCCGTCCGCACGAAAGCCGGCTTGTTCGACGTCAGCCACATGGGCCAGATCGAGGTCGCGGGCAAGGACGCGCTGGCCGCCGTGCAGACGATCTCCACCAACGACGCCGCCAAACTCAGCGTTGGCCAGGCCCAGTTGTCCGGCCTGACAACGCCCGAAGGCACCCTGCTGGACGACCTGCTGGTGTACCGCCTTGCCGGCGATCACTACATGCTCGTCGTCAACGCGGGGAACATCGAAAAGGACTACAAGTGGATCGCCGCGAAGACGCGCGACATGGGCGACGTGGCGGTGGTCAATTCGAGCTCGCGATACGCGTTGCTGGCCGTACAGGGTCCCGCGGCCCTCGGAATCGTTCAGCAGCTGACGAGCGTCGAACTCACAGCGATTCCGTACTACTGGTTCGCGCACGGCGAGGTGGGCAGCGTCCGCAGCATCATTTCCCGGACCGGTTACACCGGTGAAGACGGCGTCGAGATTTTTATCCCGCCTGCGTCGGCCGAGCGGTTGTGGAACGCCATCCTCGACGCCGGTGCCGAGGCGGGCATCGTGCCGGTGGGCCTCGGCGCGCGCGATACGCTCCGCCTCGAGGCGGGCATGCGGCTGTCGGGGCAGGATTTCGACGAAACCACGACCATGCTCGAGGCCGGCCTCGGATGGGTCGTCGGCTGGAACAAGGGAGACTTCATCGGCAAGGCGGCGCTCGATCGCCAGAAGATCGAAGGTGTCACCCGGAAGCTGGTCGGTTTCGAGATGACCGCCCCCGGCATCGCGCGCCACGGGTACAAGGCCTACGCCGGCGGGGGCGAGGGCATCGTGACGAGCGGCACGCAGACGCCGTTTCTCAAGAAGGCCATCGGGCTCGCGTACCTGCCGATTGCGGCGACCGCACTTGGCACGGAGTTCGAGATCGACATTCGCGGACGCCGCACGCCAGCGCGCGTCGTATCGTCGCAGTTTTTCAAGCGCCCCCGGAGCTGACCCATGTATCCAGCCGACCGTCGTTATACCAAAGACCACGAATGGATCAGCGTCTCGGGCACGCGCGGGCGCATCGGCATCACCGACTACGCGCAGAAGCAGCTCGGTGATGTCGTCTTCGTCGAGTCGCCGGACGCAGGACGCCAGGTCACGCAGGGGCAATCGGCCGGCACCATCGAGTCGGTCAAAGCGGTCTCCGAGATTTACAGCCCGGCGACCGGCACGGTCGTCGAAGCGAACCCGGTGCTCACCACCAAGCCCGAAACGGTCAACAGCGACCCGCACGGCTCCGGCTGGCTGTTCGAAATCGAGCTCAGTAACCCCGGCGAGATCGACGGCCTGATGACCAGCGATCAATACGCGGATCTTGTGAAGTAGCACGCCACCCATGCCCATCGATTTTCCGGATAGATTCGAACAGCGCCATATCGGTCCCGACGCCGCGCAGCTGGCCCAGATGCTCCGCGTCGTCGGCATGCGTTCGCTGGATGCGTTGATCGACGCGGCGCTGCCGAAGACGATCCGCCTCGCGAAGCCGCTCCAGCTGCCAGCCCAATCCGAGCACGAATATCTGGATCGCCTGCGCGACATCGCGTCGAAGAACCATCGCGTCCGGTCGTTCATCGGGATGGGGTACTACGGCACGATTACGCCGAGCGTCATTCTCCGCAACCTGTTCGAGAATCCGTCCTGGTACACGCCCTACACGCCCTATCAGGCCGAAATCGCGCAAGGCCGCCTCGAGTCGCTCCTCAACTTCCAGACGATGGTGAAGGATTTGACGGCGATGGAGATTGCCACGGCGTCGCTGCTCGACGAGGCGACTGCGGCCGCAGAAGCGATGACGCTGCTGCATCGGGTGCAGTCGCGACAGGCAGCCGGCCCGCGCAATACCTTCTGGGTGTCGGAACGGGTGTTCCCGCAAACACTCGAGGTGCTGAAGGGGCGCGCCGAACCGCTCGGGATCGGCATCGTGATGGGAGACCCGGCGTCCCCGGCATTCGGCGAGGACGTATTCGGCGCATTCGTACAATCACCGGACGACAACGGGGCGCTGCTCGACTTGCGGGCGTTGACGACCGCCGCGCACGCGCAGCACGTGCTGGTGGCGGTCGCCGCCGATCTGCTCGCGCTGACGCTCGCTGTCCCTCCCGGCGAAATGGACGTCGACGTGGTCGTCGGCAGCGCTCAACGCTTTGGCGTGCCGATGGGCTATGGCGGCCCTCATGCCGCGTTCCTGGCGACGCGCGAAGCGTTCGTGCGTCAGGCGCCCGGACGGATCATCGGCGTGTCGGTGGACTCGCACGGCAACAGGGCATATCGCATGGCGCTGCAGACCCGCGAGCAGCACATCCGCCGAGAGAAGGCGACCTCGAACATCTGCACCGCTCAGGCGCTGCTGGCCAACATCGCGGCGATGTACGGCGTGTATCACGGCCCCGACGGCCTGACCGCCATTGCGCGCCGCGCGCACGCGCTCGCAGCGACGCTCGAGAAGGCGGCGAAGGGCCTCGGGTACACACAGCAGAACGAGACGTACTTCGACACCCTGCGCCTCGAGTTGCCTGCGGGGTCCACGGCGACGACCGTCTCGCTGAAGGCGGTGGCGGAGCGCGCAGGTCTCAACTTCCGGTATTTCGACAACCGCCACATCGGCATCGCGCTCGACGAAACGACGTCGGCGCAGGACGTGACGGCCGTCGCCGGGGTTCTGGCCGAAGCCGCAGGAAAGCCGGCGCCCCAGATCAAGACCGCCGAGTCGTCGCGCGATTTCCCGGCGGCACTCGCGCGCACGTCGGCATTCATGACGCATCCGGTGTTCTCCGCGCACCGCTCAGAAACGAAGATGATGCGGTACCTGAAGAACCTCGAGCGCAAGGATGTCGGCCTCGACCGATCGATGATTCCGCTCGGTTCGTGCACGATGAAGTTGAACGCCGCATCCGAGATGATTCCGGTGACCTGGCCTGAGTTTTCTGCCATCCACCCGTTCGCGCCTGCTGAACAGGTGCAGGGGTACGCGCAGGTCATCAGCGAGCTCGAACAGGCGCTGGCCGAGATTACCGGCTTTGCGGCCATCTCTCTTCAGCCGAACTCCGGCGCGCAGGGGGAGCTGGCTGGCCTGATGGTGATTCGTGCGTTTCACCACTCGCGCGGGGATCTGAAGCGCGACGTCGTGCTGATTCCGTCGTCGGCCCATGGCACCAACCCCGCCAGCGCCGTCATGGCGGCGTTCAAGGTGGTTGTCGTCGCCACGGATGCGAACGGCAACGTGGACGTCGGCGACCTCAAAGCCAAAGCCGAACAACACCGCGAGCGTCTCGCGGCGCTGATGGTGACCTATCCGTCCACGCACGGCGTCTTCGAAGATGCCATCCAGGAGATCTGCCGCGTCATTCATGAGTTCGGCGGGCAGGTCTATATGGATGGGGCGAACATGAACGCTCAAGTGGGGCTGACGAGCCCCGCCGCGATCGGGGCCGACGTCTGCCACTTGAACCTGCACAAGACGTTCGCCATTCCGCACGGCGGGGGAGGGCCCGGCATGGGGCCGATCGGCGTGGCGGCGCACCTCGTGCCGTTCCTCCCGGGTCATCCCGTGGTGCGCGTGGGCGGGCCCGACGCCATTCGTCCGGTGTCGGCCGCCCCATGGGGATCGGCGAGCATTCTGCTGATCTCCTACGGCTACATCCGCATGCTCGGCGGCGCCGGCATGACCAACGCCACGAAATACGCGATTCTGAACGCCAACTACATCAAGAAGCGGCTGGAGTCTCACTACGACGTGCTCTACACGCGCCCGAACGGCACGGTCGCGCACGAGATGATTTTCGACCTGCGCCGCTTCAAGGCGTCTGGCGTGGAAGAGCTCGACGTCGCGAAGCGCCTCATGGACTACGGCTTCCACGCGCCGACGGTGTCTTTTCCTGTGGCGGGTACGTTGATGATCGAGCCGACCGAGAGCGAGTCGCAGGAAGAGCTCGACCGTTTCTGCGAGGCGATGATCGCCATCAGGCAGGAAATTCAGGCGGTGGTGGACGGCAGGGCCGATCCCCGGGACAACGTGCTGAAACACGCGCCGCACACGGCGGCGGCCATCGCGAGCGACGGCTGGGCGCATTCGTACAGCCGCGAACAGGCCGCCTTTCCGCTTCCCTTCGTCAAGGCGGACAAGTTCTGGCCGCCCGTCGGGCGCATCGACAACGCCTACGGCGACCGCAACCTCATCTGCACCTGCCCGGACACCGCGGAATACGCCACTCCTGAACTGGCGGAATGACAGGGCGTAGGGCCGACCTTCAGTACGTAGGGCCGACCTTCAGGTCGGCTACTGGACCCGCCGCCGAAACTCCGCGTGCAGCGTCTTCGTCACCGGCCCTGGTCGGCCGGTTCCAATCGCTCGATCGTCCACTTTTACGATCGGCATAATTTCCCGGGTCGTTCCCGTCAGGAACGCCTCGTCCGCACCGAACAGATCTGCGTCGCGCAGCGTGGCCTCCCGTACCGGGACACTCGCCAGTCTTCCGATCTCGAACACACAATCCCGTGTGATGCCCGGCAGTAGTCCGGCACTGAGCGGCGGCGTCAGGGCCGCGCCGTCCTTGACGATGAAGAGATTCGACATCGAGCACTCGGTGAGCTCGCCGTGATAGTTCCGCATGATCACCTCGAACGCCCCTCGCGTGATGCCTTCCTGCATGGCCAGCGCGTTGTTCATCAGATTGTTCGACTTAATCATCGGGTTGACGGTGCCGGGGTGGTTGCGGACGATCGAGGACACGATTGCATGCACGCCCTCTGTGTAGAGCCCGGCCGGCGGATCCACGTGTGGCTTCACGATGATCACCACCGACGGCGTGGGCGTCACGGCCGGATCGTAGGACAGCTCTCCGACGCCTCGGGTCAGCAGTACTCTGACGTACCACTCGGTCCCGTCCGGCCAGACCGGTATCGCGTGCGCGACGGTGCCGGCGATGCGATCGCCCAGTTGTGCGTCCGTCAGCGGCACGCCCAGCGCCATCATCCCGGCGGAATTGCGAAGACGCTGCAGATGCCGCTCGAGCAGGAACGGCCGCTGCCGATAGGTGCGCAGCGTTTCGTACACACCCTCGCCATACAGAAAGCCGTGATCGAACACCGACACGACCGCATCACGGTCGTCGGTGATCGTTCCATTGACGTTGACGATCGCGCTCATGATTCCTCGACTGATAACCACGCCTGACAACCACGACTGACGACCGACGACCGACGACTGCTGACTGTATTTCGTATGCTAGAGTTAGCGCAAATGCGTGTCCTGAACGCCGCACAGATGCGGGACGCCGATCGACAGACCATCGACGAGATCGGCATTCCGTCGATGGTGCTCATGGAGAACGCCGGGCGCCAGGTGGTCGCCGCGCTCGAAGCGGCCTACGACGATCTGACCGATAAATATGTCGCCGTGCTCTGCGGTCCCGGCAACAACGGCGGCGACGGGTTCGTCGTCGCGCGCACGCTGCATCAGCGGGGCGTCGAAGTCTCCGTGTTTGTCGTCGCCACGATGAGCGACATCAAGGGTGACGCGCGGCAGAACCTCGAGATTCTCGGCCGCCTCGGACTGACGGTCGTGGAGATTTCCGAGGAACAGGCCTGGGACCTCCATTTCTCCGAGATCTCTCAATGCGATCTCATCATCGACGCGATTTTCGGAACAGGGCTCACCTCTCCCCTCGCCGGCATGATGGAGACCGTCGCCGCCGACGTCAATGCATCGGGACTTCCGGTCATCGCCATCGATCTCCCCAGCGGACTGTCGGCCGATCACGCGGAGCCGATCGGTGTCTGTATACGCGCGACGATGACCGTCACGCTCGCCGCGCCGAAGCTGCCGCTCGTGTTGCCCCCGGGGGAATCGCACGCCGGCACCATCGTGGTCGCCGATATCGGCATTCCACCCGAGGTCATCGACAACCTCGCGGGGCCGCGGCTCGAGCTGCTGACGCGCGAAGCCATGCGCGAACTCATCCAGCCGCGCGAATCGGATTCGCACAAGGGCGACTACGGCCACGTGCTGATCGTCGCGGGCTCTCGCGGCAAGACCGGCGCCGCCCATCTCGCCGCCGTGGGCGCGTTGCGATCCGGAGCCGGGTTGGTCAGCGTGGCCACGCCGAAGAGTGCGCAGCCCATTGTCGCGGCAATGGGATCGGAGTACATGACCGTGGGGCTCGATGAGACGCCCGAGGGGCAGGTCGCCGCCGGCGCGCTGCAGCCGATCCTCGACTCCGAACAGGACGTCATCGCCGTCGGGCCCGGCCTTGGCACGGGCCCCGACGTCACGGTATTCGTCGAGGATCTGCTGGACAGGAGCGAGAGCCCCTTGGTGCTCGACGCGGATGCGCTCAACGCGATCGCGTCGAATCCCGATCTGCTCGTGACAGGCGCGGGGTCGCGCCCGATCATCATTACACCGCACCCGGGCGAGATGTCGCGGCTGGCGAATATATCCATCGACGAGGTGCAGGCCAACCGGGTCGACGTCGCACGTGATTTCGCCGTCCAGCATCAAATCTACGTCGTGCTCAAGGGGTACCGCACGTTAATCGCCACGCCCGATGGGAAGGTCTTCATCAACCCTCTCGGCAATCCCGGGATGGCGACCGGCGGGACCGGGGATGTTCTCTGCGGTGTGCTTGCCGCATGGCTCGCGCAGTTGCTCGACGCGGAGGCTGCGTGCAAGATTGCCGTGTACGTGCATGGGCTCGCCGGCGACCTCACCGAAGCTGACGAGGGCGAGGTGGCGATGACGGCCGGCGACCTGGCCGCTCACCTGGGCGATGCCGTGCTCGAACTGACCGCACGCCGCCGCGGAAAGCCCACCAATGGCGAGTCCTGACGCGTTCGTCACGACATCCGAACAGGAGACCTTCGCCCTCGCCGAGACGCTGGCGCGCACGCTGCAGCCGGGGACGTTCGTGCTGCTGCACGGCGATCTCGGAGCCGGGAAAACCGCCTTCGTTCGCGGACTTGCGTCCGGCCTCGGCGTCGATCCCGGCGACGTGTCGAGCCCGACGTTCGTGCTGATTCAGCACTACCGCGGACGTGTTCCGCTGACGCATGTGGATCTCTACCGGCTCGACAATGCTGCGGCCGTAGATGACCTGGGACTAGAGGAGCTCGCGGCTGGGGGAGTGCTGGCCGTTGAATGGGCCGAGCGGCTGCCGCGCGCCATGGACAGCAGCGTGACGGTGACCATCGAGGATATGGGCGGAGACCGTCGCCGCATTACGATCGCGTCGGGGTAAGCCGCACCCGTTTATTCTGATCGGTAGTTCGGCGCCTCTTTCGTGATCGTCACGTCGTGGACGTGGCTCTCGCGGAAGCCGGCAGCCGTGATCTTGATCAGGCGCGCTTCCTTCTGCAGGGCCGGAATGTTCGCGCATCCGCAATAACCCATCCCGGCGCGCAGTCCACCAACCAACTGATGCACCATCGAGGCGACGCTGCCTTTATGCGCGACGCGTCCTTCGATGCCTTCGGGTACCAGCTTCTCCTGCGCGCCCTTGTCGGACTCGAGCTCGAACTCATCCTGGAAGTACCGATCGCGGCTGCCGCGGCGCATCGCCCCGATCGACCCCATCCCGCGGTACTCCTTGAAACTGCGGCCCTGATACAGGATGAGCTCGCCCGGGCTTTCGTCGGTTCCCGCAAACAGGTTCCCGATCATCACCGAGCTGGCGCCGACGGCAATGGCCTTGGTGATGTCCCCCGAGAAGCGGATGCCGCCATCGGCAATCACCGGGACATCGTGCGCCGCCGCGGCGCGCGAGCACTCCATGATGGCCGTGATCATCGGGACGCCGATGCCGGCGATGACGCGCGTCGTGCAGATGGATCCGGCGCCGATGCCGACCTTGACCGCGTCCACGCCGCGCTCAATCAGCGCCTCGGTCGCCTCAGCGGTGGCCACATTGCCGGCAATCAAGTCGATGTGCGGATGTTCACGCCGGATGCGCGCCACCATGTCGAGAACGCCCTGCGAGTGGCCGTGTGCGGTGTCGATGACGACGGCATCCACGTGCGCGGCCACCAGCGCCGCAGCGCGCTCGGGGGTATCGCGCGCAATACCAATGGCGGCGCCGACGCGGAGCCGCCCCAGGTTGTCCTTCGAGGCGTTCGGATACTTGATCTGCTTCTGGATGTCCTTGACGGTAATCAGACCCTTCAGCTTGAAGTCCCGATCGACGACAAGCAGCTTCTCGACCTTGTGACGGTGCAGAATCTCTCTGGCCGCATCGAGCGTGGTCCCGACAGGCACCGTGATCAGATTCTCGCGCGTCATGACCGCGGAGATCGGGCGATCGACATTGGCCTCGAAACGGAGGTCGCGGTTGGTGAGAATCCCCACCAGGCGCCCTTCCTTCGCGCCGCCCTCGGTGATCGGGACGCCCGAAATCCGGTATTTCTTCATCAGCTCGAGCGCTTCGTAAATGCGGTGCTCGGGCGACAACGTGATCGGGTTGACGATCATGCCGCTCTCGGACCGCTTGACGCGGTCCACTTCGGACGCCTGTTCCTCGATCGAGAGATTCTTGTGGATGACGCCGATGCCGCCGTGCTGGGCCATGGCGATCGCCAGTCCGGACTCGGTGACCGTGTCCATCGCGGCGCTGGCAAGCGGAACGTTAAGGACGATGTTTCGGGTGAAGCGGCTCGTGACATCCACCTGGCTCGGCACGACGCTGGAGTGCCTCGGCACCAGCAGCACATCGTCGAACGTCAGGGCGGTGGGGAGGTCGGTGATCAGATCTGCCGCGCCGAGCTGAAGGATGGACGAAGCGTTTCTGGTTTCCATGCGTCTCCTATGCGGCGGCTCCGTGGCACTTCTTGTATTTCTTTCCGCTCCCGCACGGGCAGGGATCGTTGCGACCCACTTTCGGTTCGTCGCGCCGGACGGTGGCCACGGCCGTATCGTCGCCCCCGACTCTGGGAGGTACCGCCCGAGAGAGCAGCGCCTGCGAGGCCGCGGCCGCACGGGAGGGGGCGGCAAATACGCCGGCCGGCTCGGCCTTGGGCTCGTTCAGAATCAGCGGCGTGGCCGCGCGCCTCGGCGGCCGAGACACCGGCGCACCCTGGTCGATATCGATGCGAATGCTCCAGAGCGTCCGGACCATTTCCTCGTCGATGCGCCGCTTCATGTCCTGGAACAGCTCGAAGCTCTCGCGCTTGTACTCGACCAGGGGATCCTTCTGACCGTACCCGCGGAGGCCGATGCCTTCCTTGAGATGGTCCAGGCTGTAGAGGTGATCCTTCCACTGCGTGTCGACGATCTGCAGCATGAACTGATGCTCGACGTTCCGCAGGAGCTCGGGCCCGAGGCTCTGCTCCTTCGCCTCGTATTTCCCGGCGATGCGCTCCCACAGGGCGTCTCTCATCTCGTCCGCCGCCTTCTCTCTGAGATCGAGGCCGATATAGTCGCCGGCATCGAGCCCGAAGACTCGCGACATGTCCAGTTTGAGAGCGTCGAGGTCCCATTCTTCGGGGTCCAGCTCTTTGCCCGCATACGCCTCGATCGCATCGTCAAGGACGTCGCCGGCGAGCATCATCAGGTAGGCGCGCGTATCGACCTGGTTGACCTCTTCCGCCTCTTCGTCTTCGATGCGGACCTTGCCCTCGAGCACCTCGCGGCGCAGCGCGTAGATGTTCTCGCGCTGCTTGTTCATCACGTCGTCGTACTCGAGCAGATGTTTTCTCGTGCCGAAATTCTGCGCTTCCACCTGCTTCTGCGCGCGCTCGATGGCCTTCGTGACCATCCCATGCTCGATGGGGACGCCGTCTTCCATCCCGAGGCGCTGCATCAGGCCGGCGATACGATCGGAGCCGAAGATCCGCATCAGGTCGTCCTCGAGCGACATGTAGAACCGGGAAGAGCCCGGGTCCCCCTGGCGTCCGGCGCGGCCTCGCAGCTGATTGTCGATGCGGCGGGCTTCGTGACGCTCGCTGCCGATGATGTGCAGCCCTCCGACGTCGACGACTTCGTTGTGCTCGGCCTCGGTCTGCGCCTTGAAATGATCGAACACGCGGTCCCAATCGGCGCGCGCCACCCGATAGAAGCCGTCCAGATGATAGAAGTGGACGAAGTCTTCGTCCGCGGTAGAGCGCTCGTCGCCTTTCGGGAGGCGCTCGGCCTTCTGCTCACCAAGCAGTTGCTGGCGGGCCATGAACTCGGGATTGCCTCCCAGCAGAATGTCGGTGCCGCGGCCCGCCATGTTGGTGGCGATGGTCACGGTGCCCTTGCGACCCGCCTGGGCCACGAACTCGGCTTCCTGCGCGTGGTACTTCGCGTTCAGCACGACGTGTTTGATGCCGCGCCGTTTCAGCTTGGACGACAGCTTCTCCGATTTCTCGATCGACACCGTGCCGACCAGCACGGGCCGCCCGGCTTCCTGATTCGCGAGAATGTCGTTCACCATCGCGTCGGACTTCTCCTGGTCGGTCCGGTAGATCGAATCGGGCTCTTCGACGCGCCGCAGGGTCCGGTTCGGCGGAATGGCGATGACGTCGAGCTTGTAGATCTTGGCAAACTCTTCCGCTTCGGTCTCCGCGGTGCCGGTCATCCCGGACAGCTTCTTGTACTTGCGGAAGTAGTTCTGGAAGGTGATCGTGGCGAGCGTCTGGTTCTCGCGCTCGATCTTCACCTTCTCCTTGGCTTCGACGGCCTGATGGAGCCCGTCGCTCCAACGGCGCCCGGGCATCAGACGGCCGGTGAACTCGTCCACGATGACGACCCCGCCGTCCTTGATCATGTAATCGACGTCGAGCCTGAAGATCGCGTGCGCGCGCAACGCCTGTTCGACATGGTGCTTGATGTGCGCATTCTCCATGTCGTACAGGTGCCCGCTGTTCAGACGATGGATCAGGAGCTTCTCGGCCGCCTGCATGCCGCTTTCGGTCAGCGTCACCGTCTTGTGCTTCTCGTCGACGATGTAGTCGCCGGTCGCTTCGAGCGCCTCGCGCTCTTCGGCCTTCGTGTCGCCCTTCGTCTTGGCGCCGGCCTTCAGCTTCGGGATGATGCGATCGACTTCGTAATAGAGATCGGTCGAGGCTTCGGCCGGCCCCGAGATAATCAGCGGCGTCCGCGCCTCGTCGATGAGGATGCTGTCGACCTCGTCCACGATCGCGAAATGGTGCGCCCGCTGCACGTACTGCGACAGCTCGAACTTCATGTTGTCGCGCAGGTAGTCGAAGCCGAACTCGTTGTTCGTCCCGTGGGTGATGTCGGCGGCATAGGCCTTCTGCCGCTCAGCGTCGTTCAGGTCGTGCTGGATGACACCCACGGTCATTCCCAGGAATCGATAGATCTGGCCCATCCATTCCGAGTCGCGACGGGCCAGGTAATCGTTGGTCGTGACGACGTGGACGCCTTTGCCCTCGAGCGCATTCAAGTAGGCGGGGAGGGTGGCGACGAGCGTCTTGCCTTCGCCGGTCTTCATCTCGGCGATCGCGCCGCTGTGCAGCACCGAGCCGCCGAGCAGCTGCACGTCGAAATGACGCATGTTGAGCGTGCGGCGGCCGGCTTCGCGAACGACCCCGAACGCCTCGGCTTGCAGGTCCGCCAGTGTCTCGCCTGTGGCGAGCCGCTCGCGGAACTCCACCGTCTTGCCGCGAAGCTGCTCATCGGACAACTGCGTCAACGCCGGCTCGAGGGCATTGACCTGGTCGACGAGCGGGCGCAAACGTTTCAGTTCGCGTTCGTTCTGGGTTCCGATGACTTTTGCGAGGAGAGTGCCCAGCATGGGGAATCTATCCGGAGGTAATCCGACGATTCTAACACAAGGCCGGAGGGCCTTAATCCTGGGAGGATTTGCCGGTCAGGAGCTGAAGGGGATTGATCAGCTGGCCGTTGGCCAGCACTTCGTAGTGCAGGTGCGGGCCGGTGGCGCGGCCGGTCGCGCCGACGTAGCCGATCACGTCGCCGCGCTTCACATCGCGACCCTGCCAGACGGCAAACTTGGAGAGGTGACCGTAGCGGGTCACGAGGCCGTACCCATGATTGACGACGACCAGATTGCCGTAGTCGCCGTTGGGGGCCGCCACTTCCACCTTGCCGTCCGCGGTCGCCAGGATCGGCGTGCCCCGTTCGGCGGAAATGTCGAGGCCAGGATGGAAATCCCGCTCGCCCGTGAAGGGATCCGAGCGCATGCCGTAGCCCGCCGACAACCACCCATGAATGGGCCAGATCGAGGGCGTGGCGTTCATCAGCGATTCGCGCTTCTCGACGTTGCGCCGCACGATGCTGAGATGCCCCTCGAGGCTGCCCAACACGTTCCGGAGCATCGTGAAGGTCTGATCGAGCGAAGAGACCGACGCGGTCGTGACCCCCGACGTCAGCATCGCGCTCGCGCCGGCGGCCGACGTGCCGCCGACCGCGCGGTTCTTCACGACTGCGGGGAGCTTTTCCATGGCGCGGGCGGAAATCGGGTCGAGGCGCGAGCGATCGCCCAGCTCGGTGATGGCGGACTGCAGCGATTCGATCTGTGAGGTCAGGGCGCCCGTCGCCTCGCGGAAGCTGGTGTTCTCCTGCTCGAGGGATGTATTCGACGTGCGGAGATGGTTGACTTCGGTCGTCGCGCTCAGCCTGAGCCCCATGCCGACCAGAACGGGCAGGGCCAGGACGATGGCCAGCGCCAGGGCGAATGGACGCAGACGGATGGTGAACCGGCGGACGGAACCGGTCTGGCGGTCTGCGAGCACAATCGTGTAGCGTTTCGACATCAATTCCTTCGAAATACGTGTAACCGTACGTGTGTCTGGACTTAACCGGACCGTTTTCGAGCTTTGGGGGGGCGCCTCGCGTGTGCAAACCGAAAGGCACGAGGACTGTAACACAGTATCGACAAAGGACAATCAGAAGTTTAATGCGGCGAATATCAGGCGAAAACAAACCGATACTGGACGGCTTCCGCCACGTGCGCCGGGGCAATACGGTCCGCGCCGGCCAGATCCGCGATCGTCCGGCTCACCCGTAACACGCGATCGCATCCACGTGCGCTCAAGCAGAAGCGCTGGATCGCGGCCTCCAGGAGCGCCGTTCCTGCCGCGGTCAGCGCGCAGTGCTCGCGCAGCTCGGCGCCCTCCAGCTGCCTGTTCAACCTCGGTCCGCCAAACCGCGCTCGCTGCTGCGCTCGCGCAGCGCGCACCCGATCGCGAATCGCCGAGGACGGTTCCGCGTCTGAGACGCGTAAGGTCGTGCCGATCGCGGGCACGTCCACGACCAGGTCGATGCGGTCGCGGAGCGGCCCCGAGATCCGGCCGGCATATCGTGCGATCTGCGGCTCCGAGCATCGGCAGGCGCGCCGCTGATCTCCGCGAAATCCGCACGGACAGGGGTTCATCGCGGCGACCAGCATGAAGCGGGCGGGGAAGGCCGACGTGCGCGCGGCGCGC
>Ga0163150_10002562_pt1 | contig 27538 bp, 22 predicted proteins | sample OliLakLV19P2IB_FD_148628 | JGI IMG/M metagenome (GOLD analysis project Ga0163150, IMG submission 148628) | Freshwater microbial mat bacterial communities from Lake Vanda, McMurdo Dry Valleys, Antarctica - Oligotrophic Lake LV.19.P2.IB | ecosystem: Environmental > Aquatic > Freshwater > Lake >...
CTTAATAAATAATCAATATCATCATAACCATTCAACAGGCAGGTTTTCTTATAACTGCTAATATCAAAATGCTCCTGCTCTCCGGTTGAATTGATAGTAATGGTTTGATTTTCCAAATCAACTGTCAGCTCAGTATTATTATCCCGTAGAAATATTCTTTGCAGGAACGCATCACTTACCTGTACCGGCAGCACACCGTTGTTCAGTGCATTGTTTTTAAAGATGTCTGCAAAGAAACTGGACACCACCACCCGAAACCCTGCATCAAGTATTGACCATGCCGCATGTTCTCTTGAAGATCCACAGCCAAAGTTTTTCCCTGCTACCAATATTTCACCATCAAACTGAGACATATTCAAAGGGAAGTCAGCTCTTGTTTTTGATTCATCATCGTTATAATACCTCCAATCCCTGAATAGATTTTTACCAAAACCATCTTTGGTAGTAGCCTTTAAAAAACGTGCAGGTATTATCTGGTCCGTATCGATGTTCTCGATGTTGATAGGAACAAACCGACTTGTTATGGTGTTTATTGCTTTCATTTTTATTTTATCCAGTTGCGAGTTGTGAGTTGTGAGTTTCGAGTTGCGAGACGCTAACTCGTAGCTCGAAACTCATGGCTCATTGCTTCTCTTTAATTTAATAATTCTCTTACATCCGTTACAAAACCTGTTATCGCTGCTGCTGCTGCGGTTAATGGACTTGCTAATAAAGTTCTTGCACCAGCTCCCTGTCTTCCTTCAAAATTTCTGTTGCTCGTACTGATGCAATATTTGCCAGCCGGAATTTTATCTTCATTCATTCCTAAACAGGCAGAACAACCTGGTTGTCGGAGTTGAAATCCTGCTTCTTCAAATATTTTATCAATTCCTTCTTCGATTGCCATTGCTTCCACTTGTTTGCTTCCGGGAACAATCCATACCTCCACATCATCTGCTTTATGTTTTCCTTTTACAAAAGAGGCTACCATTCTCAGATCTTCTATTCTTGAATTGGTGCAACTGCCAATAAAAACATAATCAATTTTCTGTCCTTTAATGGCAGCACCCTGTTGCAATCCCATATAGGCAAGTGATTTTGATAAACCTGATTTATCATTTTCGTTAATCGTTTCAGCGGTTGGAATTTTTTCAGATACACCAATACCCATCCCAGGATTGGTGCCATATGTAATCATAGGTTCAATATCGTCGGCATCAAAATGATATTCTTTATCAAATGTTGCATCACTGTCTGAAAATAATTGTTTCCATTCGGCTAATTTCCTTTCCAATGCTTCACCTTGTGGAGCAAATTCTCTCCCTTTTAAATAATTAAACGTTGTTTCATCCGGTGCAATCAACCCACATCTTCCGCCCATTTCGATACTCATATTGCAAATGGTCATTCTTGCTTCCATACTTAATGAACGGATAGCAGAACCGGCAAACTCCACTGCATAGCCGGTTGCACCGCTGGCTGTAATTTTTGAAAGTATAAAAAGAACTATATCTTTTGAAACAACACCTTTATTTAATATACCGTCTACATTGATCCGCATAAGCTTTGGTTTGCTCTGCAATAAGCATTGCGAAGCGAAAACCATTTCCACTTCGCTGGTGCCTATTCCGAAGGCAATAGCACCAAATGCTCCGTGTGTGGATGTGTGACTGTCACCGCAAACTATCATCATGCCCGGTTGAGTAATGCCTAATTCAGGTCCTATAACATGAACAATGCCCTGGAACGGATGTCCAAGGCCATATAATTCGATTCCATGTTCAGCGCAGTTCTGTATTAAAGCTTCTACCTGCTTTCGGCTCAATTCTTCTTTAATGGGAAGGTGCTGGTTCAGCGTTGGAACGTTATGGTCAGCAGTTGCAATAGTTTGTTTTGGCCGTAATACTTTTATTCCTCTTTTATTCAATCCGGTAAAAGCCTGTGGGCTGGTTACTTCATGAATAAAATGCCGGTCAATATATAATACAGAAGGGCCATTGTCAATTGTTTTGACGATGTGCTGCTCCCAGATTTTTTCGAATAGTGTACTCCCAACCCCTAAAGGGGAGTTTTCGGAAGAGTCTTTATTATTTTTCGTATCCATTTTTATTTTACTATTCGAAATCTGTGTACTATTTTCTTTCAAGTACTTTGAGAAAAGAAAATTTTTCTGACCTAAGTCTCTCCGCCAATCGGCGGAGGGCAGGGGGGTTACGCTACCAGAACAGTTGGCTGATATGATTTTGCTATCGCTTCCAAATCTTCATCCCCCACTTCCTTATTCCTGTCGGCTACTTTTAAAAACTCATTATAAAGAACATCAATATCATTTCTTGTGTATTCAAAACCCAGTTTACGGAAACGATAAGCAAGAGCTGAACGTCCGCTGCGGGCTGTCAATACAATTTTTGAACTGTCAGCACCCACTTCTTCTGGAGTAATGATTTCATAGGTTTGAGAATCTTTTAAAAACCCATCCTGGTGAATACCTGACGAATGGGAGAAAGCATTGCTGCCAACAATGGCTTTGTTAGGTTGCACCGGCATCCGCATGGTATCAGATACCAACCGGCTCATCGGGTTCAGCATTTGTGTTTTTACATTGGTATGAAAACCCATGTAACTATGCTGTTTAATCACCATCACTACTTCTTCCAATGAAGTATTACCAGCTCTTTCACCTAACCCATTGATGGTACATTCCACTTGTCTTGCTCCTGCTATAACACCGGCAATAGAATTAGCTGTCGCCAACCCCAAATCATTATGACAATGACAGGAAATGATAGCTTTATCAATATTGGGAACATTATTAACCAGGTAAGCAATCTTTTCGCCATACTGATGCGGCAAACAATAACCTGTTGTATCAGGAATATTTACAACCGTAGCACCAGCTTTAATAACCGCTTCTACCACTCTTGCCAGATAACCATTTTCTGTGCGGCCTGCATCTTCTGCATAAAATTCAATGTCGCTGGTATATTTTCTTGCCCACTTCACTGCTTGTATGGCCCTTTCTAAAATTTCATCCTGTGTAGCGTTGAATTTTGCTTTGATATGTAAATCAGAAGTGCCGATACCGGTATGTATCCGTGGCCGCTTTGCATATTTTAATGCTTCGCCTGCTGCTTCTATATCTTTTTCAACTGCACGACTAAGGCCGCAAACCGTTACCTCTTTAATCGCTTTGGAAATTTCTTCCACCGATTTAAAATCGCCGGGACTGGAGATAGGAAAGCCTGCTTCAATAATATCTACACCCAATTCCTCTAATTGCAGGGCTAGTTCCAATTTCTCGTTGGCGTTCAGTTTGCAACCAGGCACCTGCTCACCATCCCGAAGGGTTGTGTCGAAGATATGAACTTTACCATCTGCCATAATAAATGTATAAATTGGGGAGATGAAAATGCAGGCTGCTTATTTTTGTATCTGTCCCGTCACCGCATTTAAAAATATTGTGACAGTACGTGGATTGCCTGCCCGACTAAATTACCTTTGTTATAAGGGTAATGGAAATCAAAATAAAGTGTCTTTTACACCTTGTAAAGGCGTAAAATTCTGCTGAAACCCTTTACTGTATTGCGTTTTTAATTTTTAAATTACGATGCCCAACCGCTCAACAGATGCCTTGTTTCAACTCGTTAAATCACTGGAAAAGAGTGAAAAACGCAATTTCAAGCTCTATGTAAAGCGGAATACGGCCACGGAGGACTTAAAAATCATACAGCTCTTTGATGCATTGGATAAGATGAAGGACTACGATGAGAAGCAATTATTGAAGAAAACCAAGAGCATCAGCAAGCAGCAACTCTCCAATATTAAGGCACATTTATACAAGCAGATACTGTCCAGCCTACGGTTGATAAAAGATGAAGACAATATTGACATCCAGTTGCATGAGCAGATGGACCATGCCCGGATATTATATAATAAAGGTCTCTACCACCAAAGCCTGAAAATGCTGGAACGGTTAAAGGAAACTGCAAGGGCTTATCACCAGTTGACTTTTTTGCAGCAAGCTTTGTTTTTTGAAAAAAAGATTGAAACCTTATTCATTACCCGCAGCATGCAGGACAGGGCTGATAAACTGGCGGTAGAATCAGATACTGTCAACAGCCAGTTAACGCTGGTGAACAAACTTTCTAATCTTTCCTTACAGTTATACAGTTGGTATATTAAAAATGGGTTGGCAAGAAATGAAAAGGATAACAAGAGTATTCAATCCTTCTTTGAAAAACATTTTCCGGCAGATGCTGACAAAGCAACCGGCTTCTACGAAAAATTATACCTGTACCAGAGTTATGTCTGGTATGCATTTATCCGGCAGGATTTTTTAAACTATTATCGGTACTCGCAAAAATGGGTTGACTTGTTTGCTGTTTACCCCGGGTTGCTGAAAGTAGAAACGGCAAACTATATTAAAGGTATGCATAACCTGATGGGTGCACAGTTCAACCTCATGAATCATGAAAAATTGGCCGCCAGCATTAAACAATTTGAGCAGTTTGTAAAACAAAAACACTTAGAAGAGAATGAGAACAACCGCATACTGGCTTACCAGTATTTATATACAGCAAGGATAAACTTATATTTTTTACAAGGCACATTTACCAAGGGCCTTCGTATGGTTCCGTTCCTGGAAGAAATGCTGAAAGAGTACAGCTTGTATCTGGACACTCACCGTGTGCTTGTGTTTTATTATAAAATAGCCAGCTTGTATTTTGGCAGTGGTAATAATGAAAAAGCCATTGATTATCTCAACCGCATCATCAACCAAAAAGGGGATCTGCGTACCGACCTGCAATGCTATGCCCGCCTGCTGCACCTGATTGCCCATTATGAACTGGGCAATTTTGATTTGCTCGAATACCTTATCAAATCTGTTTATCGCTACATGGCCAAAATGGAAAGTCTGAGCAAGGTGGAAGAAGAAATGTTTGCCTTTCTCCGCCGTTCTTTTAAAGTAGGTGCTGCGGCATTAAAACCTGAGTTTGAAAAACTGCTCGCCAAACTAAAAAAATATGAAAGCAATCCATTAGAAAGCCGTGCCTTTGTTTATCTCGATGTTATCTCTTGGTTGGAAAGTAAAATCAGTGGCGTAAATGTGCAGGATGTAATAAGGGAAAAGTTTTTGTTGGGGAAGAGGGGGAGTTAAATACAAATTATTAGCCCAGCTGTAGTACTACTATCATCATCTGTTGCGTCGCACTCTTCGGGGTTCGGTAATTCTACTCAGCATACACTGCGAACAAGAGTGTTCCAGCGGAACACATCATAGGTAGTAGAAAAATGTTTATGTGTGAGCAGCGTTCCGTAGGAACGCATTGTGCTTGCTATGAAATTAAATTATTGCATAAAACGTTCCGCTGGAACGTAAATACCGGGTCGATTTTATGGTTCTACCCATGAGATGCCCCGCTGGGGCAAATGAAATATTCCGATTGTGGCTATATGGTTTCTTATTTCCTGATGAATTCTGGAACGAAATTTCTGCGAACAAGGGTGTTCCAGCGGAACACATCATTGGTAGTAGAAAAATGTTTATGTGTGAGCAGCGTTCCGTAGGGACGCATTGTGCTTGGTATGAAATTAAATTATTGCATAAAACGTTCCGCTGGAACGTAAATACCGGGTCGATTTTATATTCTACCCATAATATGCCCCGCTGGGGCAACGGGAATGTCCTGATTGTTGCTCTATGGTTCTCTCCAAGAGATGCCCCGCAGGTGAAAGGAAATATTCCGATTGTGGCCGCATTGTGCTTGCCATTAAATTTTTGCATAAAACGTTCCGCTGGAACGTACATACCGGGTCGATTTTATTGGTTCTACCCATGAGATGCCCCGCTGGGGCAATGGAAATGTTCTGACTGGTGTGCTCTATGGTTTTATACATGATAATGCCCCGCTGGGGCAATGGGAATGTCCAAATACAAATCTCTTATTCTGGTTCTTTAAAAATATATTGCTCGTCATATTCTATTTCAAATTCTTTTAAAAAATTCCTGTATTCATCCAAAAAGGTTTCTTTTTTGTGATGGACTTCCTGGTTTTGAATGTAACGGATTACGTCAGGCACATCTTTTTTGGAATAAGCAAATGCACCAAAGCCTTCCTGCCATGCAAACGGCGCAGCGCAAAATTTCTTTTCTTTTATCCATTTGCTGCTTTCAGTTTTTACATTTTGTATCAGCGAAGAGATAGCCTGTGCTGGTCGTAAGCCGATAAGAATATGTATATGGTCGGGCATACTGTTTATCTGAAGCATTTTATGACCATTTTGCTGGAAGATACCGGTGATGTATTTGTGCAGTTCATCTTTCCATTGTTTTGAAATAAGAGCTCCCCGGTATTTTGCCGCAAAAACAAATTGGATATGAAGCTGTGTGTAGGTGTTTGCCATATCGTAATGATAATATAAATTAAATATACGAATGGTTTTCTTCCGGCAGAACACATCATCAGGGAAACAAGAGGGGGAGGTAGTTTAGACCTGGAGACAAGGATCTCAATTTATCTTCAACCACCCAACAATACTGAGTCTTGGTTTATTAGTCACCAGTACTTCGTGGGCCAGTTCACTGCTTTTAAAGAAAACAGTTTTGCCGGTGACAGGAGATATTTTTTGAAGGCTATCCGCATGATGGATACATAATTCGCCACCATCTGCGGGCTGCCAGTCCTCGTTCAGGTAAATGATCATTGAAAATTGCCGGCTGTCATTATTGCGAAACTGATCAATATGTTTTTTGTAGAAACTTCCTTTTTCATATAGAGCATAATGAAATTCATAACCCGTGATAGCGGTATAACAACTGCTGTTTAAATAACTCACAAATTCATCAATAAGATCAAAGAAATTATTTTCATAGGGGTCATCATGTTTACGGTCCAGCCAGTAAATAATATCACTTCTGAACAGTTTGTTATGCGGCACAAGAACATTGTTGCCGGTACCAGCGGATTGAAGTTGTTTGTTAGTAAAAAGACGGTTGAGATTTTCCGTTAAGCGTACCGCAAGCTGCTTGCTGACGAAGTTTTCGACTATGCCAATTTTAGTATCAATAAAACCATTGATAAGAGTATTAAAGATCGGTTGCAATGGGTGAAGATAGCTTTAATACACCTGATTGGCTTTTTTTTGCTTTGGTCAGTGTCCATAAAATAAACAATGCCCCGCCGCTTGTATCCACGCAACGGAAGTGCACAAAAGCCGGTTCGTTAAGTGAAACCCTGGCTTAAAAGGAAATGTTTTTTGCTGAGGAGGTCGGGAGGTAGTACTCTTATTATGTGTTACCTTAACAATAAAAATGAAATATCTCATCTGGCTCCTGTTCATTCTTGTTTCGTGTAAACAAAAGGAAAAAGAAAACCCTATTGTGGGAAAATGGGAGTATGAAAGAATGGAAACTTATAGCGGAGAACCCATCAACCTGGGAGACTCGCTGATTAATAGCCTGCACCAGCAACAAAAAGGCCTCACCTTTTCTTTTACCAATAAAAATATTTTTAAAGTAACCAACACCACTGCAAAAAATCCTGAAGATTTTCTTGCGCAGCAACCCTATGAATTACCGGCGGATAAAAAATCTTTACTATTAAAAAACACAGGCAGGCCAGATGATAATTTTTCTATCATTGAACTATCCGACAGTCTTTTAAAGATCAATATTTTCTATAGTAAGGAAGCCTATATGGTTTTTAGAAAGAAGTAATAGCCTGATTGGAGAAACCCCTGCACAGAAAAGTGTTACCAAGCTAATGTTTGTGAATAACTGCTGAATAATTCCTTCTTTCAAATCACCTGTTAGTTGTTACATTTGCCCAATTTGTTTTTAACCCACCCCTGCTCCGCCAACTGGCGGAAGGGTTTAAAAAAGAAAAATGCCCGACAAATCAATCTCCGCCGTTTTATTATTAGCTGATGGTACTGTTGCTCATGGAAAAGCCTTTGGTGCTATCGGTACCACTACCGGAGAAATCTGTTTTAATACTGGCATGACAGGGTACCAGGAAGTGTTTACCGACCCAAGTTATTTTGGGCAGATACTGATAATGAACAGTGCCCATATCGGTAACTACGGAGTAAAAGAAGCCGACGTGGAGAGTGACAGTGTGAAAATAAACGGATTGATTGGCCGCAACCTCGAAGACCAGTATTCAAGAAAGATGGCCAGTGGCTCCATGAATGATTATTTGAAAGCGAATAAGATTGTTTCCATAGAAGGAGTGGACACCAGGGCATTGGTGGCACATGTTCGTACCAAGGGTGCAATGAACTGTATTATCTCTTCGGAAACAACCGATATAGAAATACTGAAAAAGAAACTGGCCGAAACGCCGAATATGGATGGGCTGGAATTAGCTTCTAAAGTAAGTACCAAAGAAGCTTACGAAAAGGGGGATAAGAATGCAGCTATCCGCATTGCAGTAATGGATTATGGAGTGAAGAGAAATATATTGAATTGCATGGTGGAAAGAGGGGCTTATGTAAAAGTATTTCCGGCAAAGACAGGATTAGAGGAAGTGAAAAAATTTCAGCCGCATGGTTATTTTATCAGCAACGGTCCCGGCGACCCGGCGCCGATGGATTATGCTATTACTACATTGAAACAAATATTGAAAGAAGAAAAACCGGTATTTGGTATTTGTTTGGGTCACCAGCTACTCGCATTGGCAAATGATATTCCTACTTTTAAAATGCACCATGGGCACCGTGGATTAAACCACCCGGTGAAGAATATTATATCAGGTCGTTCAGAAATTACTACGCAGAACCACGGCTTTGGTGTGGACCCGGAAGCGGTGAAGAAAGCAAGTCATATTGAAATTACTCACCTGAACCTGAATGACCAGTCAATTGAAGGCATAAGGGTAAAAGGTAAGCCAGCCTTCTCTGTCCAGTATCATCCGGAAGCTACACCGGGGCCGCATGATTCAAGATATTTGTTTGATGAGTTTATTGCAATGATGCCCCCAACCCCTAAAGGGGAATAAAGCAAGATTCTGTATATAGCTTTTATCCATTTTAATTGTAAATTGTTTTCTATAATGAGTTGTTATGAGTAAGAGTGAAAACAATAATCTAAGTTCTCCGCCAACTGGCGGAGACAGGAACATGAAAATCGCCATCATTAACGGCCCAAACCTCAACCTTCTCGGTAAAAGAGAAACTGACATCTACGGCAATATGCCTTTTGAGCAATTTTTTGATTTGCTTAAAAACAAATATGCTAATATTGAAATAAGCTATTTCCAAAGCAATGTGGAGGGAGAGATTGTAAATGAACTGCAACGGGTTGGCTTTGATTACGATGGTATCATTTTAAATGCAGCTGCTTACACACATACATCTGTTGCTATTGGTGATGCAGTGGCAGCTATTAAAACTCCGGTGGTGGAAGTGCATATTTCCAATGTATATGCAAGAGAAGACTTTCGCCACCTGTCTTATTTAAGTGGTAAAGCAGCAGGTAGCATTGTTGGTTTAGGGCTGAAAGGCTATGAACTGGCATTGGAATGGTTTCTCTCCCGATAATTTTCCTGATTTATCTCAATCGCCTTAATAAGCATAGTCAGTAAGAGTAGTTTAATTAACTATAGTTTTGCCTGATGAAATTACCTGTTGTATATAAAACTGCCGAAGAAGCATTGTCAGTTATTAAATCCGGTGATCGGGTATTTGTGCAGGGTAGTGCCCAAACACCATTGTATTTATTGCGGCAACTGGCGAAAATGGCCCCGGGGCTTCGTGATGTAGAACTTACTTTCATCACTGTACAGGGCGATATTGAACTGGACAAACCGCAGTATGCTGATTCATTTCATATCAACTGTATGTTTGTTTCGAATTCGGTTCGACAGGCAGTGAATGAAGGAAGAGCTGATTTTATTCCGGTTTTCTTAAGTGATATTCCCGACCTGTTTCGACGGGAGATGAAGATTGATGTAGCGATAGTACAGGTATCTCCGCCAGATATACATGGTTATTGCTCACTCGGAGTGTCAGTTGATATTGCCCGCACTGCTGTTAATACGGCCACACATATTATTGCACAGGTAAATCCAAGAGTGCCCCGCACACATGGCGACAGCCTGATACATACCAAGCGGTTTACTTCGATTGTTTTTCATGAAGAAGAATTACCAGAGGTGGACTATGGTGCCAAAGTGCAGGAAACGGATTTGAAAATCGGGAAACTTGTGGCCGGTATGATAGAAGATGGCAGCACTTTGCAAATGGGTATCGGTACTATCCCGGATGCGGTATTAAAATCATTGGGTAATCATAAGAACCTTGGAGTGCATACAGAAATGTGCAGCGATGGTATTATTGATTTATTTGATAATGATGTTATCAATAATTCTCAAAAAAGAATTCATCCTAATAAGACAGTGACTGGTTTTGCTGTCGGCACCCGCCGCTTGTATGATTATGTGGATGATAATCCTGCTTTTGTTTTTTTGGATATTGATTATGTGAATGACCCGCATGTTATCCGCCGCAATCCAAAAGTAGTAGCTATCAACAGTGCAATTGAAGTGGATATTACCGGCCAGGTTTGTGCTGACTCCATCGGTATGGTGCAATACAGCGGTATCGGAGGCCAAATGGATTTTATGCGTGGTGCTGCACTAAGCGAAGGTGGAAAACCCATTATTGCATTAACCAGCCGCACTGCAAAAGGGGTAAATCGCATTGTTCCTTTTTTAAAATCCGGTGCCGGCGTTGTTACCACCCGTGGACATATTCACTATGTAGTTACTGAATACGGAATAGCCTATCTCTTTGGAAAAAATCTTCGCCAACGGGCAAAGTCGTTGATAGATATTGCACATCCTGAAGACAGGGAGATGCTGGAGAAAGCCTGCTTTGATAGATTTCATCTTTTTTAAACTGTCACTATTGTAATTTATTGATTGTGATTTTTCACTCAGATGGGAATTTGATGTGGGTAAACTATCTTTAGTGCCACCATAAACCAACTGTTATGAAGAGAATATTCTTCCTTCTTTCCGTTATTTTTTCTATTACTGTTGTTGGCCAGGAACCGATGACACCTGTTCAGATTGCTGAACGTAATAAACCCGGTACAGTAATGATACAGGCAACTTATAAAGGAACGGTAAGTGCTATTGTTCCGGAAATCAACCAGGCTGCATTGAGTGCCATGTCACAACAGGTAAAACAACAACTGACAGATGCAGGAAAACTCACAGAATAGCTTTTCTGGAACACTTACCTGATGACCTTTTCAAAAAACATTGAGCAGTATATGACGAAGGGTACAGAAAGAGTGTCTAAAGAACTGAATACAACAATGATGGGTTCGGGATTTATCATTACACCCGATGGTTATGTGGTAACGAATGCCCATGTGATAGATGAAAATGATGGTGATACGAAGCGGGGTTTTGCTGAACAGGCTTTTATGGAAATTCTGCAGGCTGATATGAGGACTATTCAATCTGCTATGAAACGCAAAATGACGGACGAAGAAGCACAGGCATTTAAGGAAGCCTACTCCTGGTATTATTCACAAACAATAGAAGTGGGAAATATCAAAAAAGAATTTAGTGTGGTATTGGGTATCTCTGGTGATAAAGGAAAAATTATGCCGATGATTATTCCTGCCAAAATTGTAACACAGGGTAAACCTATTCCCGGAAAAGATGTGGCCATATTGAAGTTGCAGAAAAAGCATATTTATCCAACCATCCGTATTGGTGATGATAAGGCGATGCGGGTAGGAGATGCAGTGTATGTATTAGGCTATCCTGCCGTGGCTACTTTTAATCCCTTACTTTCTACTGAAACAGTATCTGAGGCCACCCTGACAAGGGGATTGGTAAGTGCTAAAAAAAATATGAAAGATGGCTGGGAGGTATTGCAGATAGATGCTGCCATTACACATGGCAACAGCGGCGGCCCGGTGATGAATGAACAGGGAGAAGTAATTGGCCTCGCCACCTTTGTAAGTGTGGATGAGCTGCGCAAACAGCAAGTGCAGGGCATGAACTTTATGGTGCCTACTACTATCTTAAATGAGTTTGTTGATAAAGCAAAGATCAAACCGGAGATGAGTGATATATCACTGGCTTATGAGGAAGCAATGGATATGTTTGACAAAGCCCGGTATAAAAAGGCCTTAGAAAAATTTAAAGTGGTGAAAGACATGAATCCGTCTTTTCCATTCATTGACAGTCATCTCAGCCAAACGCAAAAAAATATTGACAAAGGATTGGACAAAGAGCCAAAGGATATGAAGATGTATTATTATATTGGTGGGGGAGTAGTGGCATTGATTTTATTAGTTATTTTATTCAGAAAGAAAAAGAAAATTTCATAATATAAAATAAAAAGGATGTCTCAAAAGTAAACGGAGCACAACGAACACTAGGAAAACACAAAGTTCACAAAGAAAAATTTCTCTATTTGCAATATGTTGTGTTCTTCGTGAAAAACTTTGTGAGCTTTGTGCTCCTTTTTTATTACGTATTTATTTCTTAATCAATCTCCGGCTCAGCTCTTTCCTCATCATCTTCCTCACTCACCACTTTCTTTGGCTTCGGTTTCTTCTTCATCCACTCCGGGTCTTGTTTTATTTTTTGTACATCAGTTAAAGAAGTAACATACAAACTACGGCCATGTGTGCCCAATATAATTTCATTATCCCGTTGCTGTATAGCAATGTCATGTATGGGAACAGATTTTGGTAAACCACCGTTCCAGATCATAAACGAACTGCCCCGGTCAAAACTTACATAAAGACCGCCATCAGTTCCCACATACAGAATGCTGTCATTTTTCGGATCTTCTCTTACAACATTGATTGGCTCATACGGCAAATCAGTGCCAATTGTATTCCAGGTCATTCCATAATCATCACTCATATACAGGTAGGGAGCAAAATTATCAAAACGGTAACCGTTTAATGAAACATATACCCTTTCTACTTTATGCTGCGAAGCTGTTACACGGCTTACCCACAAACCCTGAGTCCTGAGTCTGGATCCGATAGCTATCGGGTCGGGAGCCGTGAGTTTAGCACCTTTCTTCACTGGGATCACAGTTCCTGTTTGGTTCAATTGTTCCCAGCTATAGCCTGCATCTTTTGAAACATGAATATTGCCATCATCAGAACCAGTATAAATTAAACCAAAACGCAGCGGTGATTCTGTTAGTGTTGTCAATGTACCATAAGGAACATTTCCAATTACTCTGCCGTTTGTCTGATCGGCACTCATAGGTATTAATGTATCACCTTTGTTTAGCGAACGATAAAGCCGGTTGCTGCCATAATACAATACATCCTGGTTATGCTTGCTTAATAGTATAGGTGTTTGCCAATTGAAACGAAGAGGCTTTTCTCCCAACTCATGCTGTGGGCGAAGAGATTTTTGAAACCCTCTTCTTTCTTTACCTTCTTTATTATAACGGGCATAAGAGCCGAATTGTGAACCAGAATATACCGTTGCATTATCTCTTGTATCTACCTGTGCCTGCATACCATCTCCGCCATTGATGGTTCGGTAAGCATATTGGCCATTATCCACCCATCCGATATCTTCCTTATAGGTGGATGGTCCCCACCAACTGCCATTATCTTGCAGCCCTCCATACACATTGTAGGGTCTTGCATCATCAATGGTAACAGCATAATATTGACCTAACGGTACTGTGTTTGCCTTAAACCAATTGGCCCCGTCGTCATAACTGATATTGGTGCCGCCATCATTACCATTAATAATATGTGAATCCTTTTTTGGGTTTACCCATAGGGCATGATGGTCAGCATGCACATTGCCTTTGTCTATTGTCTTAAATGTTTTGCCACCATCGGTTGACAACTGGGCGATGAAGCCCATGGAATAGATTTTATCAGGGTTATAATGTGAAGTATAGACTTTGGCAAAATAATAGCCATAAGTGTTGAAGTTGGGATTAGGTTTAGTATGTGTCTTTTTCCATGTTAGACCACCATCATCACTGCGATAGACTTCGCAACCAACGATGCCGGTATTTTGAAAACCATCATCACTATCAAGATAATCCCATAGGGCAGTTGGCTGTACTTTGCCGGTGGCCACCATTTCTTTTACATCCTTGCCTGTGTATTTGCGGGGAAAATTATTCTTTCTTAAAAACGTATCAATCAAATTGGTTTTTAATGCGGCAAATTGTTCTTTGCTTATATTTTTAAATTCTGCTTTTGTATAAAGTGTATCATCTTTTTTAACAACGGCAGGCTTGGGAGTATTGTTATCAACTACAGCATAAAGGATGCCTGGGTTTTTTGGATAAACGGCGATTCCGATACGGCCAATCTTATCACCCGTCATAAAACCAGAACCGGGACCGGAAACAATTTTCCATGTTTCACCACCATCGGTGCTTTTATAAATGCCGCTGCTCTTTCCACTTTCTTCAAATTTCCAGGCACGGCGCACCCGGTACCACATACCTGCATACACTTCATCCGGGTTGGAAGGATTGATGTCCAGATCAACACAACCAGTGTTATCATCCACATATAAAGTTTGTTTCCATGTTTTGCCGCCATCCATTGTTTTATAAACACCACGGTCTTTATTGGCGGAGTATAAATGGCCTAATGCTGCCACCCAGGCAATGTCCGGATTAGTTGGATGCAATTGTACTTTACCGATATGATGTGATTCGGGAAGACCGAGATATTCCCATGTCTTTCCGTTGTTGTTGGTTTTATACATGCCAACGCCAGCATAAGAAGAACGGCTGCTGTTTACTTCACCGGTGCCAACCCAGATAGTTTTTGTTTTCCCCGCAGGGGTCTGCGACCAGTTGACGGCTATATCACCGATAAATAACATATCGAGGCTGTCCATAATGGGAGTGAAACTCTGGCCATTATTGGTGGTATGCCACAGACCGCCGGTGGCATAGGCCACATAAAATTCAGTGGGGTCTTCCGGATTAGCGTCTATATCTACCACACGGCCGCTCATAATAGCGGGGCCAATGTTGCGAAATTGTACCTCATTAAGCAACGAACGGGACTCTAATTTGCGTCGTTGATCCAATCCCTGCATCCGTTCACCGGCAGGGGTGGGGTTTACCTGTGCAAAAACAAATGAGCAAATGAGCAAATTTGAAAAGATGAAAATGGCGTACAGCAGAATGCTGCCCGGTGGGGTTGATTTTTTTAACAACTGTAACATAAAAGCAGTTAATTTTTGTTAGTAAATTGCACTGGCTCGTAACTCGTAACTCATAACTCGCAGCTTAATCCAAACTTACTAAACTATGCGATTGATTGTTCTACTCTTCTTATTTATTTCCATAAACGGTTTTGGCCAGTGGAAAGACTATAAAATAGGTGCAAAAGGCGATACCCTGAACCGGGTAGATATCAAAGGGAAAAAACAAGGCCCCTGGTCGGTGCATGTAGATGAACTACGTGGTGAAAGGGGCTATGAAGAAGAAGGTTATTATGAGAATGACCAGAAGACCGGCACCTGGCGAAAGTATTCGTTGGAAGGCGTAAAGACTGCCGAAGAAAATTATAGTTGGGGAAAACTGAATGGTAAGCAGCAGTATTTTACTTTTAATGGAGGATTGCTGCGGCAAGAAAGCTGGCGGGCTATTGATCCTAAAGTGGCGTATGATACCGTGTCGGTTTATGATGTGAATGACCCCACCCTCGAAGTGAGCAAGATGGTGGTAAAAAATGAAGGGCTGGCTTTAAAACACGGGAAATGGATTTATTACGACCCAAGAGAAGGAAGTATTGAAGCCACCGAATTTTATGTAATGAATAAACTGCGGACCGAAGCCGATGAAATGATAGGTGATGATGAGATAAAACCCATTGAAGTGAGTAAAGGAAAGACAGTAGTTGTATCCGATTCTTTACGAAAAGCAAATGACCCGACCCTAAAGGCAATAAAACAATATGAAAAAGACAATTCCGGTAAGAAAAAAATAAAAGTAAGAGATGGCAACACAGGGAATAAACCTGAGCCAATGCCGGAGCCTTAGGCAATGACATTTTTTATTTCCTGAAATAGTTACTAAAAAATAGCAACTGGTATTGTACCGCATTTCTCCAGTAAGCCCAGTCATGCTTGCCGGGCCGTTCCGTGTATTCATGCGGTATTTTCAATCGTATCATTTTTTCATGCAATGAATGATTAACGGCGTAAAAAAAATCTTCTGTGCCACAATCAATAATGATGGAAACGGAATCCTTGGGATATTGTTCAATAATATTCGTTACGGAAAGGTTTTTCCAATCATCAGCATAAGTAATAGTGTCGCCGATTTTTTCCTTTAATTGCCAGTTTTTAGAAAAGGGTTGTAAATCTACACCACCACTCATACTACCGCAGGCACCAAATGTAGCGGACTGACGAAAGCCAATAAATAATCCACCATGTCCTCCCATGCTAAGGCCGGTAATGGCTCTGGCGTTTCTATTTTTTATAGTAGCATAATGGCTGTCTATGTAATCGGGCACTTCTTTACTGATGTATGTTTCAAAACGTACAGCAGAATCTACTGGGCTGTCTAAATACCAGCTGTTATAACCGCCATCCGGGCATACTATCATCATTTTGTATAGGTCTGCATACTCTTTTAGTTCCGGCACCCTTATTATCCAGTTGGCATACCAGCCGCCGTGCCCATGCAGTAAATACACAACAGGCACCGGAATTGTTTCATCCTGCACAAGCATTGGTTTTATTACTACACACTTATATGCTTTTTGCATTGCCTTACTATAAATGCTGACGGTGTCAACTGTTGCTGCTTTTGCATTGACAATAAATAGCATGGCGATGGCAGCGAGGAAGTTTTTTATCATACACTAAAGATAAAAAAAGAGGTACAATTGTGGTTGTACCTCCTTCATTAATTTGGATATGTTTTTGTACAACTCTCCAAGAGTTTAAAACTCTTGGAGAGTTAGTTACAACATTTAAAATCCTTTCTTGTCCTTGGCTTTCTGCATTGGATTGCCTGATTGGCCTCCACCGCCTCTTTGTCCACCACCACCTTGTCTTCCTTTAAAGACACTGAACTTTGATGGTTCAGGAATAGTATTCCAGCTATTATTGCTTTCATTAATGTCAGCAGTTTCCCGGAACGGGTCAAGCTTTACAGAAGCTACTTCTTTATCTTTTATAAATGTTTTTACTACTTTACTTTCATTCAACCGCCACACCTGTGCAGGAATGCGGTCCACTTCTTTTGTACCATCCTTGTAAGTCCATTCTACGATGATAGGCATTACCAGTCCACCTTTGTTGCTGAAGGTAAGCTCATACATATTTTTATTTCCATACTTTTCTTTTTCTGCATCTGTCAATCCTTCTGATTTGCTGCCTGGTATCTTGACATCAAACTTGGTACTATCATAAGTTTCTATACCCCGGCCATATCTCCAGTAAAAATCACGGAGGCTGGTATCTGCATCTGTCTGAAATTTAATTTTTGCATCCTGACGGTTCCTGATTTTTGAAATATCGTCAAAGGTGGGTAATATAGGTTTTGTCACACTTTGTTTTATAGTGGATTCTTTTGTTTCTGATTGCACAGCTGTTACATCTGCTTTAGCATATTTTATTGAGTCTAAAGAAATATCACAAACTTCTGTGCTATAGAACCAGCCTCTCCAGAACCAGTCAAGGTCTTCGCCACTTGCATCTTCCATAGTGCGGAAAAAATCAGCCGGTTCAGGATGTTTGAAAGCCCATCTTCTTGCATATTCTTTGAAAGCATAATCAAACAACTCACGGCCCATTATAGTTTCTCTTAAAATGTTTAAACCTGTCGCTGGTTTTGAATAAGCATTTGGCCCAAACTGAACAATGTTTTCACTGTTGGTCATTATAGGCTCCAGTTGTTCCTTCGGCAACTTCATATAATCTGTAATAAAAGCTGCGGGGCCACGGCGGCTGGGGAATTTATTATCCCATAATTCTTCTGTCAGGTATTCTACAAATGTATTTAAGCCTTCATCCATCCAACTCCACTGACGTTCATCACTGTTGATGATCATCGGGAAGAAGTTGTGTCCCACTTCATGTATTACCACACCCAACATTCCGTTCTTTGTTCCTTCACTGTAAGTGCCATCTTTTTCTGTTCTGCCAAAATTGAAACAAATCATCGGATATTCCATGCCATTGCTGGCTTCAATACTTTGTGCTACCGGGTATGGATATGGAATAGTGAATTTGGAATAAGTTTTAATGGTATGCTCCACCGCTTTACTTGAATACTTGCGGTATAATCCATAGGCTTCCTTTGCATAACCACTCATGCACATTATTTTCTTTCCTTCAATTTTTGTAGCCAATGCATCCCAGATAAATTTACGGGAAGAACCCCAGGCAAAGTCACGGACATTATCGGCTTTAAATATCCAGGTTTTCTTTGCAGTACTTTTTTGTTTCTCTGCCGCCTTGGCTTCCTCTAATGTTACTATTTCAATTGGTTCTGATGACAGTTGTGCTTTATTCCACCGGGCCATTTGTGCAGGGGTAAGAACAGCAGCATAGTTTTGGCCTTCGCCTGTTGACATAATAACATGGTCAGCCGGAACAGTCATGGCTACTTTAAAATTTCCAAATGTTAAAGCAAACTCCCCACGACCAGTAAATTGATGATTTTGCCAACCCTGAAAATCACTGTACACACAAAGACGGGGATACCACTGCGTCAATGTAAAAAGATGGTTTCCATCTTCCGGAAAATATTCATAACCGCCCCTGCCACCACGGCCCTGCCGGTCAACCATCTTATAGTTCCAGTCTAATTTGAAAACAAAACGTTGTCCTGCTTTTAATGGAGCAGGTAGTTCAACCCGCATCATGGTTTTGTTCACCGTATATTTCAATGGCTTGCCTGCCGCATCCGTCAATTTCAAAATATTAAATCCATAGCCATTATCTGTTTTTGCTTCATCAGCTCTGTCTAATAGTTGCGGACTTGTTTGCCGGCTCATCGGGTTGCTGCCCTGGTAGTCGGCATTGTTCACACTGCTGTGTTGATTCTCATCCAGCTGCAACCATAAATAAGTTAACACATCAGGAGAGTTATTGAAGTAAGTAACGGTTTCACTACCATTCAGTTTCAGATTTTTTTCATCCAACTCACATTTAATATCATAATCGCAGCGTTGCTGCCAGTATTTAGTGCCGGGTGCACCGCTGGCAGTACGGTATTCATTTGGAGTGGGGAAAGTGCCGCCCATCTGTTCAAATTTGTTGCCATGATTGCTGTTTGGATTGTTTTGAATGTTCTGGCCATTGCTTGTAATGCTAAAACAAATTGCAATCAACAGACAGGAAATAAAATTTCTCATGTTGTATTATTGTTTTTTATAATGACGAAATGTGTGGATGCTTTCAAAGCTAAGGTAATTAGTGTAAAGAGGAAAAGAATGAACTTCTCATAAATCCAAAATTACATAAGCGGTTATTTAAGGAATAATCTACTACAAGTCTTACTCCACATTATCTAATATCACCCCTTCGGGGTTGTGCTATATTTATTTTTTGAAGGCTATATTAATGTCAGCCTTTCAGGCTTTAAAATCCCAAAGGGATGGAATTAATATAGTAATTGCTATAGAAAATCAAAATCTTAACCCCGAAGGGGTGATATTAGTTGGGTACAGAAATTCTTAATCAAATGAAAACAATCTACGGGATAGACAAAGCTTTGAAATCGAAAATAAAAAACCATCCCTGTTTGATGGGATGGTTTTAGTAAAGTATTTGCCACTTTGTGAGTCTGTGTGGTGAGGTTCTGTGTTTGGTGAAGGAATCTTTTAGAATCCTTTCTTCTCCATTGCTTTTTGCATCGGGTTAATCCCTGTTGGCGGGGTTACATTCTGTTTTTGTTTAAACACTTTGAATTTATTCGGTGCCATTATATCGCCATAAATGTTATTGCTCACATCCACATCCGCTGTTTCTTTATACGGGTCTAATTTTATTGAAGCCACTTCTTTATCCTTCATAAAAGTTTTGATAACCTTCTTTTCATTTTTCCGCCACACCTGTACAGGTATTCTTTCTATTTCTTTAGTACCGTCTTTATAAGTCCATTCAAGAATGATTGGCATTACTAAACCGCCTTTATTGCTGAAGGTAAGTTCGTATAAATGCTTGCTGCCATATTTCATTCTGCCTTCTTCGTCCAATGCTTCCGTTTGCGGTTTTATAACGATGGGATATTTGGCTGTATCATGCTTTTCCATATCCCGGGCATATCTCCAATAAAAATCCTGCAGGGCTGTATCCTTGCTGGTTTCAAAAACAATGTTCTTATCGGTTTTATTCCTGATTTTAGAAAGGTCTTCAAATTCATTAACAGTAGGTTTTGCTAATGGTCTCAGCACAATTGTGTCTCTTACTTGTTGTGGAATAGCTGTTACATCAGGTACTGCATATTTTACAGTGTCAATGGAAATATCGCAGGCATCCGTACCATAAAACCATCCTCTCCAGAACCAGTCAAGGTCTTCACCGGTAGCATCTTCCAATGTTCTGAATAAGTCAGCAGGAGTAGGAGATTTAAAAGCCCAGCGTCTGGAATATTCACGGAAGGCATTGTCAAATAATTCACGGCCTACAATTGTTTCTCTTAGAATGTTTAAACCGGTGGCTACTTTATCATAGGCATTTGCTCCAAAGTTGTTGATGTTTTCAGAGTTGGTCATGATGGGCTCCAACTGGTCTTTCGGCAACTTCATATAATCAGTTATCGCCGATGGAACACCACCATCAGAAGGAAATTTATTGTCCCATAATTCCTGGGTCAGGTATTGCAAATAAGAATTCAATCCTTCATCCATCCAAGTCCATTGGCGTTCATCACTATTTACAATCATCGGGAAGAATGTATGACCTACTTCATGTATAATAACAAGGATAGCAGCATTTTTTGAACCTTCAGAGTAAGAACCATCTGGTAATGCCCTGCCGGGGTTAAAAGAAATCATCGGGTATTCCATTCCCTGGTTGCCTTCCACACTTATAGCAACAGGATATGGATAAGGGATGGAGAATTTAGAATATGTTTTCAACGTATGTGCCACGGCTTTGGTAGAATACTTATTATAAATGGGATAAGCTTCTTTAGCATAATAACTCATAGCCATTGCTTTCTTTCCTTCAATCATAGCCGGCATTGCATCCCATACAAAGCGGCGGGAAGATGTCCAGGCAAAGTCACGAACATTATCTGCTTTGTATATCCATGTTTTTTTGGCATTGCTTTTTTGTTTGGATGCTTTTAAAGCTTCATCCAATGTTACAATTTGCAACGGTTCTTTGGTGGTTTGTGCTTTTTGCCAACGGGCCATTTGTGTAGCAGATAATGTTTGTGCATAATTCTGGCATTCACCAGTTGCCCCAACAATATGATCTGAAGGCACTGTCATCTGCACTTTAAAATTTCCAAAGCATAACGTAAACTCACCGGTGCCTGTAAACTGGTGATTTTGCCATCCCTGGTCATCGCTGTACTTGCAAAGCCGGGGATACCATTGCGTCATTGTATAATTATTATTATTGTCTTCGGGAAAATTCTCATAGCCACCTCTTGCACCGCCAAAGCGGATAAAATCGCCACGGTTGGCAATCTTATAATTCCAGTCTACTTTCAAAATGAATTTTTGTCCCGGCTTCAACGGTACTGGCAAATCCACTTTCATCATCGTTTTGTTGATGGTGTAGGGCAAAGATTTTCCTGCGCCATCAGTAAGTTTTAAAATATTTACACCATAGCCGTTATCTGATTTTCTTTCTTCAAAACGATCCAGCACCTTGTCAGTGGTTTGCACCGGCATGGTGTTTTGGCTCTGATAATTAGCATTGTTTACGGTGCTGTGCTGGTTTTCATCCAACTGCATCCAGAAATAACTCAATGTTTCGGGAGAGTTGTTGAAGTAAGTGATGGTTTCGCTGCCGTTTAGTTTGTTATTGGCTTCGTCCAGTTCACATTTTATATCATAATCTACCCGCTGCTGCCAGTATTTTGGGCCGGGTGTTCCGCTGGCGGTACGTTGCTCATTTGGCGTTGGTAAAATAGTTCCTAACTGCTCAAACTTGTTGGCATGGTTGGAACTGGCATTGTTCTGAATGTTTTGTGCCTGTACTGTTGAAACTGTTGTCAGCAGCAGGCAACACAGTAAGAGATGTTTGTTCATGACTTTTCTTTTTTATAGGTAATCTGTCGAGTGAAATTTTTAAAGCAATACCGAAAACTGCAGCAGATAAAAAGATTACCCAGTCCCGGCGGTTTACTTTCAATATTGTTACAAAAAGGTGTGATAGTAAAAGCAATGCAGCTACAACAATTATTTGCCCGGCTTCTAACCCTACATTAAATCCAAACAAGCTCCATCCTATATGCTGATCATCTGCCATCATAAAACGGATAGAATTGGCGAAGCCCATTCCATGAATGAGACCGAATGCAAGAGCCAGAAAATAATTGATACGTATAGATTCAGGTGTAAATTTTTTCTGCAATAAATTTGAAAGAGCTGTGATTACAATGGTAACGGGAATGAGAAACTCAACCCATTTGCTGTTAAACCGGATTATATCAAACACACTTAATGCAAGTGTGAGGGAATGGCCGATAGTAAAAGCAGTAACTAATATCAGCACCTGTTTCCAGTCTTTAATGAGATAAATTGCCGCCAACGCAGCAATAAATAACTGGTGATCCAGTGCATCTTTGCTGATGATATGGTCCCAGCCTAAACCAAAATAAAAACTAAAATCCTGCATCTTATCAACAGTTATTGCCGTCCAAACCAGCGATGAATCTTTTAACGAATACCTTGTTAAGGGTGTCAAAATAAACCAGACTTTTGTAAGTATGAAATATATTGTGTCAATGGCAGCATCTGTCTATAAATGGTTGCTTGTTGCCTTTCTGGCTGTGGCTTTTACGTCATTTAGCCCGGTTACACCTCACCCATTTCATGTAAGTGTGGTGGAAATAGAACATAATAGTGCTGATAAAACGCTGGAGATTAGCTGTAAAATTTTCACGGATGACTTTGAAAATGCGTTGGCTAAAAACTATAAAATAAAAGTTGACCTGATTAACCCGCCGAATAAGGCTGCGATGGATACCCTGGTTAAAAAATATATTCTCAGCCATTTATCTATCAGGGCAAATGGCAGGCCGGTTGTATTCAGCTATCTGGGGCATGAAAATGAAAAGGAAGCTGCTTATGGTTATCTCGAAGTGGAAAATATTTCATCTGTCAGCAAGCTTGAAATAATCAATACACTTATGCATGATGAGTTTATTGACCAGGTGAACATTATGCATGTAAAAGTGGGAGGAAACAGGAAAAGCACAAAACTGGATTATCCTGACAAAGAAGCGGTGTTTACCTGGTAACCCGGTTGTTTAATATTTTAATCTTCCATATCTTCTTTCAACTCTTCGCTCAGCGTCACCAGCACTTTATCAATACGGTGGCTGTCCATGTCTATCACTTCAATTTTAAATCCTTTCCAACTTAGTTTATCTCCTGGTTTGGGAATTTTCTCCAGCTCATGCAGGATAAATCCTGCAAGGGTGTCAAAATCATGTTCGCCTTCGTTCATCCATTCTGTTTTTTCAAACCGGGTGAGAAAGTCATAGAATGGTATTTGTCCATCTACCAGGTAAGTACCATCATCCCGTTTTCTAATTTCATAATCATCCACATCTGGCTGGGGCATATCGCCTACAATAGCTTCGAGTATATCATTGATGGTAAGCAATCCAAGTATGCTACCATATTCATCCACAATAAAAGCAGAATGGATTTTTGATTCTTTGAATTTTTCCAGCACCTGGTAGGGAGAATTATTTTCAGGGATAAATAAAGCCGGCTGCATTATTTCTTTGAATAATGTGCTGTCCGGACTCACATACAGGTCTTTGATAGATACAACACCTTTTATATTGTCAATAGTTCCATCGCAAATAGGGTAAGCGGAGTGGGTTTCCTGTAATATTTTTACTTTAATCTTGTCTTCATTATCATCCAGGTTGAACCAGACAATATCACTGCGGTGTGTCATGAGCGAAGTAATGTTACGGTCACCGAGATGAAACACCCTTTCAATAATATCCTGTTCAGCTTCATCAATGGCACCATGCTCAGTACCCTCGCTGATAATGGCTTTGATCTCTTCTTCTGTCACCTGGTTATCGTTATGACGAAAACCAAGTATCCTGACAATAAGATTGCCCGATTTGGTAAGCAACCACACAAAAGGGTGTGTAATTCTACTGATGAGTCGCATAGGACCTGCTATTATTTTGGCAATCGCTTCAGGACGAGCCAACCCCAATCGTTTAGGCACAAGTTCACCGAATACCAGCGAAAAATAGGTGATTGCCACTACAACAATGGCGGTAGCAATACCACTACTATAATCACCTATCAGGGGCCATGTCTTTATTTTTTCGGCAAGATCATCCGTAAGTTTATCGCCGGATATAATACCTGTCAGAATACCGATGAGTGTAATGCCGATTTGAACTGTGGATAAGAAAGTATTGGGATGATTGGCCAGGTCTAATGCCTCCTTTGCTTTTTTATCTCCTTTGTTGGCCTGCGCTTCCAGTCTTGCTTTGCGTGCCGACACAAGTGCAATTTCTGCCATTGAAAAAACACCATTAAGTAAGATGAGACCAATCAGAATTATGATAACCATTAAGAAGACACACTTGGTTGATTTTCAAAGATAGCAAATCCGAACCGCTTATTGAAGAAGGTGCCGGTGGTAATGCCGAAAGCCAGGCCCAGCAAGCCTCCGCAAATAACATCCAACGGGTAATGCACTCCCACATACACCTGTGCATACGCAATAAGGGCAGCCCAAAGCAACCCAACCCAGGCCCATTTTTTCAGCAAATGCCTGAACGTAACAAAAAAGAATGCGGCCATTCCAAAATGGTTAGCCGCATGATTGGAAGTAAAACTGTAACCACCGGCACAATGTTTCAATAACAGACGAACATGGTCAGCAAAATCCGGATCGCTGCAGGGGCGAAGCCTTTCAAAGGCATGTTTGAAAACATAAGTACCCGTCATATCAGTAAGGGCAATTGTAGAAAGAAATAAAACAGCCCACCATATTCCTTTTACTTTAAAATTCATCAGCACAAATACCAGCAGAAACATGTATAGGGGCACCCAGCTAAGTGAATTGCGTAGAAAAGGCATTACCGCATCAAAAAAAGGATTGGCCCAGTCGCCATTTATTTTTTCAAACAGGTGTTGATCCCATTGTACCAGTTTTTGCCAGAAATTAATTGCGGAGAAATACATTGCTGCAAAAGTACAGGTTGAAAGGTATTTGAACTAAGTATGGAGCCGATGATTATTAATTAAAGACGAAAGTATGTTATAAAGACTTCTGCAAAACCTAAGAAGGAGATAGCGGAAGGATGCATACAAAATTGTCTTATTTTACAGCCCCTCATTGCATGTGCCTTAATGCTGACAAGATTTAAAATACCAAAGACAATTTTGTGGGTGGCTAACCTGCTGGCCATCTTCCTGCTGATATTTACTTTATACAGGCTGGCAACATTTATTGCTTTCAAACCTAAGGGCATTTCTTTAGGGGACTCTATTCCTTCTTTTTTGATGGGTATTCGCTACGATCTGCGTTGGATTGCTTTTATATTGCTGCCAATAATACTGCTGAGTATGTGGCCAAAGATGTCGCCATTTTATTCTAGCAATAATAAGAAGTGGTGGTCCTGGTATCTAGCTGTTGTTACTTTTATTGTGTTTGTTTTTTTTGCAGCAGGATTTGGAAGTTTTTCTTACAACAAAACCCCGCTGGATGCCGGAGCTATGAATTTTGCAGAAGATTTTAAAATCTCCTGGAAGATGATGCGGCAAACATACCCGATGTTCTGGATGTTGATTGGGATAGCTGTAGCTGTACTTTTTTTCCGGTGGATGTATCATAAAAGCCACTGGCAGGTTATTAATAAAACAGATGGGCTGGGTATTCTTTACCGAAGAAAGCATTTTGTAATAGCAGCGTTAATACTTGGCTTATTTGCCTGGGGAAATTTTTCCTGGCCACCCTTAAGCCGTAATGATTGTTTTAAATTTAATAACAGTTTCAAATCATACCTCGCCATCAATCCACTGCAAAATTTTTTTGCAACACTAAAATTGCGGAACCCTGAATTCAACGAACAAAAAGCCAAAGAAGCTTTTCCCATCATGGCGGAGTGGATGCAGTTGCCGGATAAAACTAATTTCTCTTATAGAAGAGAAAATGGCCCCCGCAGCACAGCATTGGAAAGCCATCCCAATATTGTACTGGTGCAATGCGAATCATACAGCATGTACAAAAGCAGTATGAGCGGCAACCCTTTGAATACAACACCTTTCTTTGATTCGATGAGCAGAAACGGAATTTTCTTTGAACGTTGTTTTACCCCGCATTTTTCTACGGCAAGGGCTTTGTTCGCTGTTTTATCCGGCATACCGGATGCACAGTTATTTAAATTTTCGAGCCGCAACCCTGAAGCAGTAAAACAACACACCATTGTTAATAATCTGGTTGATTATGAAAAGCATTATTTTCTTGCAGGGGATGCTCAGTTTGGAAATTTTGAAGGATTACTGAAAAATATTAATGACTTGCAGATGCACACAGGCAAAAGGCCGGGTGTGCCGGAAGTAAATGTCTGGGGCATCAGCGATAAAGCTCTTTTAATGGAAGCCAATGAAATATTCAGAAAAAAGGACAAACCCTTTTTTGCTTATATACAAACATCGGGCAATCACCGGCCATATGATAAAACGATGGCAATAACAGATACTGATTTTGTAAAGCTTACTGTGCCTGTTGATGAATTAAAAAAATATGGGTTTGAATCGTTAGATGAATACAATGCTTTTCGCTATGCAGATTATTGTTTTCAAAAATTTATAGAAGCGGCGCAGAAGGAAAAATATTTTCAGAATACCATTTTTGTTTTTGTTGGCGACCATGGTGTGGCGGGAAATGCGGAAGCTATGTACCCGGCTGTGTGGAGCGACCAGCGTCTTACAGACGAACATGTGCCTTTACTGTTTTATGCCCCGGAATTGCTGGCTCCGCAACGAAGAAGTGAGGTGGTATCACAAATAGATATTTTACCAACGATTGCCGGTATGCTGCACCAATCTTATGTTAACACTACACTGGGCAGGGATTTATTAGACCCTTCAAAGAAAAATAATTTTGCTTTTATTACCAACACTGCCGATGCTATCGGTATGGTAACGGATGATTTTTATTTTATCCGGAATATTAATTCCAAAGAAGAGCAACTAAAGCCGATGCACCTGAGGGCATCCTTATTAAGTAAGCAGCAACAGGATTCAACAAAGAAAAAACTATCTGAATTTACTGGTGCATTTTATGAAACAGCGAAATATATGCTGATGAATAATAAGAGGGATTGATAGAAAAGGGACAAGAAACAAGATGCAAGGAACAAGTCGTGATGTTGCGGTATGTTCATGTTC
>Ga0163150_10002563_pt1 | contig 27523 bp, 21 predicted proteins | sample OliLakLV19P2IB_FD_148628 | JGI IMG/M metagenome (GOLD analysis project Ga0163150, IMG submission 148628) | Freshwater microbial mat bacterial communities from Lake Vanda, McMurdo Dry Valleys, Antarctica - Oligotrophic Lake LV.19.P2.IB | ecosystem: Environmental > Aquatic > Freshwater > Lake >...
CAACGAGCCGAGGCGAGGCACTATTTTGAAAAGTCCGTTTTCCCTGTGCTCACGCCGCTGGCATTCGATCCGGGGCGGCCCTTTCCTCATATTTCCAACCTGAGCCTTAACCTGGCCATTCTGATCCGCGACGCTGCAGGAGAAGAACATTTTGCACGGGTCAAGATTCCCGGCACGCTGCCGCAACTGGTCGCTCTGAAATCGGCTGAAGCCGAAGACGATTCCCGCCCTGAGCGATACTCCTTCGTCTGGTTGGACGAGGTGATTGTTGCCAACCTGAAGACATTGTTTCCGGGCATGGAGGTGTTGGAGGCACACCCATTCCGCGTGACCCGTAACGCCGACATGGTGATTCAGGAGCTGGAAGCGGACGATCTGTTGGAAACCATCGAGGAAAGTGTGCGGCAGCGGCGTTTCGGCATCGCCGTGCGCTTGACAGTGAATCCCGGCATGCCACCTTCGATGTTGGAAATCCTGATGAGTAACCTGGAAGTGGGCCCGCAGGATGTGTATTCCTTTGAAGGTCCGCTCGCCATCAGCCGTTTGATGAGCCTCTACGCGATTAACCGCCATGACTTGAAAGAACCTTCGTTTCTGCCGGTCATCCCGTCAGCGCTCGATGCGCGGTTTGAGCAAAGCGAGTTGTTCTCGAACATCCGTCGCGAGCCGATCCTGTTGCACCACCCGTTCGATTCATTCAAACCGGTGGTGGACTTTCTTGTAGCTGCGGCTGTCGATCCGGATGTGCTGGCCATCAAGATGACGCTGTATCGGATTGGGCGCAATTCCCCGATTGTCGAGGCCTTGCTGAAGGCCCTGGAGAACGGCAAACAGGTTGCAGTGTTAGTGGAATTGAAGGCCCGCTTCGACGAAGAGAGCAACATCCACTGGGCGAGAGCTCTGGAACGCGAGGGTGTGCATGTGGTTTACGGACTGGTGGGGCTGAAGACGCACTGCAAAATCGCGCTCGTGGTTCGTCGCGAGGGCAGCAGTATTCGGCGCTACGTCCACATGTCTACCGGCAACTACAACCCGGTCACGGCGCAGCTCTACACCGATTTGGGTTACTTCACCAGTGACGACGACATTGGCGCGGATGCTACCGACCTGTTCAACTACCTCACGGGCTATTCGGCCAAGATTGGTTATCGAAAATTGCTTGTGGCGCCGATTAATCTGCGCGACCGGCTGGAGGGGCTGATTCGCCGGGAAATGGATCACCAACAACAGGGGCGGCGTGGATACTTGATTCTCAAGATGAATTCACTGATGGACAAATCCATCATCCGACTGCTGTATCAAGCATCGCAGGCAGGCGTGCGGATGGACCTCATTGTGCGCGGCATTTGCTGCCTGCGCCCAGGGCTGGAGGGAATCAGCAAGAACATCCGGGTGGTGAGCATTGTGGGCCGTTTCCTTGAGCACAGCCGCATGTTCTATTTTCGCAACGGCGGTGAGGAAGAAATCTACCTGGGTAGCGCCGACCTCATGCCGCGCAACTTCAACCACCGCGTTGAGGCACTATTTCCCGTTGAGATCCCGAAGCTGATTCAGTACCTGCGCGACGAGGTGCTGGCGACTTATCTGGCAGACAATACACAAGCCAGGGAGATGTTGAGCAACGGTAGCTATCGGCGGCTGGCCCCTAACGGCGACGAGCCGCGGCTTAACAGTCAATCCTGGCTTCTAAAACGTCGGTCTGAAAAGCGCGGCGAAAGCTGACGAATTACTCCTTCGGCAAAACGATGTGGTCCACTTCACGCATGCCGTAACGATCCCCCAACTTCCTGAAATCTTGCGCCATCCGCGCGTTCCAGTCCCACACCACTTTTCCGCCCTTGAGCGTCAGTTCACAGAATAGGCGCTGCGTTCCTTCCGCCCGACCATTGGCTGCATCGGCATAGGCAAACTTGCCGGTCATCAGATTGAACACGGCCACGTCCGCGACGGCTCCAACCGAAAGATGTCCCAACTCGGGATGCTTGATGTTCACGGCCGGATTGACGGTGGATTCCCGGATCACCTCTTTGAGTGGCACGCCCAGCACCAGCATTTTCGACATCGTTGTCGCCATATCCATCATGCCGCCGTTCATGCTGCCGGTGTGAAGATCTGTCGAGATGGAGTCGGGATAAAAACCCTGTTGCACGCTCGGGGCACCGTTGCGGAATACGAAGCTGCCACCGCCGTGCCCGACATCGAACTTCACGCCGCGCTTGCGCGCTGCTTCCAGATACTTCAGCAGCTTTCCGTTCTTGTCCACATATGGGACGGGCGCCCGATACATGTGTGTGGCCATGTCTCCAGGCCGCAGCTTCTCAGTGACCAGACGATAGAACGGGCGCTCCTGCAGGAAGTAGCCGAAGTCCACCATCACGGGAATGTTCGCGAGGGTGCCAGCTTCCACCGCACGCTCCACCGAGACCCATTCCGGGCCTTGGTAGTGAGCCGACTTGATTCCCACGACGACGTCCTTGTGCTTGCGAGCCATTTCTGCCGTGGCCTTGGGGTCCATGTCATGAATGTTTTGCTCAGGCACATCGGTGGGCATTCCCATGCCGACGATATTCAACATCGCGAACACTCTTGTGGAGGCCCGATCGATGACGCGCAGGCGAAAGTCTTCAAAATTCCTCCAGCCAGAGCTACCGGCATCCACCAGCGTGGTTGCACCCGTGCGAAAGCTGAATCCGTCAGGCAACACACTGCTGTCTCCAGCCCAGGCAGTCGGCATGCCCGAGGTGGCGTAGAGATGGGTATGGAGGTCGATGAGTCCGGGAACGACATACAGGCCCGAAACGTTGACCACCTTCTCCGCCTGCGAGGCCGGGATCGCATCAGCGACCGCCGCAATCTTGCCCTGTGAAATGGCCACATCCTTCAGACCGTCGATGCCATTGTGCGGATCGATGACGTGACCGCCTTTGAGCAACAGTTCGTACCGCTGCTGCGGCGCCGCTTCGATCGCACTAGCAACCAGCAAAAGCAACAACAGGGCGCTTAGAACACGATGGTGGGTCGGCCAGGGTTTCATTATCTAGTCTCCTGATTAGGGTCACTCGCAGAGGGGCTGGGTTCGCCGACGCAGTTTACTGAAAATCGTGCCAGACAAGAGCAAAGAAATTGAATGAAACATTGAGGCAAGGCCACGCCACTTCCTCTGAAGACAGTTTCGCTGGGGATCAGCAGCATCCATAGCAGCCGTTGCAAGAACCGCACTGAGTTCTGTAATAATGTGTCAGTCCGGACCTCAGGATGTCCAGGATTGGTCGAGACCAGCCGTGCAAGTAGCCAGAATTAGACTTAGGCCACTTTGGTCGGTCCGCCATCACCCATCAAGAGTTAGAAAGGAGACAATCGATGAGAAGTCGCAACACCATCCTCTGCGTCACCTGTCTTGCTGCCCTATTGTGCGGCAGCTCCACGGCGTTCAGCCAGGAACTCGGCTGCGGCGCTCTGCCGACGTACGCGCAGTTACAGGCCGCATTGAAAACGGCCACTGGCACGCCGCCCTCCGGCAACGGTGGATTCAATCTTCAGATGTGGGCTACGGTCGTGAACCGCGACGGCGTTGTTTGCGGCGTCGTCTTCACCGGCCAGGAGCGCGGTGATCAGTGGCCAGGCAGTCGCGTGATTTCAGCGCAGAAGGCGAACACCGCCAACGCCTTCAGCCTGCCGGGGCTCGCACTCTCCACAGCAAATCTATTCACTGCGGTTCAGCCTGGAGGGAGCCTTTTCGGCCTGCAGCACAGCAATCCCGTTCACACAGATAACGCTTACGCAGGTCCATCTGCAAACTACGGAACGGCCAGCGATCCTCTGGTCAACAAGAAGATTGGTGGAGTCAACGTGTTCGGCGGTGGGTTGGCTCTTTATAATGGCGCGGGACAACTGGTGGGTGGGTTGGGGGTAAGCGGCGACAGCTCTTGCGCCGACCACAATGTTGCCTGGAAGACGCGTCACGGTCTCGGGTTGAATCACGTTCCCGGCGGGATCAGCGCAACCGGCGATGACAACATCGTCTATGCGGACCATTCAAACAGCCCCAAGAAGAACGCGTTGTTCAATGCCTGGGGACACGCGGAGTGTTCCGCTACCGCCACCGCGATTGGCAATGCATTGCCGACATCGCATCCGATTCCATAGAGCGACTCTCCGAAGATATCAATGCAACCTCCTGCTCCCCTTGCGAGGCGTACAAGGGGAACAGGAGGGGTGCAGCGTCTTCTGATCCACACTGAGCCGAGTGTACGAGATCAAAAGACCTGCGCTTCATACTGCACCTCTTTGTAAACTGACTGTCCAATAGGCCAATGTCGAATATGGGCCAATCCTCGGGGCTCGCGAAACCGAGGATCCTCCACATGTTGGCTTCGTACATGGTATGCCAAAAACGAGATCAAAAAACTCGGCTGCGACATTCAACCCATTGTCGGCGCTACTTCCTCGTCAGCACGGCCGCCAGATACCGGAGTTCGGACTCTACTTCCGCGGGATCGGCCACAGTATCGGCGATTTCCTGGCGAAAGAGGTCCCGATACCGCTTGCGAAGCCTGTGAATGGCGACCTTGAGCGCTCCCTCTGAAGTGCCCATTTCGCGAGCTAGAGCGGCATACGGCGTCTCACCCTGATCGACCAGGAAAACCTTCAACCGATCGAAATGGTCAATGCGGCCATGTTGTACAAACTCGGACCGGAGTCTGTCCATGACTCTGTCGAGCAATAACAGGGCCCAGCGCCGCTCGAAGATCCGCTCCGGCGTCTCGTTGTGCGCAGGCTCGCGCTGATAACGCTCTTCGCCGGACGAGATTTCCAGGGACAGAACGTTCCCCCCGCCGCGCTTTTGCGCCCGATCGCGGTCGGCCTCGTCGGCCAGGAAGAACTTCATCGAGGTCAGAAGAAACGCCCGAAACCGCCCCTTTTCGGGCTGGGCGCGATCGAGATATCGGCCTTCCAGCATGCGGATGAAAAAGTCCTGCGTGAGATCCTGCGCCTGGTCAGCCGGATAACCGCGGCGGCGAACATAGGCGTATAGCGGATACCAGTAGCCCTCGCACAGCGAAACTAAAGCGGAACGAGCCTCTTTCCGTTGGGGATCGGCGGCGGCGGCCACCAGAGTCCACCGTGTGGTCGGAAAATCAGATGGCCCCGCCAGCGTATGCATTGTGCTTCGGCCTTTGGTGTTTCCCGGGTCGTTGGTCATGATCTCAACTCTTAGGGCGCTCCACAACAGGCATAAGGAATCGGGAGCCAAAGGTTACACCCAATCAAGGCTGTTTGGCGGCCTACAGCCGCGCGTACGCTGCTTTGGCATGTTTCAGGATCGGGATGTCAGGATCTGCGTCTTTCCAAAGTGCGAGGAAAGCCTCATAGGCAGCCTTCGCCTTGGTCTTGTCTCCCGACAAAGCGAACACTCTACCGAGATGCAAGTGCGCCAGTGCGCCGACGGGATCCGCGCCCACGATACCACGATGATCGAGAATCTTCTGAAACTCGGCCGCCGCTTCCGCATACCGGTGCGCGGCAATTAAAGCCTCGCCTCGCACATAGGCCGAGTGCAAACCGCCAAGAGTGAAATTAGGGAAGTTGAGGCCATTCACCGCCAGCTCATAGGGACGAGCGATTTCCAGCCGCTCCACGCTGTCTGCGGGTTTGCCCCGGCCCAGTGCGGCCAACGCGTGAAGAACCGGTGCGTAGGTAAAGTTCACAAAAGTATCTTCCGGGAAGCGCTTTACTAAATCCTCGGCGAGCCCCTCGGATCGAGAAGAGCCTCCCGAAAGCGCCAGGGCAAGGCCGGCGGCATATTCGACATCCCGGCCCTTGGAAAGCTCGAGCGCCGCCATGGCGTTCTTTTTCCCTTCCGCACCATTGCCGCAAATGGCTTCCCACACGGCTCGTGCAGTGGCGTAAGTGGCTGCCGTCTCGCGTTTCCGCTCTTGCAGGGCTAATTCTACGGCGCGGTTCGATGACCGCCGCGCGGCCTGTAACTGGCCGGAACGAGCCAGAGCGAGAGCCTCCTGGTGGGCCATCCGGTGTTCCGCCACGCGCTCACTCTTGGCCAGACCTACTGCCCGCTCCATCTGCTCCTGGTCTTCGTTGAGCACCGCGATGTTGTATCGCAGGGCTGGCATACCGCCCAGCTTGCGCGCAGAGGCGCGCTCAAGCGTTCTCTCCGCTTCGGGGAAGCGGTCGGTAAAATAATAGGCCAACGCAAGGTTGATATACCCGAACGCAAAGTCGGGATCCGCCGCGATTCCTTCCAGTGCTGCTTCAATCGCTCGTTCGAATCGGCCGGTCCCATGCGTGGATATGCCCCCTAACAGATCCTGGGCATTTGCGGTCCCCCCTCGCCGAGGATAAGTCTGACTCCACAACTCGAGGGTCTTGTACGCCTTTTCCAGATTTCCGGTCACCTGCCGGTCATAGATAAAGTCGATGTAAAACCTTTCCCGATCGCTGACGCGATCCCGCAGGAGCCAGGCTTTTGTAGTGCTCTCGGCTGACAGCACGGAATCTACATTAGTGCTGTACGCAAGCCCCAAATGGGCGTACGCCATCGCGAATGTGGGATCGATTTCGACAGCGCGCAGGAAAAAAGGTAGGGATGGCTCATAATTCCCGGAGGATAGCAGTAACTTCATTGCGGTGCTGTAAGCCTTGAGGGCTTCGAGTGACGGTGTTGTGGCTTCGGCGAGCGGCGCCGAGTGCCTTTCCACCGTCGCCAGCGATTCGCCTACCCTGGTTCTGAAACTACGGGCGATTTGACTCAGAGAGTTCAGGACATCTTCTCTCTTTGCCGCGACCGCCTGCTCCTGATCCAGAATGTTTCCGGTGTTGCAGTCCTTCGCGCTTAGACCCAATACGTATTGGCTTCCAAGGCTTGCGATCGAGCCTTCCAGGACAGCGGCACTAGCGGTTCGCTCGCAGATCTGCTGAGCCATTTCCGAAGTCAGCCGCGCGTTTTTGGGCTGTCCCATGAGCGCCAGAGTCTGCTGGATCTTCCGGTCCGAAATCAGAGTGAGGAACGGCGATTGTTGAAGCTCCACGGACAGTCCCTGGCGCAGCGTGTCGTCAAACACCGGGTCGCCCGTCTTGTTATCGAAGTCCGCGAGGACGATGGTGTCCTTGTCGGTCAGCTTGGGCCTCGCCGGAGAATCGCGGCGCAGGAGCGACCAGACCGTTACCCCGCTCAGCAGCAGGAACGCGAGCGCAGCGGCGGTACCGAAAGTCGCCGGCCTGTGCCTGCGAAGAAACTTGCGCGCCCGGTATAGGCGGCTCGGCGGCGACGCCAGCACCGGCCGGTGCTCCAGGTGTCGCTGAACATCCGCGGCCAGCTCAGCAGCAGAAGCATATCGCCGCTCCCGCGCTTTTTCGAGGGCCTTCGCCGTGATCCAATTCAGGTCCCCATCGACGAACCGCCGCAGCGAGGCCGCGTCGGTCTGACGGCGTGCGGCGACGTCGGCCGCCGTCGCACCCATCGAGGTGAGCTTTCGGGAAAGCGGTGGGGCTTCTTCTTCCCGGATGATGCGAAGCATCTCCAAAAGACCTGCTTGGCGCAGGCTGGCCGTGTCGAAGGGAACGGCACCGATCAGCAGCTCGTACAAGAGCACCCCGAGCGAATACACATCGGAGGTCTCATCGACTTCTCCAGTCATCACCTCGGCCTGCTCCGGGCTCGCGTACTCCGGCGTGCCCACCATCTGGCCGAACTGCGTGAGCAGAGTCTTTTCCACGGCCCACTGGTCCGTCGCTTTTGCAATGCCGAAATCGATGACCTTGGGAAGGGGCATGCCCTCCTGTTCCATTACCAGCACGTTCGACGGTTTGAGGTCGCGGTGGATCACGCCTTTCTGGTGCGCGTGTTGAACGGCACGGCAGACGGTGAGGAACAGTTCCAGCCGTTGGCCGATGGTCATCCGCTGGCCGTCGCAGTACTGCGTGATGGGTACGCCCTCGATGTACTCCATGACGAAATAAGGCCGGCCCTTGGGCGTGGCGCCTGCGTCGAAGATTCGCGCGATATTCGGGTGGTCCATCATCGCCAGCGCCTGGCGCTCGTTGGCGAAGCGAGCAAGTACCTGCCCGGTGTCCATGCCGAGTTTCACTACTTTGAGGGCTACATACCGGCGAATGGGTTCGCGCTGCTCGGCCAGATACACGGTGCCCATACCCCCCTCGCCTATTGGCCGAACGATCTGATAACGGCCGAAGTCGTCCTCACCGGCTGCCGCGCTTGACGTACCGATGGTAGTTCTGAATTCGTCCCCAACCGAACTGTCGAAGGCGCCCTGGATCAGACACTTCGGACACAGTCCCGCAGGATCACCGGAACGCAATTCTTCTCCGCACTGAGGGCAATTTGGGATTTGGGCCAGAGTCACAGCAGCTATTATATGCCTTTCGCCCCAGAGGCTGTAACCTTCGGTCCCGCGATTCCTTATTCATGCCAGATGAGCCGGATTGGAACCGGCAAACCAGATCGATCAATTTTAAAGGAGAGCATATGAAAACCATAACGAGATCCAATATCTACCTGCCGATGGCGGCGATGATTCTGACGGCGGCGCTTGCCGTCCCGGCGGCGGCACAGCAACAAGTACCCTTTAAGGGTACGTTTCAAGGGAGTGACGCCGTGACACCGCCCACCACAATCGCTACAACCGCCACGGGAACTGGCACGCATCTGGGTCAATTCTCATTCACCCACGTAATTACGTTAAACACTCTCACCGGGTCTGCTCATTGGGTGGCGGCCAATGGGGACAGCATCGATTCGACATCCGTCGTATCGGCCGTACCGGGACCCGTTGTCTTTACCATCACGGAAATTCATACCATTACTGGTGGGACGGGTCGATTCTCGGGCGCCGAGGGGAGCTTTACCGTGCACCGCACGCACGTCCGGGCGCTCAGTGACGATGGAACGCACGTCACCTTCGGCTGGTTCGAGGGGACGATTACTTCCCCGGGTGCAGCTCACTGACAACAGTCAATCCTCGAGCGGAGAAGCGATGCCGAGTAGAGGTGACTGACGCCCTTTCTCCAAGCACCTAGGTCATAGACCGCTTGAAAGATTTATTTAGATATTTTTCAGGCGGTCATAGACCAAGGCGGCATCGCGCCCGGCTTCTGGAACTTCGCCATGAGATCAAAAAATGGGGTCACGTTGTTGGCACGTCAGCACCGGGGACGGCTGGTCTGAACCTTCTTCTGGAGCCCCGAAACCCTCATCCAGGATCTTGGAACAGCGCAGAATGACGTCTCCAACAATGTGGCTAGCGTGGGTCTCGCAATCAATGACAATGGAGACATCACCGGCATTTCGTTCGACGCGTTGGGGCCACGCGCATTCGTTCGGCCGAGTGGGGGACTTGAATTCCTTAATCCCTGCCCGGCGAACGGGTGAAAGGGATGCGTGATCCGAAACTTTGGTGGTTCTATTCGACGAACCCGTTTAGTGCGACGCCGCTTCCAACATTCTGTAATCATCTTTTTTTGATGATCCCCTACTGTTCAGACAGATAGATCAGCACCAAGCCAACCAGCAGCAAAAGCACCACGAATCCCAAAATCTTCAATACGCTATACGGTCTCTCACCCTGCACCTCACCGGTTCGCGCGTTCACTAGCACTTGATAGACCTTTGACTGAAACCGATAGGCGCTGATCCAGACCGGCAACAGCAGATGCTTGAAGGTGATGCCCGAGTAAGCCGTTGCAATCTGATGCACGCGCTGCTCGTCGCCGCCAATGCCCTGCCGCGCATCGGCTTCAATCGCACGCGCCATGATAACTTTGGCTTGCTCAAACCCATCGCCCAGTTCGAGCTGGTAACGTTGTGCTTTGTGTCCTGCCAGATAGGCTGGCTGATACGGCTTCAGTTCCGCGACATCCCAAGGTTCAAGCGTGGAGAGCCGCTCGGGCGACACGGATTTGGTGGCGGCGATCAGGATCTCGTCGAACCAGCGTGTGACTGTTCCAGAAGCCGGCCGCCATCGGGTTCTCCGTACCTGGCGCGTGCGGGTGACCCTTCGGCTCTGGTTGTCAGTCTCTACATAGGATTCTGTTTCCCAATAGTAGTCACCGCGTTCACCGAAGTAGTGGCTGGTGGTGTAAGCGTCATAGGTCCAAAACGGCAAATAGACACTGGCCGCCAACTCTTGCTTTGCCATCTGAACCAGTGCATTGGGTGCAAACCAGCGGGAGGCAAGCCAGTCCTTGATTGCGTCGGCAGCCTGGCGCTGTATGATCCTGAAAGGCAGCACGCCCTCCGGAGCGAGCATGGGATGCGCCACCTGGGGTTGGGCCACAATCCTGGCGGCACAAAACGGGCAATCTCCCGCCACCTCAGGCGGAGTGAAGCTGACCGTGGTCCCGCACCCGCTGCACTGAACTTCGAGCGCATCGGCAGAGAGCGGTGACAGTTGCTCGGGCCGGAGCTTGAGATATTCCTCGTAGGAGCGTTCCTGAACTTCAGCGGCACTGGCAGGAATCGGCTCGCTGCGTCCGCAGTAGGGGCAGGAGAGGCAGCCGTCACGGGGTTCGAAAATCAGATCCGCCGAGCAACCTGGACACTGATACCGATGAACCTTTTGAGAAGGTGAGGTGGAGCTGGCTTGATTCACTTTTCTTTGTGGCCAGGCTGTCGGTCGTTCTAAGAAATCCAACGGTCCGGCGAAGGGTGGGAGATTATCACAGGGATGACGAGCGCTACTGCCAATTGTTGAGAATTCTATGCCGGTTTCTGCGCGGTTGCCTTGACACGTTCCGGAGGCGGTGGTAGCGTCCATGGACGGTTCGTATTCAACGTAAAACCAAGCTTGGGAAAAGGAGGGCACTATGGCGAAAAGAGCCTTGCTGGTGGGAATCAATCGTTACAGAATCCCCGGCGCCGATCTGCGGGGATGTGTGAACGACGTGAAAAACCTGAAATCCGCCTTGACTCGCTACTACGGTTTTGCCGATAGCAACATCCGTACGCTCACGGATTTGCAAGCGACCAAGAAAGCCATGCAATCGGCGATCACAAGTCTGATTGGTAAAGCCAGAGCCGGTGACGTCTTACTGATCCATTATTCCGGGCACGGTTCCAATGTTCCCGATCGAAACGGGGATGAAGCCGATGGGCGGGACGAGATTCTTTGCCCTACGGATTTGGATTGGCAAGATCCTCTACTGGATGACTGGTTAAGGGTGCAGTTTGACAAATTGCCGGCGGGTGTGAACTTCACCGTCATCATGGATTGCTGTCATTCTGGTACGAACACTCGCGCCATTCAGCCGCGTGACGCCAAGCGCATCGAGCGTTTTTTGCCGTGCCCGTTGGATCTTTGGGCGACCGAATCGGGAAGACGACTGAGGGGAACTGTTCGCGGAGGCAGAGCGGAGTTGCGGGCAGCTTCCCGGCGCGGCGACATCGTGAACGTCAACATGCCAGAGTTACTGATTACCGGGTGCCGTTCCACGCAGACTTCGGCGGATGCGTACATTGGAAATACATACAATGGCGCTCTGACCTACAACTTGGTAGCGGCAATAAATGCCCGCAAGGGGAAGCTTACCTACAGGGAGTTGCACGGTCTCGCCCTTCAATCGCTGAAGAAAGGACGGTTTGATCAGGTGCCACAACTGGAAGGGCGTTCGAGCAGTTTCGACTTGCCTTTTCTTTCGCAGCTGGCTCAGGCAGCGCCTCCCCGTGCCCTGACGGCGTCTGCTGCTACACCTTAGTTTGTTTCTGCAACACGGTGATCTGATCCAATACGGACGCGGTGCTCCGCGTCCGTATTGGATTTCCCGTCGCGGACGCGCAGCAGCGCGTCCCTACCAGCTCTAGGTGCCCTCATAGCCGAGCCTCCCTCCAACTTGACTTAGCAGTCGCTGACCGGGTATACCGTCTCTCATGGCCCAAGCTCAACTGGTTCTCGACACCCTCCGCTACCACGGCGTGACCGACGTGGTGAGCCTGCCTGACAACTCGTCAGCTGCCTTACTATTGCTGCTCCGGGAGTCTTCGGACATCCGGATGCTTTCGGTAACGCGCGAAGGCGAAGCCTTCGCGCTGGCTGCCGGACTGTGGATGGGTGGTCGGAATCCTTTGGTCCTGATTCAGAATACCGGATTGCTGGAAAGCGGCGACAGCCTGCGTGGGACACTGCTGCGCATGCGGATCCCCGTCGTCTGTCTGGTAACCTACCGGGGTTATGCCAAGCTGGCGCGTTGGGGTTCGCCCGCTCCAGAACCCAGCCCTGAGATTCTAAGCCGCCCGGATCTGGACTCGGTTGCCGTGATGACGGAACCGACGCTGCGCGCTTGGGGAATGCCGTTCGATTTCCTGCACACGGACGACGACGTTTCAAAGATCTCAGCGGCCTTTGCTCAAGCGCAGAAACTTTCTGCCCCCGTGGCGGTGCTGGTGACTCAGGACATGAGTTGAGTGCCGAGCCCGTCAGCCTGCGGTGACGATGATGATGCGCCGAAGAGGAGTTGTGCTGTTCTCGGTTGTGCCACTCAAATGAAAACGGACGGCACGAAGGGTGTTTGCTATCTCCTCAGAACTGTTTCGTTCGTACAGCCGACGATGCCATGCTAACTAAACAACAACTGCTGGCTCCCTTGGCTGCGCTTCGCAATGACGCGGTGGTCGTCACCACGATGGGCACCGTGCGTCCCTGGGGACGACATTCCAGCAGTGACCTTGACTTTGCCTCGGCCGACAGCGCCATGGGACATGCCGCCGATCTTGCTCTTGGAATCGCTCTGGGGCAACCCCATCGCAAGGTGATTTGCCTGAACGGCGACGGTTCTATGCTGATGACGCTCGGAACCTTGGTCACAGCAGCACAATCGGGCGCCACAAACTTCATCCTGTTCGTTATCGAGAACGGCACTTACGAGATTACCGGCAACCAACCGGTGCCGGGCACCGGCTTCGTGGATTTTGTGGCGATGGCTCGCGCGGCTGGATTCCAAAAGACTTTTTCATTTGATGACGCCGAGGACTACCAGACGCAGCTACCCGTCGCACTGCAATGCAACGGCCCTGTTCTGGTCGCCGTGCGGGTTGAGCCTGGCCTTGAAACACCACTCGGCCGTAACTCTGGAGAACAAGCCCGCTATTTGCAGATTTCCCTGGCCGAATCCGCTCACCGGCTGCGTGACACGTTGATGGCTGTGAACTGAAAAAGACCCGCAGGTGACCCATGAATTCCGCAGTGCTCTTTCGCGAGGTTCAGCGTTTTCGGCAATGGTGGCTGTGGTTGGTGATCGCCATAGGACCGCTGACGATCTGGTCCGCCACTTATCGCCGGTTTGTTCTGGGTGGACACTTCGGAAGGAACTCAACGCCCGATGGCCTGCTATTGGCATTGTCGCTGCTGATCGGTATCGGACTGCCCTTGTTGTTTTACAGTTCCCAGTTGGTGACCGAGGTCCGAACCGATGGCGTCTACGTTCGCTTCTTCCCCTTCCACCGCTCTTTCCTGAGATTCCCCTTTGATTCCATGAAACGCTATGAAGCAAGAACCTACAGGCCGCTTGTGGAATACGGCGGCTGGGGCATTCGCTATGGATGGAATGGAAAGGCTTACAACGTCAGCGGGAACCAAGGGCTCCAGCTTGAACTCAACGACTGGAAACGCATCCTCGTCGGCTCACAACGCCCACTGGAGTTCCTGGCAGCGCTTCAGTCACTGGAGACAACCCTCCCGTCATCAACAAGGGTCGGAGGACGAGCAAGTCCCCCTTAGAAAAGGGGGCAAGGGCCGCAGGCCTTGGGGGTTGTCCTTGGCAGATTCTTGAACCGTGGCACGACAACCCCACGCGGTTTCTCCGAAACTCCCTCTGGAGCTGTGCAAAAATTGAACGGTAGGGACGCGCTGCCGCGCGGCCACAACCGGAAACCCACTCCGGACGCGGGGCACCACATCTCTACCGGATCAGGTTCACGCGGCAAACGCAATTAATCCACAGTTCCCCTTTGTGAAGGGACATTTTGACGAAGTCCTGTGTTCCTCGCTCAGTTTCTTGATTTCGAAGCCTGACCTGTTTAATATCCCGCCTGCTGTGGCATCCTGCTGACGCACCCGAAACGACTTGTGCTTCGCCGTCTGCGCTCTGAACCTATCTTCGAAGGAGACTCACGACATGTCGAGACCCAATTGCCTTGCTGCGCTCCTACTAGCGGGACTGCTTGTCCTCCAGGTTGCTTGCAGTGGAAACCGGGAGACCCAGCAGGCGCCACCGCCAGCACCGGTCGAGCAAACCAAGACTGCTCCGCCGCCAGCCGCTCCGTCCGAGGTGAAACCCGCGCCCAGCGCTTCAGATCCTGCGCCTTCCGAGCCTTTGGAGAAGGCCCCACCCAAGGAACCCGCGCCCGGGAAAACGGCGCCGAAGCCGAAGGCTGTAGCGCCTGATCCCGCGTTGCTGAACCCCTCTATGGCCAAGGACAAAGCTCCGGCCCAGTTCCAGGTGAAGTTCGAGACCACCAAGGGCGCCTTCGTGCTTCAGGTGACCCGGGCTTCCGCGCCGCTGGGGGCCGATCGTTTCTACAATCTCGTGAAGATGGGCTTCTTCAACGAGGTGGCCTTCTTCCGCGTGCTTGACGGGTTTATGGCGCAGTTCGGAATTCACGGCGACCCAAAGGTCAGCGGGAAGTGGGAGTCGGCACGTATCAACGACGATCCCACTCGCGAGTCCAACGTTCGTGGCGCGATCTCTTTTGCAACGGCTGGTCCGAACACGCGAACCACCCAGCTGTTCATCAATTTTGGCGACAATCGCACGCTGGACAGTCGAGGTTTCGCGCCATTCGGCAAAGTCGTCGAAGGGATGACTGTCGTAGACCAACTGTATAAAGGCTACGGGGAAGGAGCGCCTGGCGGCGGCGGTCCAAGACAGGATCTGATCCAGTCGCAAGGCAACCGTTACCTGCGTGCGCAGTTTCCGAAGCTGGACTTCATCAAACGGGCCAGTTTGGTGAAGTGAGAAGTCGAGGCCACGCCGTCTCATGCCTGCGAAAGAACTTCACCCCGGCGGATAGCAAGCCGGGGCGGGAATCCCGAACGATCAAGCATCAGCCGCCGGACGTTCTTTTGGCGGCGGTGGGCTGCATGCAGCGTTGGGCAATGTTGCTTAAGGAAGGTCAGCTTTGCAGCTCCGCATTAGACGCGCTCACTCGTGAGATTGCCTGCCTCGCCTTTGAAGCCAGTCCCCTTTGAGAATAGCGTACAAGTATTCGTCCCCCCACTTCCCCTTGAACCAAGTGTTCTGAATGAAATGACCCTCGCGGCGCAGACCCAGTCGCTCCAGTAATGTCACAGACCGTGCATTCTCACAATCCGTAATAGCGATGACACGATGCAGGCCTAAATCGATGAACGCATAATTTAGCACGCAGGAGACGGCCTCTAATGCAAGACCTTTACTCTGATACTCCCGGGACAGCGTAAAACCGATTTCGGCTTGGCGTGTATCTTGCGCATTGACCTTTAGGGCACAGTCTCCGACGAGCCGCCCCGTTTCCTTGAGTTCAATGGCGAACTGAAACCACTTACCAGGCAGACCCGGTTGCAATATCCTCTGCTCTTGAATGAATGCAAGCGTCTCGCGTTCGTTCACCGATTCCCAACTCTGGTATTTGGATACTTCGGGGTCATTGCGATAGGCCATGAATGAAGCAAGGTCAGCATCTATGAAGTGTCTCAAAAGGACTCTTGGAGACTCGAGATGGCTGAAAACCGCTTTACTCATCAGCGACTCTTTCGGTGGGCCTCACGATCATTCAAGAGCTAACTTTGCCGTGGGACTGCCCAACTTTAGTCTAGACGCTGGACTCCCGCCCCGGCTTACTATCCGCCGGGGTGACGTTCTTTCGCGGGAATGACGCGCCTCTGATTGTTTACTTCTTGAACTGCACGCTGCCCACGTAGGCTTTGTACTGTTCACCAATCTTGGCTTCCTGCGTGCCCCCGGGATGAATGTAAACGCGGTAACGGAAGCTCATCGATTGTCCCTTTTTCAACGTATGGCTGCCGTCTTTGGTCTTGTCGTTGAAGAAGTCGTGCAAGCCGAAGGGATTCGCCGCAAAGAGACAATACCCGCGAACGTGCCAGTAGCTCGGATGCCGGAAGCTGGCCGGGTGATCGAAGATGGCCACTCCTACGGCTTCACCATTGATCTTGGTGGTATAGTCAACCCAATCTGCAGCTTTTCCCCAGCAGCCTTTCTCGCCTTGGCCGCCTTGCGAATTTTCGATGCGTCCGCCAGTCTTGTCTGAAAACGGTTGCGCCAGACGCATGCCGAAAGATCCTTCTTTTGTGTCGCCGAATTTCACCGAGCTAGCAACCGCCGTGAGTTTCAAATCAAAGTCGATGGCGCGAACACCCGACAGGTTGTGGATCATCACCTCGCGAGTTTCTTTTAGCACCGTTTCCCCGGCCGGGGTGACCCAATCGTTCTCCGACTGCAGCACACCTGTTTTCGGCCCGCCCTTGACCACCCCGAATTTGCGGTGAACAATCTTCCCGGTCTTGTCGCTTTCCGACCAGAAGTCCACGCCGTTGACATCTCCGTGGGTGAACCAAAGACCCTTGTGATGCGGGTGGTCCTGCGCCTCACCAGCAACACCCGTGATCATCGGGTAGCCGCGGGTGACAATCGTTCCGGTGGCTGCGCGCAGAGGAAAGAAGACGGGTTTGTTGTAACCTTCAAAGTAGTACGTCGTGAAGGGCCCGCCGTCAACCCATACCTCCACCTTGCCCGCTTCCTGCTTGAAGCTCACGCCCTGGGCTTTCGCGCCATTGTCTTTTTTCGCGGGCCGAGCAAGGACGCCGATTGGCGACTGAACGAGCAGAAGGCAATGAGCCAGCAGGACAAGCAGTATCCTTCTCATAACGGTCTCCTTGAAAATAGGCATGGTTAAAAAAATGAACTCGGAGTGCCCTGTATCCGCCGGCGTGAGGAGGCGGACTTCGCATGGCGGACTCCGGCCTCGTTACCTCGGCGGCTACATGCGGCTAAGTGTCCTGCTCGGCAGGATGCTGAAGCCCGCCACGTTACGACGCCTTTCGGACAAACTGGAAAAGGCCCAGCGCCATGAATGCCAGAGACGTCAGAACAACCGCTTGTCGTGGCCGGGGCAGACGCTTGAAGCCTTCTACGAGGAGTAAGGTCGAGGTAACCAGTCCAGCCACCACGAGAACGATTCCCAGTTGATAGCAAACCAGCGCTGTCAGCGTACCCTTCGGAGGCAGGCCAGCCGTTTGAAGGAACTCCGCAAAAGCGAAACCATAGATCAACCCAAAGAGGGCAGCGATCCAGCCACGATGGGTGATCTCTTTGAGTAGTACGTTCTCGGCCGCTACGTACACGACGCTGAGCGCCATGGCTGCACCGGCAAACCCGGGCGGAAGCACAGAGCCGAACCGGGCGCCGGCAGCAAAAGCAATCAACTGAGAGAGTAGAAACATCAGTGGCGCCGTGAAACGCCCATCCGCCGCATTACGCACCAAAACCAACCCCGCCACGAAACCCGCTAGTTCCGGGCTCGCCATCAAGTTGTGCCAGGCTAGATTCAGGAACCGCCGCCCGAGCTTATGGTAGCTGGACCACCCTCGCCACAAATCGATGCGAGCTTCAGGGTTCTCGAGATTGAAGGTACGTTGCTCCTCGTGTCCGTCGTAGCGCACTTGAGCCAGATGCCAGTGGCCGGAGTTTGTGAGCTGATGCAAGGTTGCCTTCACCCACACCTCGTTCAGTGGTTGTCGAAACCTGTAAGACAGACGGCACTCCACTTCGCCGGGTACTGGGCGGGACGACACACTTCCGAGGAACCCTTGGCCCTCCTCGAGATCTGTTCCGATGCGATATTGCTTCAACAGGTCTGGAGCAAAGCGCCTGAATCCCGATTGCAGTTCTTCAGGCGTAATTTGTTGGTCGCGGTTCTCGTCCAGCGCAGCCGCGAAGCGGAGTTCGCGCACATTGAGCTGCAACCTCACATCCACTTGCGTTTGGCCAATGTCAACATCCGCATAGCTGATGCCAGTGGTGTGAGCCGAGACTGAAATGGCCGCAAATAGGGCGAGCCACGTCGATAGAAAAAAAGTGGCGGAACCCCGCCAAAAGCCTCCTATCGAGAATTGCTGAGTATGGCGACGATGCTCTTCATCTCTCGAAAATGTCGATAGCCTTCGGTTCCCCTCTCCCCAACGCGGGGCTAGGGGTGAGGGGGCTGGCACTGTTTGAATGCTGTCGCCCTGGTTCAGAAATCCCTTTCCAGCACCGGGTTTCGGACCGGCTTCAGTCGGCACAAATCCCCCTCACGCCCCTGCCCCTGAAGCTGTGAAAAAATTCAATGGTAGGGACGCGCTGCTGCGCGTCCGCAAAAGGAAACCCAATCCGGACGCGGGGCACCGCGTCCCTACCGGATGGGGTCTATACGCCGAACCGAATTTTTTCACAGCTCCCCTCTCCCCGCGTTGGGGCGAGGAAAACCGATTCTCGCGACTGTGGTTGTATCAGACAAAGCTCGTCGAAGCGTCACGATGATCTGCAATGCGCAATCGCCGGCCTGAGTCTCGCGTGCGGGAGCCCGCCTCCGACCAGCAACCTGGTGATCTTCGTCGCGATCCATCAAAACGCAGGCGTCAGTGCCGAGCGTGCCGCAAGACCGTACACATTTGCTCGTGCAACAGGCCGTTGCTGGCGACCACTTGATCTTTATAGATGGAGTAGTGCTCGTCCTGAAAGTCGGTCACCCGTCCGCCAGCTTCTGTCACGATGAGCACTCCCGCAGCCGTATCCCACGGTTTCAAACGCGCCTCCCAGAAGCCGTCGAAGCGTCCCATAGCCACGTAACAAAGATCGAGTGCGGCTGAACCGTCGCGACGGACAGCCTGCGCTGAATCCACGAAATAGCTGAAGTCCTTCATTGCCTGTCCGGGATTTTCAAGGACATCGTATGGGAAACCCGTGGAGAGCAGGCCTTGCTTCAAATTGCCGATGCGGGAGACCTGGATCTTTCGTCCGTTCAAATAAGCGCCGCCGCCTTTCTCAGCCACAAACAGCTCTTCGAAGATGGGTTGGTACACGGCGCCGGCGATCATCTCCCCGTTCTTTTCCAGCCCGACCGAAACACAGAAAATTGGATAGTCGTGGGCGTAGTTCGTGGTGCCGTCCAGCGGGTCGATCACCCATTTATACTCTGATGGCTTGGCCATGTTGGTGCCTTCTTCGGCCAGAATCGAGTGTTTAGGAAAGCGGGAGGTCAACAGCTCGACGATCAATTTTTCCGACTGCTTGTCAACATTCGTCACAATGTTAATCTCGCCCTTGTACTCAATCTCCTTCACCTGTCCGTAAGACTGTTTCAGTACTTCGCCGCCGAGTCTTGCTGCTTCGACGGCCACTTCAAGATACTCGCGCATTCGGTTTCCTTTAGGTTGTGACACCTTCGCTGCAGCCGCTACTCGCACGGTTTTTTTGAAGCCCAAAACAGTATCACAAAGCGCAGTGACATCTGATGTATAATTCCCTCAGCGACACACCAATCAGATGAGCAGAAAGAGGCGGCTTCAAGACCTCGCTCTGCCAAGGAGGATGCGTGCAAGGGAAAACGAAAATAGCCAGTTGTTTGTTCCTTGGCATGGTTGCAGCGGGACTGCTTGCTCAGCCGGAATTTGCCCGGCCGAAGACGGCACGCAATGCAAAGCAGAACTTTACGGCAGCACGCTCCGCGTCTGTCACGGCTAAGCCTGCCCCCCAGCCGGAAGTCGGCAAGGTCATTCTTGTGCTGCAAACGCGCGACCATCGAGTGACAGTGCGTAGCAGCGGCGAACAGGAGTTGCGCTATTCGGTGGCAACCCTGCAGGGAATTGCGCTGGCAGAGGCGTTGTCGGTGACGGATCTGAAGAGCAGCTTCCCTGAGCTTCATGAGGTCGTCACGGGAATTGCGTGGGCGGGAATTTGAAGCAAGATAGGGTTTGACCTCTATTCGAGAACGAAGTCTCAGGCAGGTCACCGCATCGATACAGCCAGACCTGAAATCATGGCCAGAGGTTGGGAAAGCAAATCGGTCGAAGAGCAAATGGAAAGTGCCCGCCAGCAAAAGAAGGATGCGGCCGCAGTTCACTCCGCCAAGCCTGTTCATCACTCGCGCCAGCATGAGAACCTGGTTCTCGCCAGGGCGCGCCTCGTCAAAGACCTCGCGACAACCGACAATCCTCGCTACAAGCAGTTTCTTGAAGTCTCCCTCGTTGACATTGACAAGCAAATTGCGGAAACGGACTAGGAGTAGCGAGCAACTTCATACCGCCGAGATGAAGGAAGGTGGATTGGTTGATCCCATTTTGTTTGAACCGCCAAGACGCCAAGATGAGATGCTGGGAGCAGACTCCGGAGTACGCCCCAATCCGGCTGATCGCCGGCCTGATAAACGTTGCCTCGTAATGCGTTAGTTATTGGGGGTGCTGCGCTTTGGAGTGCGGCAGCAAGCTTAGCTTGCTGGCGGCTTAAATTCCGCGCTGCGAACAGTGGGATACTAGGCCGTCCACAGCCGGGCAACGAGCGTGGGCGCAGCAAGCTGCGCCTGTGGAGAATTGCCACGGTGCACAGCGGCAGCAAGCTACCGCACTCCAAACTCCCCTTGTAACTAAGGCATTCCCATCCACGTTGCACAACTGTTGACTTGCTTCAAATTGAGCGGCTTGTCTCGAAACCATCCTGAGGAACTGACGAGTGGACGCGAATAGACTCGACAATCCTTTCTTGATGCCCTTGGCGTTCTCGGCGGTTGGGTCTCTGACCGGTGAAAACTTCGCCAGCAAGTTAGCGCTTATGGGGGCGAGCACACGGTTGAATGTTTTTCGCAAAAAGGGAGCCGAAGGCGCTTGACCGCATCAACCAAAGCAGGTTGAGGCTTCCGGCTCCTGGTTTCTCTCTTCGGAGATTCATGAATTGCTGAACACTCTGTTCTCAATGTTGCTCGTCGCCACGGGTCTCCTGCTGTTCAGCAGCTGTCGGGCAAGGACTCCGGGGCCGCCGTTTGCACCGACGGATGCACTGGCGACTTTCCGCCTGCCGGAAGGATTCCGGATTGAGCTGGTGGCCGCCGATCCCGATGTGGTCGACCCGGTTGCAATGGCGTTCGACCCGCAGGGACGGATCTACGCGGTCGAGATGATCGACTATCCGGACGAAAAGGAACCGTCGGGGCGAATCCGCCTGCTCGAAGACCGCGACGCAGACGGCCGTTTCGAGACGAGCTTCGTTTTCGCCGACGGATTTCATTTTCCAACAGGAGTCATGCCTTGGAAGGAGGGAATCCTGGTTGCCGCGGCGCCCGATATTTTCTACCTGGTCGACACCGACGGAGACCATCGCGCCGACAAGCGGCAGGTTCTTCTCTCCGGATTCAATCCCTTCAATCCGCAGCTGCGCGTCAACGGACTGCTGTATGGGATCGACAACTGGATCTACGGCGCCTATCCGAAGTATGGACCCTCGCGGCGCAATCCTGAACAGTTCGGCAGACCCGGGGGACCGTTGCACTTTCCAGGTCATCCGGAAGTCCCGCCTGTGGACATTGCGCAGCTGGGCACCGATTTTCGTTTTCGGCCCGATCATCTCAAGATTGAACCCGCGGCCGGGAATTCTCAATACGGTAATACCTTCAACGAGCGCCATCACCGCTTCGGGCTCTGGAACAACAACCACATCCGTCACATGGTCATCGAGAGCAAGTACCTGGAGCGTAATCCCTACCAGAGCGTTGCCTCGGCCATGCAATTTCCGTCTGACCACGAGAACCAATCAATTGTCTACCCCGTCACGGAACGCCCGATCTACATCCACGAGTCGCAGGTCGGAATGTTCACTTCGGCCTGCGGCAACACGGCTTACGCCGGCGGTAATTTTCCGGCCCCGTACGACCATTCTTACTTCGTCTGCGAGCCGGTCCACAACCTGGTTCACAGCGACCTGCTGACGCCCGGCGGCGCCACCTACGCAGCTCAACGCTCTGTTGAGAAAGCCGAGTTCCTGGCTTCGACCGACGGCTGGTTTAAGCCGGTCTTCACAACGGTGGGGCCTGACGGCGCGCTCTATGTGGTCGACTACTACCGCAAGTACGTCGAGCATCCCGACTACGTCCCCGAAGGGATGGAAGGGAAGTTCGATTTGCGCGCAGGTGCCGGCCAGGGGCGCATTTACCGCGTCCTGCACAGCAGCAGCAAACCCGTGCCTAAACCCCGCTTGAAGGAAGCCAGTTCTGCCGATCTGGTCGGGCAATTGTCGAATCCGAATCTGTGGTGGCGCACAACGGCGCAACGGCTGCTGGTCGAACGGCAAGATGCATCGGTGGTGTCGCAACTGGAGGCGCTAGCTAGCCGGTCAGCCTCGCCGCAGGGTCGGGCGCACGCGCTGTGGACGCTGGACGGACTCGGCCGACTAAAAGGCGAATTGGTGCTCGCAGCCCTATCGGACCCCAGCCCAATGGTTCGCGAACAGGCTATCCGGCTCTCCGAGGAGTTCGTCACGCCGTTGCGCACAAATGAGCGTCCCTCCTTGGACAAGGGGGGACTTCAGAGGGGTGAAGAAGGTCGCGGTTCACTGAATGGTGTGCAACGAGGGGCAACGTCATTCTCAAGGAACGTGACTTCGGCGAAAATCCGGCAGAAGCTCCTCGAGATGACCGGTGATCCCGATGACCGCGTGCTCTTTCAACTGCTTTGTACGCTGGGCACCAACGTCGATGAACCAGCCTTCAACGCGTTGACAACGATCACGCTCGCCCACATCGAGGACTCGTGGTTCCAGATTGCGGCCCTGTCGGCAGCTCCTGTCTCCGGCAGTACCTGGTTTCGAGCGGTCGACCGGCAGCCCGGTTTCCTGGCCAGCCCGTCCAAGGGAAAGGAAGACTTCCTGACGCGCGCCGCCTCCATCGTGGGCGCCAAACAGGACAATCGCGAGATGGCGACTCTGCTGGCTGCCGTCCATCGCCCGACCGGCGCCGAGTGGTGGCGCGTGGCAACACTCGCGGGACTGGCCGAGGGCATGCAGCGCGGCGGTCGCAGGCAAGCTGCATTGTCAACGGCAGCTCAGGCGACGCTCTTCGAGTTGCTCGGCGCTCCCCCAAAGGTTGTGTCGGCCGCACTGGATGTGATCGGGCAGACGACGCCGTCCGACTTGCCGCGCCTTCACGCTGCAGTCCAACGCTCGGCCGCGGTCGCGCGCGATGAGACAATTTCGCTGGAGGTTCGCGTCAACGCCGTCCGGCTGCTGGGACTGGATCGGGCGAGCAGCTCCCTCACCCTGCTCGACCAACTGTTGGTGCCACAACAGCCCACCGAGATCCAGCGGGCGGCGGCCAACTCGCTGCTGGCGAGTGGCGACCCAACCGCCGTTCAAATCTTGATCGACAAGTGGAAGGGTTTTCCGGTGCCTGTCAGTGAAGCCGTCTGGAACGGATTCTTGCGGGACACGCAGCATCTGAACCGACTGCTCGATGCCATCAAAGCCGGCAAACTTCAGCCGTTCAGCTTCAATGTCGGTCGAGTCAATCAATTACTGCGGCACAGCGTTGACGGAGTTCGCAAGCGAGCCAAGACCCTGTTTGCCGAGGTGGCCAGCGATCGGCAGAAGGTCATTTCCAGCTACCACGACGCAGCCAGCCGCCGCGGAGAAGTAGCTCGCGGCAAGGATGTGTTCCGCAGGGTATGCAGCGGCTGCCACCGCATAAGCGACATGGGGTCGGAAGTCGGACCCGATCTCGTCAATCTGGGCGGGCGCCTGACCAAGGGAAACTTGCTGACGCAGATCCTTGATCCCAATGCCAGCATCTCAGCCGGTTACGAGGAGTACGTCATCGAAACTACCGACGGTCGCACCCTCACCGGCATCCTGGCAGAAGACAGCGCTACTTCCGTCACACTGCGTCGCAAGGAAGGACACCAGGATACGGTGCTGCGCAGCAACATCGCCCGCATGCGCACGAGCACTGTCTCGGCCATGCCAGAAGGGCACGAGCGTGAAATCAGTCCGCAACAAATGTCCGATCTGCTCGAGTATCTTCAAAGTTTGGGATCGGTATCGGCACAAAGGACCGGAAGGTAGCAGTGCAGGATGCGTCGCGACCTTCGACGCACCCCTTGCGGCAGGTGACTTGGTGTGCTAAAGAACGCGACCCGGGACATCAGCGGCGAACCGCAGCAGCGCGGCGGCTTGATGCTGCCCTGGAGTTTCTATTTTACATTTGTCCCCCTTGGCAAGGGGGACGCCGCGCTTTCTGCGGCAGGGGGTCGCCAAGGTTGCCCAGACCCTATCGTTCAGACTCCGGAGGAAAATGGCATGAATCGTCGCGCCTTCTTTAAGGCTTTAGCAACCGGATCTGCCGGCGTTGTTGCTGGTCTGTCCTACGCTCAGCAGTCTCAACGTTATGACATCCTGATCAAGAATGGTGAGGTACGCGACCCGGGCCGCGGGTTTCGGAATCGATCCGACGTAGCGATCCTGGACGGGAAAATCGCCGCCATCGAAGCAAACATCGTTGCAGATCGGGCACTCGACGTTATCGATGCCACAGGACTCTATGTCACTCCCGGCCTCATCGATCTGCACACCCACTGTTTTTGGGGCGGAAGCGGCACCGGGATCGAGGCTGATCCCGTTGCGGCCCGCTCGGGCGCCACCACTTGGGTGGACGCGGGCAGTTTCGGCTATGACCAGGTTGACGGATTTCGCCGCTTCGCTGTGCTTCGCTCGCAGGCGAGAATCTTTGGTTACATCTATCTATACCCAAGCAGCCGCAACCCAGACATTGATCCAGTGAAATACGTTCGGAGCGTGATGCGCCGGACAGGAGAAGCGGCACAAGCAAACCGCGACATCATCCTGGGGATTAAGGTCCAGGTGGGTTCGAATATGAATGGAAAGTACAGCCCGGAGCTTCTTAAGATTGCGCGGGAATTGTGCGACCAGTTCAAGCTTCCGTTGATGACGCATATCAGTTTTGCTCCACCGGAGACGCCGGAAGTGATGGACCTGATGCGCCCAGGCGACGTGGTGACGCATTGTTACAACGGACATACGCTGGGCATTGTGGACCAGGACGGGAAAATCAAACTCGGGGTGCGGGAAGCCCGGGCGCGCGGAGTGCTGTTTGATGTTGGCCATGGGCTGGGAAGCTTCAACTTCCCGGCAGCTCGCAAGGCCATGCAGGCGGGATTCTTGCCGGATACCATCTCGACGGATATCTACTCTCTCAACATCAATGGTCCCGTCTATGATCTGCCGACTACCATGTCGAAGCTGTTGCACTTGGGTATGAGCTTTGACGACGTTCTAAAGCGCACGACGACCAACCCTGCGAAGGTGATCAATCGGATTCAAGGTCTCGGTCGCATTGAAGTCGGAGCGCCTGCCGACCTGGCGCTGCTGGCCATCGAAGAGGGAGAGTTTCAGCTCATCGACTCCCAGAAGAACTCGGTCACGGCCAAACAGAGAATTGTCAGTCGCTTGACCATCTGCCGCGGCAAGCGCCTGCTCGCACCACTGTAGCCTCATCCGGACAATCCCCCTTAACAAAGGGGTAGAGAAGGCGAAACGACAGCGGTCGTTGCGCCTTCAGGGGGTTGTCTTACAAAACGGGAAAGCTGGAAATCAACGGGAGCACGTGCCAAGGCGATCAGCATTTTCGTACCTTCCTTCGTCCCCTTGCAGGACAACCCCCGCGCCAAAAGGCGCTGCCCCCTTTTCTAAGGGGGAATATCACCACGTGTAGTGAACTGTGTACCGAACCACGGCCTCTCCGTCGGCCGCAATCGTGGGTCGAAACTCAATGGTGCGGGCATCGATGTTGCGGTGTTCCATCGAGCCTGTCGTAATCGTCCATTGAAGCCAGCGGTAGAGGTGTTCGATAACCCGGACTTCAACGCGTTCCTTCTTGTGATTGCGCACTTTGATCTCGAACGATTCATCCAGCCAGTGGTTGTTGCTATCGAGCCTGAAGTTGGTCTGGCGGCGTTCTCCCACCAGGTCAAAGGAGTTGCCGGTGTAAAGGCGAACCGTTTCGTCTTTCGGCGTGTGGTCGATCTGATCCTCGCCAATGAATTCGTTTCGTCCGTCCAGATCGCGGCGGTAGAGTTTCACTTTGCCTTTGGGAAGCGGCATGCCCAAGCGGGATTTCTCCGAGTTTTGGAACTCCATCAACACCCACACCTTGGTATTTGAAATCGTTCCATATTCAGGTTGGGTGCGGATGCTGTTGGTGTCCCAGCCTCGGTAGCGCTGATCGAGTTTGAATCCATCGTAAACGTAGACCCGGCTGGCCGAACGTTGGCTGCGCGCACGAATTCCACCTGCTTGATCTCCCGATCCAGCACCGTCGTTGGCCGCGCCAGCGTGTACAGATGGTACTCTTCAAATGCGCGTTCGGTAACGGCCGGGACCCCAGCCGCTGCATCTCTGGCCATGCCGGTGACGACTTGGAAATTCTCCGCACCCGGAGTGGCACGGGCCACGTCGCCAGCCATAAGCTTTACATTGGCGTTGTCAAAGTCTTTGCCGCTCATGTTCTCGAGTGTCACCCAGCCCACAATGTCAAACGTGTCTCCCTTCTCAGGCGCAACCGCATTGTAGTTAGCTTCCCAGCGCATCCCACCGGTGAGGTAAGAAAACTCAACCTCGTGCTTGCCTCGGGCGTCGGCCCACAGCCTCCATAGCAGCGTCGGTTTCAGGAAACTCTTCGGGTCAAGCGCCTCAAAAATCGGTTTGCCCGGCAGACCGAATTGGATCTTGCCATCCACTTCCACAATCGGCTGTCCGCCGCCTTGCGGGTTTGCATAGGCCATCTGGTTGTACTGATATTGCTGGCCGTAACGCTGAAAGGCAGACGTGTGAGGGATGTATCCGCTCCTCAGAATCTTTCCCTTGACGATCTTCTTTTCCCCGCCCGTCGGTAGCGTGATTTCAAAGTCAATCGTCCTGCCGTCCGACTTGCGCAGCAGCAAGCCTTCACTCAATGGATCGCTTTCATAGTTCTGATCAAGAATCCTGATCAGATCGGGTTGGCGGAGGTGGCGCAGCACCACCGACTCAGGCTCCAGGTGAGCCGTGATGTCGGTCATGCTGACCTCATTCTCGCCTTTCTTCAACTCCAGGGTGCGATTCTCCTTCACCGTGGCGAAGTTCTGGTTGTAGACGGTGACCTGTGTCTGCGCACTTGCGGTGCCGGCTGCAAGCAACAAGATGCAAAGCAGTGATTTCATAAGTTGCTCCTTTGAATCCCCCTTACCAAAGGGGGAAAGAAGGCGAAGCCTTCAGGGGGTTGTCTTCGAGAGTTTGGGAAAGCCAAATTCAGACCTCCTGATCTGGGGGAATTTTGGATGAGCCGATTTCGAAGATCAATGTGAGGTGAGTGCCAGGGAAGACCGTTTGAGTTTCATTGAGTGTGGCGCACAGCTGCGCGATGGCCTGATCGTGGGCCGCCTGGGTGAAGTGGTGGAGCCGAACGGTGAGCGTGTTGGTGACCGAG
>Ga0163150_10002567_pt1 | contig 27470 bp, 32 predicted proteins | sample OliLakLV19P2IB_FD_148628 | JGI IMG/M metagenome (GOLD analysis project Ga0163150, IMG submission 148628) | Freshwater microbial mat bacterial communities from Lake Vanda, McMurdo Dry Valleys, Antarctica - Oligotrophic Lake LV.19.P2.IB | ecosystem: Environmental > Aquatic > Freshwater > Lake >...
AATCCCGCTTCCCATGCAAATCCCGCGCCTGTTTCGCATCGTCCACACGATCGGCCGCTACCGGCTGGACGAATTCCTGCCGCGGCAAGGCAGCGGGCTGGCCCGGGCCGCCCTCGCAACGGCCTATTTCTGGGCCGGTAAGGCGCGACCGCGCGCCGAGCGCCTGCGCCTGGCCCTGGAATCCCTGGGGCCGGTGTTTGTGAAGTTCGGCCAGCTCCTTTCGGTGCGCCCGGACCTGATCCCGGAAGACGTGGTGCGCGAGCTATCGCGCCTGCAGGACACGGTTCCCCCCGTGCCCTGGCAGGAAGTGGCCGCGACCCTGGATCGTGCCTACGGGCGTCCCCACTCGGAGCTCTTCCAGTCGGTCGAGGCCGTGCCGGTAGCGAGCGCTTCGGTGGCGCAGGTGCACTTCGCGATCCTGTCCGACGGGCGCGAGGCCGCGCTCAAGGTGCTGCGGCCCGGCATCGGCGCCGTCATCGCGCAGGACGTGGCCCTGCTCTACCTGCTGGCGGGATTCGTGGCGCGGGGACGCGACGGACGCCGGCTGCGCCCGCGCGAGGTGGTGGCCGAGTTCGAGAACACCATCGCCGACGAGCAGGACCTGCTGCGAGAGGCGGCCAACGCGAGCCAGCTGCGCCGCAATTTTGCCGATGGGCGCCTGCTGATCGTGCCCGAGGTGTATTGGGACTGGTGCACGCGCGAGGTGATGGCGATGCAGCGCATCCATGGCATCCAGGTCAATGCGCTCGATCGCATCCGAGCCGCCGGCATCGACGTGCCGAAGCTTGCACGCGACGGGGTGGAGATCTTCTTCACGCAGGTGTTCCGCGACGGCTTCTTCCACGCCGACATGCACCCGGGAAACATCTTCGTGGCGCCCGACGGGCGCTACTGCGGCGTCGATTTCGGGATCATGGGAACCCTGTCCGACGAGGACAAGGGTTACCTCGCGATGAACTTCATGGCGTTTTTCAAGCGCGACTACCACCGCGTGGCGCTGGCGCACGTGGAGGCGGGGTGGGTGCCGCCCGATACACGCGTGGACGAATTCGAAGGGGCCATCCGCTCGGTGTGTGAACCCATCTTCGACCGCCCGCTCAAGGAGATCTACTTCGGCCGGCTGCTGATGCGCCTGTTCGAAGTCTCGCGCCGCTTCCGCATGGACATCCAGCCCCAGCTGGTGCTGCTGCAGAAGACGCTGCTGCAGGTCGAGGGGCTGGGCCGGCAGCTCGATCCCGACCTCGACCTTCGCAGCGCCGCGCAACCGATCCTGGAGCGCTGGGTGAGTCGGCAGGTGGGCCTGCGAGGCCTCGTGAGGGCCCTGCGCGAGGAATCTCCGCTGTGGGCGCGAACCCTGCCGCAACTGCCCCGCCTCGCGCACCGGCTGCTGACCGACATGCCCGCGCGCAGGCTGGAAGCCGCGATATCGCGCCTGGAGGCAGCCCAGCGCCGCCAGACCCGGGTGCTGGCGGTCATCGCAATTGTCCTTGGTGCGTTAGTCCTGGGGCTGCTGTTGCGATAGGACGCGCCCGTGGTGAAAACTTTGCCGTAAAAAGCGGCTCAAAACCGCAGCCTTGACCCAACTCGACAGGAGAACCCCCAATGAAGCGCATCGTCATCGCACTGCTCATCGCGGCCCCCGCCGCGGCCCTCGCGGCGTCGCCGCCCAACGTCAAGGACCAGTGCAGCACGAAGGTCGCCGAGACCCGCAAGAAGTCGGAGCTGATCGCGCAGGCCAAGGTACAGCCTGACGAAGCGCAGGCCATCGCCGTGGACGCCTCCAAGGGCACCAAGGTTGCGAAGGGCAACATCCGGAACCTCGACGGCTGCCTCGTGTATTCGTTCCAGGTGAGGAACGACGCCGAGAAGACGCAGACCGAAGTGCTGGTCGACGCCGGCAACGGCAAGGTGCTCCACCAGGCCAAGGTCGCAGCCCCGGAGAAGCCCATCGAGCGCCCGGTCGACAACACCAGAGAGCTCGACGCCGCCGCGAAGGCGAAGATCTCCGCCGACCGCGCAAAGGCAGCGCCGGTGCCCCCGGGCGCCCCGCCCAAGAAGTAAGGTCGCGCCGCGATCCGGAAGGCCGCCCTGGGGGCGGCCTTTCCTATTTCTTCAGCGCCAGCGTGAGGCCGTCGCCAACGGGCAACATCGAAAGCTCGATGCGGGCGTCGCCGTGCATCCGGTCGTTCAGCGCGCGGATCGCCACGGTGTCGTCGTCGGTCGCGCCGGCATCGGCCACGCTGCCCGACCACAACGTGTTGTCCACCGCGATGAGGCCGCCCGCGCGCACCAGCCGCAGGCACTGCTCGTAATACGTCGCGTAGTTGCCCTTGTCCGCATCGATGAAGGCGAAGTCGTAGTTTCCCGCGCCGCCTTCGGCCAGCAACCCATCGAGCGTGTGTCCGGCGGCGCCAAGCCGCAGGTCGATCTTTTGCGCCACACCCGCGAGCGCCCAGTAGCGCCGGCCCACGTCGGTCCATTCCTCGCTCATGTCGCAGGCGACGACGCGCCCGTCCTCCGGCAGCGCCAACGCCACGCAAAGGGCGCTGTAACCGGTGAAGGTGCCGACCTCGATGGTGCGCCGCGCGCCCATCAGCTTCACGAGCAGCGCCATCAGCTGGCCCTGTTCCGGGGAGATCTGCATGCGGCCATGCTCGAGCTTCACGGTTACCTCGCGCAGTTCGCGCAGCACCGGCGTATCGCGCAGCGAGTGGGCCAGCAGGTATTCGTAGACCGGCGCGGTGAGGTTCAGGGTCTTGCTCGACATCAGCGGTCGTCCAGTTCCAGCAGCATCGGCTGGTGGTCGGAATCGCGCGTCTCGAGGTTCGCGCCGATTGATCGCACACGCCGCGAAAGGCTCTCGCTTGCGAAGATGAAGTCGCAGCAATACGGCTGCTTCGCGTAGGCCTTCGCGTGCAGGCAGAAGGTGGGCGGGTGCGGCTCGTGCCCGTTTGCCATCACCCATGCGTCGCGATACGCGGGCCCGCCGCGGGCGAGCGGCGCCTGGATTTCTCCGTAGGCCGGATTTTCCGGAGGGAAGTTGAAGTCGCCGGCGAGGATGGCGTCCCCCGTCTGGGGCGTGGGGTCGAAGGTCACGTTGCTTTCCTTGTTGGTGAATTCGCCGGGCAGCGGCGCGCGCTGGCACGCCTCATCGTGGATGCCGCGCAGGCGCCGCGCCTGCGCCTGGCGCTGCACGTTGGAGTAGTACTCGAGGTGCGTGGTGGTCACGCGCAGCGGGCCCATCGAGGTCTGAAGCGTCGCCTCCACGGCCACGCGCGGCATGGTTTTTTTCGCGGTGTCGGCGGGCCAGGGCAGCGCGTGGCGGCGCGCGGAGAGCACGCCCAGGCGCGAGAAAATCGCGTTGCCGAAGCGGCGCCGGCGCCCGCCCTCACCCGCCACGTCGACGCCGTAGCCCTCGATGCGCGTGTATCCCGGCAGCAATGCGGCGAGCTGCGCGAACTGGTCCGCGTCGTCCAGCCCCTTTAGCCCGGCGAAGTTGTCGGCGACTTCCTGCAGGCAGATCACGTCGAAATCCGCCATGGCACGCGCTGTCTCCACGATGCGCGCGAGGTCGACGCGGCCGTCGATGCCGCAGCCCCACTGGATGTTCCAGGTGATGAGTTTCATGCCGGAATTGAGCGTCGCATCGCCAGAATGTTGCCAGAATTACCCGGCAGTCTCCCAACATGGACCGACTATCTTCCCCGCTGCTGATGCTCTTCGCGAGCCTCGGCGCCCATGCCGCGGATACCGTCGCGCGGCCCGACTGGCAGCCGCGCTTCGACGCGAAGGGTGTCAAGGGCACCTTCGTGTTGTTCGAGCCCGCCCTCGACCGCTACTCGATCCTCGACGAGGCGCGCGCCAGGCGCCGTTTCCTCCCCGCCTCCACCTTCAAGATCCCCAACGCGCTCATCGGCCTCGAGGTGGGCTCGATCGCCGACGAGAACGAGGTCTTCAAGTGGGACGGCAAGCCGAAATCCCGTCCCGAGCTGGAGCGCGACCATACGTTGGGCACCGGCATGTGCGACAGCGTGGTCTGGATGTTCCAGGACATCGCCCGGCACACGGGCAAGGCGCACATGCGCGAATGGCTCGCGCGCCTCGACTACGGCAACCGTGACATGGGCGGTGGCATCGACCTCTTCTGGCTGCAGGGCGGCTTGCGCATCAGCGCGATGGAGCAGGTGCAGTTCCTCCATCGCCTCGCCGAAGGCCGGCTGCCCGCCACGCAGCGCGCGCAGAAGCTGGTGCGCGATGCGCTGGTGGTCGACAAGACGCGCGAATACACGCTCTTCGCCAAGACCGGCAGCTCCGGGCGCACGCGTGAGCCCGTGGAGTGGTGGGTGGGCTGGATCGAGAAGAAGGGCAAGCCCGCAGCCTATTTCGCGATGAACATCGAGCCCAATCCGAAGACACGCCGCGCCGACCGCTTCGAGATCGCGCGCCCGATCCTGCAGCAAGCCGGAGCGCTGCCCCGCTAGTCCTGTCGTGGTTTGCCGTGGGCCCGCGGCTTATCTGCAGGGCAGGCGATTGCGGGCCCGGAAATCAAGGCCGGCCGCAATCCGCCGCCGGGACTGGGCTGCGCGAAGAAATGACGGCTAACGGATCCCCGCGCGCATGAACGACTGCACGAACTGGCGCTGGAAGAGCAGGAACGCAATCAACAGCGGGGCGGAGGTCATCACCGTGGCCGCGGTGATGATCGACCAGTCGATGCCCTGGTCGCCGGAGGAGAACACCTGCAGGCCGACGGTGACGGGGCGCGAAGTGACCGAGTTGGTGACGATCAGCGGCCAGAGGAAGTTGTTCCAGTGATAACTCACGCTCACCAGGCCGTAGGCGAGGTACACCGGGCGGGCGAGCGGGACGTAGACCTTCCACAGGATCTGCAGTGAGCTCGCGCCCTCCACGCGCGCGGCTTCATCCAGCTCACGTGGCACCGTCTTGAAGGTCTGGCGCAGCAGGAAGATGCCGAAGGCGGATGCGATGTACGGCAGCGCGATCGCGGGAATGGTGTCGAGGATTCCGAGCCGCCCCATGGTGCGGTAGTTCTCCACGATCAACACGTCCGGCATGATCATCAGCTGCATCAGCACCAGCACGAAGGCGATGTCCTTGCCCGGGAACTCGAAACGCGCGAAGGCGTAGCCGGCCAGCGTGCACAACACCAACTGCCCCACCAGCACCATCGTCACCAGCAGGAAGCTGTTGAGGAAGTAACGCGCGAACGGCGCGGCTTCCCACGCGCGGCGGAAGTTATCCAGCGTGAGCGGCGCCAGCAACTCGAAGCGTGTCGAGAACTCCGCCGGATGGAAGGCGGTCCAGAACGCGTAGAGAAGCGGCAGGATCCAGAGAAAGCCGAGGATCCACGCCGCGACGGTCTCCAGGCGCCTCACTGGTAGTGCACCTTCTTGTCGAGGAACACGAACTGGCCGATGGCCACCAGCGCGAGGAAAAACAACACCACCAGCGTAAGCGCGGCGGCGTAACCCGTGTCCCAGAAGTTGAAGCCCACCTGGTAGATGTGGAAGAGCAGCAGCGAGGTTGCGTTGTTGGGCCCGCCCCGGGTCATCACGAAGATGTGATCGACCAGGCGCACCGAGTTGATCACCGCGTTGATCGTCACGAAGAGCGTCGTCGGCATCAGCAGCGGGAACACCACGCGCCGGAAGTAGTAGCTGCGCGAAGCACCTTCCACGCGAGCAGCTTCCTCCAGCGAGGGCGGGATCGACTGCAGCGCGGCGAGATAGAAAATCATGAAGAAGCCGGATTCCTTCCAGATCGCCACGAGCGTCACGCAGGCGAGCGCCGTCTCCGGATCCCCCAGCCAGTTGCGGCTCGCGATACCGAAGGGCCGCAGCACCTGCTCCAGCAGGCCGTACTGCGGCGTGAAGAAAAACAGCCAGATGTTGGCCACCGCGATCATCGGCAGGATCGTCGGCGTGAAAAAGGCCATGCGTAGCCAGGTGCGCCCCACCATCTTCGAGTTGACCCAGAGGGCCATCACGATGGCGAGCGCGATCGAAATCGGAACGGTGCCGAGCGCGTACCAGAGGTTGTTGCGCAGCGACTTCCAGAAAACCTCGTCGGACACCATCACCTGGTAGTTTTCGAGCCCCACCCACGGCGCCGGGTTCGATCCCTTCGGGGTGGCGTGGAAGCTGTCCCAGATCGTGCCGATCACCGGCCAGTGCGTGAAAAGGGCGAGCAGCGCAAAGGCCGGGAGCAGCAGCAACCAGCCGTGGATCGCGTTGCGGCTCACGCGCGCTCCAGCAACGCGGGCAGCTCGCGCATCGCGGTGAAGGGTGTCGCGCCTTCCGAGCGCAGCCTGGCGGCATCCGCGTGCGGCGCGCCCGCAAACCCGAACACCTTCATGCCCGCCGCAACGGCCGCCTTCACCCCCGTGGGCGTGTCCTCGACCACCGCGCAATCGGCCGGCTTCGCGCCCATGTGCCGTGCCGCGTGCAGGAAGAGGTCCGGCGCGGGTTTTGGGTGCTTGACCTCGGAGGCGGTGAAGAGATGATCGCGCACGAACGGCATGAGGCCCGCGGCCTCAAGCGCGATCGACATCCGTTTCGGTTCGCCGTTGGACGCCACGCAATAGGGAACGGTCATCGCGGCCAATAGCTCCGGTACACCTTCAACGGGCTTGAGCTCGGCGCGAAATGCGGCATAAAGCGCCTCATCCCAACCCGCGACGAAATCCGCGGGCAGCGGGCGCTTGAGCATCCGTTGCGCGACCTCGATGCAGCCGGCGCGCGTCTTGCCGATGAACGTGCGCATCACTTCCTCGAGCGGCAGGCGCAGGCCCACGGCGGCGAGCCGGTCGCGAAACACGCGATTCGCGATCGGCTCGGAGTTGATCAGCACGCCATCGCAGTCGAAGATCACGAGGCCTACCCTCACCCCGGCCCTCTCCCAGGGGAGAGGGTCACTTCTTGTACGAACGCAGGATGCGCGCCGCTTCCGCCTGCGAATCCTTCATCGCCGCGGCCGGCTCCTTGGCGCCGGTGAGCGCCGCCTGGATGCCGTCGTTGAGCGCCTTGGTGACGCGCTGGTTGTCGTGTGTGGACAGCTCCGCCACCGAGAAGGCCAGCTGGTCGCGCGCCACCAGCGCCACCGGGAAGCCCTTGGTGTATTCAACCATCTTCGCGGTTTTCCACGCGTCGGGGCGCACGGCGACGTAGCCCGTATCCATGCCCCACTGCGCGGCGCGATCGGCCGTGGTCATCCACTGCGCGAACTTCACCGCGGCCGCCTGCTGCTCCTTCGAGGCTTTCTTGAACACGTAGAAGTTGCCTCCGCCGGTGGGTGAGCCGCGGCGTTTCGATTGCGGCAGCATCGCCACGCCGAAGTCGAACTTGGCGTTGTTCTTCACGTTGGTGAGGTTGCCCGTGGTGGTCCACATCATCGCGATTTTTTTCTCGAAGAAATCCTTCGGCGTCGTGCCCCATTCGATGACGCCCGTGGGCATCACCTTGTGCTTGCGGCCCAGGTCGACCCAGTACTGCAGGGCCTCGACCACTTCAGGCTTGTCGAAGTAGGTCTCGGTGCCTTCCGCATTCATGAGCTTCACGCCGTTGGGCGTCGTGAGGCCCTGGAACAGCCAGTACGGGAAGCCCGAGGAGGGGATCTGCACGCCCCACTGGGTGACGTTGCCCGCGGCATCGCGCCTGGTGAGCTTCTGTGCGTATTCGACCATCTCCTTCCAGCTGGCCGGGGCTTTCTCCGGATCGAGGCCCGCTTCCTTGAAGAGCTCCTTGTTCCAGTAGAGGACGATGGTGGAGCGCTGGAACGGGATGCCCCAGGTCTTGCCGCCGGTCTGGCTGTTGTCCATGAAGGCGGGGTAGTAGACGCTGGCGTCGACGCCATCGAAGGGCACGATCGCGTCCTCGTCGATCAGCGTGAACATGTCGGTGGACAGCAGCACCGCGGTGGTCGGCGGCGTGCCGGCCTTGTGCGCCGTGAGCGCCTTCACGATGGTGTCCTGGTAGGTTCCCGCGTACACGGGCTTGACCTTGATGCCGGGGTTGTCCTTCTCGAAGTCCGCCGACATCCGGTCGATGGTTTTGGTGATCGGGCCGCCGACGGCGACGGGGTAGTAGAACGTGATCTCGGTGTCCGCGGCGAACGCGCCGAATGTGCCGGCGGTGAGCACCGCGGCGATGAGTTTCAACGCTGTTTTCATTTTCTTCCTCCGGTTTGTGAGTCGAATCGATGCTCGTTTCCCCTGTCCCAGGCGATGCGCACGTTGTCGCCGGCACGCGCCGCGGCGCGGCCGGGCACTCGCACCAGCAGGTCCTGCCCCTGCGCCCTGGCCGCGACCAGTGAATCGGCGCCAAGGTATTCCACCGCGCCCACGCGCGCGGCCAGTCCTTCGGCGCCGATGTGGACGTCTTCCGGGCGCACGCCCACGGTGTCGCGCTCGCCTTCCAGCTGAAGCAGGTTCATGGGCGGGGCGCCGATGAAGCTTGCGGTGAACGCGGTGGCGGGGCGCTCGTAGAGGTCCTCGGGCGAGCCGACCTGCTCGATGCGCCCCGCGCGCAGCAGCACCACGCGGTCGGCCATCGTCATCGCCTCGGTCTGGTCGTGGGTCACGTAGACCATGGTCACACCCAGGCGCTGCTGCAGTGCGCGGATCTCGCGGCGCATCTCGCCACGCAGCTGCGCGTCGAGGTTCGAAAGGGGCTCATCCATCAGGCATACCGGGGCTTCGGCGATGATGGCGCGGCCAAGGGCCACGCGTTGCTGCTGCCCGCCCGACAGTTGCGACGGCTTGCGCTGAAGCAGCTTCTCCAGGCCGAGCATGTCGGCGACACGTTTCAGTTTCGCGTCGATGCCTTCCGCCTTGCGCACGCGCAGGCCGAAAACGATGTTCTCCGCCACGCTCAGGTGCGGGAAAAGCGCGTACGACTGGAACACCATCGACAGGCCGCGCTGGGCGGGGGGCAGGCGCGTCACGTCGCGCCCGCCGATGTGGATGGTTCCGGCGGTGGGGTAGTCCAGGCCCGCGATCAGGCGCAGCGTCGTCGACTTGCCGCAACCCGAAGGGCCCAGCAGGACCACGAAGGAACCCGCCGCGGCCTCGAAGGTGATGCCGTCGAGTGCGCGCGACTCTCCCCAATGCCTGGAAATGTTCTCTAGCTGGATGGATGACACCGGCGCATTTTCTCCTAAAATGGCGCCTGCCCCCATCCAGCCCGGAATCCGCCCCATGCTGCTCTGGTTCGTCATCATCTACTGGATCATTTCCGTGGCCATCGGCATCTATGCGGCCAGGTGGGTGCACAACTCGAAGGATTTCGCGATCGCCGGGCGCCGGCTGCCGATGTACATCGTCACCGCCACGGTGTTTGCGACCTGGTTCGGCGCCGAAACGGTGCTGGGCATCCCCGCGACCTTCATGAAGGAAGGGTTCTCGGGAATCATCGCCGATCCGTTCGGATCCTCGCTTTGCCTGATCCTGGTCGGCCTCTTCTTCGCGCGACCGCTGTACCGCATGAACCTGCTGACCATCGGCGACTACTACCGCAAGCGCTACAACCGCCCGGTGGAGATGCTCACGACGATGTGCATCGTGATCTCCTACCTCGGCTGGGTGGGCGCGCAGATCAAGGCCCTGGGCCTGGTGTTCAGCGTGGTGTCCGACGGTGCCATCACGCAGGAATGGGGCATGATCATCGGCGCCTCGACGGTGCTGGTCTACACGGTGCTGGGCGGCATGTTTTCGGTGGCGATCACCGACTTCATCCAGATGATCATCATCGTGCTCGGCATGCTCTACATCGGCTGGGCGGTGAGCGGCATCGTGCCCGGGGGTGCGTCCGCGGTGATCGCGCACGCGGCCGCCAACGACAAGTTCCACATCCTGCCCAAGCCGGAGCTCAAGGACATCCTCTGGTTCCTTGCCGCGTGGATCACGATGATGCTGGGATCGATCCCACAGCAGGACGTGTTCCAGCGCGTGCAGTCGGCCAAGGACGAAAACACCGCGGCGCGCTCCTCGATCCTGGGCGGCTGCCTGTATTTCCTCTTCGCCTTCATCCCGATGTACCTCGCATATTCCGCGAGCCTGATCGACCCATCGATGGTCGAGGGCGCGCTCAAGGAAGGCGGGGACACGCAGCTCATCCTGCCCAACCTGATCCTGTCGCCGGTGGTGCCGATCTTCGCGCAGATCATGTTCTTCGGCGCGCTGCTTTCGGCGATCAAGAGCTGCGCCTCGGCCACGCTGCTCGCGCCTTCGGTGAGCTTCAGCGAGAACATCCTCAAGCCGTTGCTGCCCGGCATCAACGACCAGCGCTTCCTGCTGCTCATGCGCGTGGTGCTGGTCGGCTTCACCATCCTGGTCACCGCGTTTGCGCTGAGCACCGACGCCAGCATCTACAAGATGGTGGAGAACGCGTACAAGGTCACCCTTGTCGGCGCCTTCGTGCCGCTGGTGATGGGCCTCTACTGGAAGCGGGCGACCAACCTCGGCGCCACCCTCGCGATCATCTTCGGGCTGGCGATCTGGATCGGCTTCGAGCGCTACGGCGCCGACGGCCTGGTCCCGCCGCAGCTCGCGGGGCTGGTGGCAGCCTTCGCGGGGATGATCGTCGGCTCGCTGATCTTCAAGGACCTGCAGCGGCCCGCGACGGCCTGATTTGCTCGCGGCCCTCGTCACAACGGCCAGGAGGCGTTTCGGGCCGCTTTTTCCGCATTTCGTCGCTTTGTCCTTTTGCCGTCATGGCCGCGTGCCTAAAGTGCGTCCATGTCAACGACACCGGTGCCGACGAGCCAAGGAGAGAAGTGATGAAAGCCTACAAATTTTCCGGATTGCCCAGCAACGCCGACGTCGCCAGCGGGGTGACCGTCCTCGCGGCAGCCTGGTTCGTGCTTGCGACCGGGGCGATCCTCAGCGACAACCATTCGCAGGCCACGCTGGAGGCCGCGCGCCCGGCGCCGGTCACCTCCGTCTACTACATCCCGGCCGAAGCGCGCGAGACCATCGTGGTCGAGGCTCGCCGCATCGCCGGCTGATACCCCTTCACTTTCCCCAGGAAGTGTCTTCGCCCGGCGCAAGCCGGGCTTTTTATTGCCCGGCCGGCGCGCCCGGCACCCCGAAAGCGCATTTCGTCGCACCCCCTTTGCCTCGATAAAAGGGGCCGGGTTACATTCGGGGCGTGAAGAGCGATCAAGGCCTCGGTCGGCAGCAACGTGCGCCTGATCCCCGTGGAGGAGGTGCTGTTTTTCCAGTCCGACGAAAAATACACCCGCGTCGTCACCTGCGAATCCGAAGCGCTGATCCGCAAGCCCATCAAGGAGCTCCTCGACGAGCTCGATCCGGCGAAGTTCTGGCAGATCCACCGCTCCACCATCGTCAACGTGGACCATATCGAAACCGTGAAGCGCGGCCTCAAGGACCAGGCCGAAATCACCCTGCGGGAGTGCCGGGAGAGCCTGGTTGTTTCCCGGGCCTTCACCCACCTCTTCAAGCAGATGTAGAAAGGGTGCCGGGCGAAAAACTGGTGTCAGAGACGACTTTTTGCGCTGGCGCCATTTGCCGCCCTCAGCAAAAGTCGTCTCTGACACCAGTTTTTCGCCCCTCCCAGGGCATTTCACCCCCCGCTTTCTGCATTTCGCCGCTCCCGGCTGGAAGCCCCGCCCGCCGGCCCGCAATATCCGGCCATCAAACGCCCACAAGGCCAACCCCCATGACGCTTTTCCAGTCCGTCGGATTTTCCCTGCCCCTGGTGCTGCTGGTTTTCGGCGTGCTGGTGCTTTCGATCTCGATGGCCGTCGTGGCCCTGTTGTCCGACTACTGATCCGGACCCGTAACATCCCCCCATGAAATCAGCCACCGACGTCCTCCATCGCACCCCTTGGTGGGCGCTGCTCCTCGGCGGCCTGGCCACGTTTGTGGCGCTTGCCGTTTTTGTCACGCCCTACCACATCCTCCAGTACCGGGAAGACGGCAAGACGGCCGAGGAATCGCGCGCCATCAAGCGCGAGGTCGACAACGCCTTCGCCGAAAACGCGATCAACGTGGGCCGCGGCGTGATCCGCGGCCTGCTGGCGCGCACCACCGACCCCGATCGCCGCGCCGAGCTGGAAGAGGCCCTGGCCGGCCTGGAGGAGGCCCGTGGCGAGCTGCGCGAAGCCGGCGTGGAAGTGCTGCGCGCCAAGAAGCAGGCGCTGGATTCGGTGCGCGAGGCGACCCGTGCCACCCGCGAGGCGTTGCGTAACGCGCGCCGCGAAACCGAGGCCGCGCTGAAAGAGGTTGATCCCGCGAATGCCGAGCTGCGCAAGGAGCTCGAGGCCAGGCTCAAGGAGGCCAGGGCCGCGGAACTGGAAGCATCCCTGGCGATGGTGGAGGGCAAGGCTTCGCGCCGCATCGTCATCGGCCCCAAGGGCAAGGACGGCAAGGCCATGGTCGATATCGAGATCGATACGACCCCGGACGGATCGCCCGCGGCCGTGCCGCCGGTGCCGGGCGCCGCGCCCGAGCCGCCTTCGCCCCTCACGCCCGAAGCGGCCACCCGCATCCGCAAGGACGTGACCAGCGACATGTACCGCATCGGCATCGGCGTGGGCCTCATCCTGCTGCTGCTGCCGATCTTCATCCTCGCGGTGGTCACCAAGTTCTTCGCCGACCGCTCGCGTGGCGCGCTGAAGGTCGCCGAATCGAAGAAGAAGGAAGCCGAATATCACCGCATGAGCCAGCAGGTCACCGAGGCCAAGCTCGCGGCGCTGCAGGCGCAGGTGGAGCCGCACTTCCTCTACAACACGCTCGCCAGTGTGCAGGCGCTCACGGAAGTGGACCCGGCGAAGGCCCATGCCATGACCGGCCACCTGATCCAGTACCTGCGCAACGCGCTGCCCAAGATGCGCGAATCGGTCTCGACCGTTGGCCAGGAAGTGGAACTGGTGCGCGCGTACCTCTCGATCCTGCAGATACGCATGGGCGCGCGCCTGACCTTCGACATCGACGTGCCCGAGGCGTTTTCGGCGCTGCCGTTCCCGCCGCTGATGCTGCCTTCGCTGGTGGAAAACGCCATCAAGCATGGCCTCGAGCCACAGCGCGAAGGCGGCAATGTGCGCATCACCGCCGCGCTTGAAAACGGGCGGCTGCGCGTGGTCTGCGCCGATACCGGCCGCGGATTCGGCGAAACGGTCGGCGCGGGCGTGGGCCTGGCCAACATCCGCGAGCGCCTCGTCGCGCTTTATGGCGAGGGTGCACGGCTGACGCTCGAGGGCAACAGCCCGCGCGGCGTGGTGGCGACCATCGATGTCCCCGCGGAGGGGACGCGCTCCGGTGCCGGCGCGCCACCGGCCCCGGCCGCCGCCACCGGCAGCAGCTCCAGCAGCGCTTCCGCCGGCACGCCGCCGCCCATTGCGCCGCAGGCGCTTGCGCCCAAGGCGGCGCCCGCGGGCATCCGCGCGCGGCTCTGGAGCGCCGTCATCACTTTCGAGCGCGTCTGGCGCAAGACGCTCTACTACGTGTATCTCGCGCTGCTGGTCCTTTCCGCCATCGGAGCCGTGGCCTTCCTGGCCGCGATCGCCAGCGGCGCCATGCCGGTGGTGATGGACGACCATGTGTTCGCCGGCCCGTTCGGCGCACTGATCGGGCTGGCGGGCGCGATCATCGCCTTCATGGCGGTCGCGGCCGCGCTCGCGCTCGTGGTCCTGCTGCTGTACGGGATCGGGTTCTTCATGGCGGGCCTCGCGATTTTCGTCGTGGCCGTGATGCTGCTGGCGCTCTCGCCGATCTTCGCGCCGATCGTGCTGCTGGTGCTCGGCGTCATGTGGCTCGTCAAGCGCAGCCGCGCCGAGGCCGCCGCCCTTGCACCCGCCGCGCCGCCGGCTCCATCCGTCGAGCCCGGACGCTAGAATCCGTCCATGCCCACCGCCATCGTTGCTGAAGACGAACCGATCCTGCGCGCCCAGCTCGAGGGCAAGCTGCGCAAGCTGTGGCCGGAGCTCGAGATCATCGCCTCGGTGGAAGACGGCGCCGCGGCGCTCGAAGCGCTCGAGGACCGGACGCCCGATTTCATGTTCCTCGACATCCAGATGCCGGAGATGACGGGCGTCGAGGTGGCGCGCCTTGTCGCCGGGCGCGCGCACATCGTGTTCGTGACCGCCTACGACCAGTACGCGATCCAGGCCTTCGAAACCGGCGCCGTCGACTACATCCTCAAGCCCGCCACCGATGACCGGTTGTCCGTCACGATCGAGCGCCTGAAGGAAAAGCTGGCCGCGCCCTCGCCGCCCACGGACCTCAATTCAGTGCTCTCACAGCTCACCGCGCAGCTCGGGGGCAAGCGCGCGAAGCTGCAGTGGATCAAGGCGACGCTTGGGCAGAACCTGCGCCTGATCCCGGTGGCCGACGTGCTTTTTTTCCAGTCCGACGAGAAATACACCCGCGTGGTGCTGGCCGACGGCGAGGCGCTGATAAAGACCCCGATCCGGGAGCTGATCGATGGCCTCGACCCCGAGGTCTTCTGGCAGATCCACCGCTCCACCCTGGTGAACGCCGGCGCCATCGCGGCTGTTACCCGCGATTTCCGTGGCCAGGCCCACGTGAAGATCAAGGGCCGGGAAAACGAGTCGCTGGTGGTCTCGCGCATCTATTCGCACCTGTTCAAGCAGATGTGATCCGGGGGCAGGCGCGGTCATTCCGGCGCAGGCCGGGATACGATTTGCGCCGCCTCATCCCGTCTTTCCGCCGCTTCGTCGCCTGGCTCAAGGAAATCGAGCGCCGGGGCGATGCGTGGGCCGCCACGAAGCTCTCGCCCGGCGAGTTCGCCGACGCCGTGGTGCTCGACCGCCAGTTCAAGCGCGACTGGCCGCGCTGGCTGGCGATCTTCGCGCTCGCGGTGGCGGGTGGGGTGGTTGGATACGCGGTCGGAAACTTGCACGCGGGCAGGGACCTTGCGGAGATCAACCCGGAGAAGGCCACCAAAGCCCTCGCTCTGGCGATGCTGGCGGGTGGTGCCATCGCCGGTGTCCTGGTGGGCATTTCGCGCATGCGGTTGCGGGAAGCGACGCAGCGCGCCGCGCGGCTGCAGGCCGAGGCCGATCGCGAGCGGCTCGCCCGCGCGGGCGCGCAGGCCGACCTCAAGCTGCTGCAGGCGCAGGTGGAGCCGCATTTCCTCTTCAACACACTCGCCAACGTGCGCTACCTGGTGCAGACGCAATCGCCCGATGCGCTGGCGATGCTCGATCACCTGATCCACTATCTGCGCACCTCGCTGCCGGAAATTCGCAGCGAGGCTTCGACGCTGGGCCGCGAGGCGGAGCTGGCGCGCGCATACCTCGAGATCATGCGGCTGCGCATGGGCGGCACCCTGGAAATCGCCATCGACGTACCGCCCGAGCTCGCCCACGCGCCGTTCCCGCCGCTCATGGTGATGACGCTGGTGGAGAACGCGATCAAGCACGGCGTGTTGCCCCAGGCGCGCGGGCAGGTGGCGATACATGCCAGCGCGGCGGCCGGCCGGCTTCGCGTGGTGGTCGAGGACGACGGGCGCGGGCTCGCGGGCGCGGTGGGGCGCGGCTTGGGGCTTACGAACGTGCGCGAGAGGCTCGCCGCGCTCTACGGGCAGGATGCGCGGCTCGACCTCGAAACGCGCCCGGGCGGCGGCACACGCGCCTCGATCGAGGTACCCGACCGATGAGGCCGGCCGCCGTGATCGCCGATGACGAGCCGATGCTGCGCGCGCAGCTGCGTGCCGCGCTCGCCGATGCCTGGCCGGATCTGGAGGTCGTGGCCGAAGCGGCCAACGGCACCGAGGCGGTGAACGCCGTGCGCGAACTTCGCCCCGCCTTCGCCTTCCTCGACATCGAGATGCCCGGAATGAACGGGCTCGAGGCGGCGCAGGCCATCGGCGACCAGACCCATGTGGTTTTTGTCACCGCTTACGATCGCTATGCCGTCGATGCCTTCGAGCGCGGGGCGACACGCTGCTGGGCGAGCTCGCGCGCCGCATCGCGCCCACCTCCGCGCACCTGCAATGGCTCCAGGCATCGCTGGGCAACACGATCAGGCTCATCAACGTCGATGACGTGTCGTATTTCCAGTCCGACACCAAATACCCCCGCGTCGCGACGCGTGAAGGCGAGTCGCTGGTGAAGAAGACCCTGCGCGAGCTCGCGGGCGAGCTCGACCCGCGCCACTTCTGGCAGGTCCACCGCGGCACCATTGTCAATATCCGCGCCATCGCCTCGGTCTCCAGCGACGACACCGGCCGGCGCGAGATCACCCTCAAGGACCGCCCCGAGAAGGTCGAGGTCAGCCGCACCTTCGCGCACCTCTTCAAGGCGTCGTGAAAACTGGTGTCAGAGACGGGTTTTCGGATAACCTCCGAAACTCGTCTCTGACACCGGTTTTGACCCCATGATCTACGAACTCGACGGCCGCCGTCCCACCTTCGCTGGCGACTACTACGTGGCCGACAACGCCGCGGTGATCGGCCAGGTGTTGATGGGCCGCAACGCAAGCGTGTGGTGGAACTGCACGGTGCGCGCCGACAACGACGAGATCCACCTGGGCGAAAACGTCAACGTCCAGGACGGCTCCGTGGTCCACACCGATAGCGGCTTCCAGGTCCGGCTGGAGAAAAACGTGAGCATCGGGCACCTGGTGATGCTGCACGGCTGCACCATCGGCGAGAACTCGCTGATCGGCATCGGCGCCATCGTGCTGAACCGCGCGGTGGTGGGGAAGAACTGCCTGATCGGGGCGGGCGCCACGGTGACCGAAGGCAAGGTGATCCCCGACGGCTCGCTGGTGCTGGGCGTGAACAAGATCGTGCGCGCGCTCACCGCCGAGGAGATCGCGATGAACACCTGGATCGCGGAACACTACGTGGAGCGCGCGGCGCGCTACCGCCAGGGCCTCAAAGCCATCGGATGAGGCCCAGCCGCTACCGCGGATCACTCGCGGTCTGGCTGCTGCTGCTGGCCTACGCGAGCCTCTATCCGTTCTACCCGCTGCGCCTGCCGTCGCCCGAGGCGGTGACGGGTTTTTTCCTCACGCCGCGCTACATCATCCGTTCGGACATCGCCTTCAACTTCGTGGCCTATGTCCCGCTCGGGACACTCGCCTGCCTCTACTTCCGCCACGAAGGCGAGGGGCGGCACGCGATCCTCAGGGCATTGGGCCTGGGCGCGGCCTTCAGCTTCATGATGGAGGTGGCGCAGCTCTTCGTTCCGAACCGCGTCTCCACCGCGACCGACCTGGTAGCCAACGCGGCCGGGGCCATCGCCGGCGCGTGGGTGTTCGCGCCGCCCATCCATTCACTCTTCACCAGGCCGCTGGGCGAGCTGCGGGAGCGCATCTTCATCCCCGGCGCGTGGGGAGACGCGGGCCTCGTGCTGCTGATGTTGTGGCTGCTGGCGCAGCTCAATCCCGCGTTGCCGTTTTTCGGCGCGGGCAACATCGGCGGCGAAGCCGTCGCGCAGGTGGAGTTCCTGCAGTGGTTCGCGGTGGCCCTTTCGATCTGTGGCTTCGGGCTCTTCGTCTCCTCGCTGCTGCCCACCGGGTCCGGCAGCCTCACCATCACCCTGGTGCTGCTGAGCATCGCGCTCTGGCTCAAGTTCTTCACCGCCTCGCTGCTGCTGCAGCCGCACTTCGCCGAGGAATGGCTGAGCGTGGGGCGCATCGGCGGGCTCGCGGCCGGGCTGGTGTTGTTTGTCCCGCTGCGCCGCCTCCCGCGCGCCGGCCGGCTCTACCTGGCGCTGGTGATGATCCTGGCCGGCGCGCTGTTCAACAAGATTTTCGGCGCCTACAGCCCGGTGGACGAGTTCCTGCGACTCTTCCGCTGGCCCCACGGCCAGCTCGGCAGCTTCGCCACGCTCACGCGCTTCGTGCACGAGCTCTGGCCGGTGGGCGCCATCGCGTTCCTGGTGGGCCTCTTCGTGCGGGAACGGCGCTTGGCCGTACGTGAATCGCGGGACCAGAATTGACTTCGCCGTGTGCCGGGCGGTGCTCGACCGCGCACACTCTCAAGGCTGAAACGGGCTTCGCCCCGGGCCGGGCGGTGCTCGACCGTGCGACAATCAGAAGACTGAAATGAACGTCGCCGTGAGTTGAGCGGCGCTTGCGTCCGCTCCAACCGAGGCTGCGATGTCCTTCTACAAACACCACGTCTTCTTCTGCCTGAACAAGCGCGAAGCGCCGGAAAACTGCTGCGCCTGCCACGGCGCAGAAGACATGCAGCAGTACGCGAAGAAGCGCATCAAGGAGCTCAAGCTGAGCGGCCCCGGCAACGTGCGCATCAACAAGGCGGGCTGCCTTGACCGCTGCGAGGAAGGCCCCGTGCTCGTGGTTTATCCCGACGAGACCTGGTACACCTACGTCGACAAGGAAGACATCGACGAAATCATCAACGAGCACCTGGTGAACGGCCGCGTGGTCGAGCGCCTGCGCATCTGACATGGCGGTCCCCGTCTCCCGCGCGCTGGTCGAAGGCGTCGCGGGCCCCATCGAGGTATCCGCGACGAATCCCGAAGGCGCTCGCGCCATCGCGGTGATCGCCCATCCGCACCCGCTCTTCGGCGGCACCATGGACAACAAGGTGGTCACCACGCTCGCAAAGGCCTTCACCGATGCCGGCATGGCGACCTATCGCTTCAATTTCCGCGGCGTCGGCAAGACCGGCGGGGCGCACGACGAAGGGCGCGGCGAGGCGGAGGATTTCGTGCGCGTCGCCGAACACGCGCTCGCCACCTCGGGCCGCCTGCCGCTTTACCTCGCGGGTTTCTCGTTCGGCGGCGCCGTCGCGACGCGCGCGAGCGAGGGCCTCGATTTCCACCAGCTCGTGCTGGTGGCACCGGGCTTGCGCCGCATCGCGCAGCACGGCATGGGAGAAGCCCCGGACCCCGCGGACCCGAACCTGGGCACACCCGGGCGCCATGACAGCGCCAACACCGTGGTGATCCACGGCGACCTCGACGAGACGGTGCCGCTTTCGGACTCGATCGCATGGGCCACCCCGCGCGAGGTGCCCGTCGTGGTGGTCGCGGGCGGCGAGCATTTCTTCCACCGCAAGCTGCACGTGTTGCGCGAGATCGTCGCGCGCTGGATCCGGTGACCCTCTCCCCGGCCCTCTCCCAGGCGATGGGGAACATCCTGGCGGCGCGGGGCGTGCGCAAGTCGTTCGCGGGGCGCGAGGTGGTGGCCGGCATCGACCTCGAGCTCACGCGCGGCGAATGTTTCGGCCTGCTCGGCCCCAACGGCGCGGGCAAGACCACCACGCTGCGCATGTTGCTGGGCCTGGCGCGCCCCGACGCGGGCGAGATTTCGCTGCTGGGCAATCCGGTCCCGCAAGCCGCGCGCGAAGGGCGCATCCGCGTGGGTGTTGTGCCGCAGGTCGACAACCTCGACCCCGATTTCACCGTGCGCGAGAACCTCGTGGTCTACGGGCGTTACTTCGGGCTGCGCGAAAAGGAAATGGACCAGCGCATCCACGCGCTGCTGGAGTTCGCCACGCTCGAGGCGCGTGCCGACAGCCGCATCCAGGAACTCTCCGGCGGGATGAAGCGCCGGCTGGTGCTGGCGCGCGCGCTGGTGAACGACCCCGACCTGATCTTCCTCGACGAACCCACCACCGGCCTCGATCCACAGGCGCGCCACCAGATGTGGGAGAAGCTGCGCGTGCTGCTGCGCCGCGGCAAGACCATCCTGCTCACCACCCACTTCATGGACGAGGCCGAGCGCCTGTGCGACCGTGTCATGATCATCGACCATGGCCGCTCGCTGGCGCAGGGCGCCCCACACGCGCTGATCGCGCAACACATCGAACCCGAGGTGGTCGAGGTCTACGGTGAAGGCGTCGAAACCTGGTTCCATGAAACGGCGCGCCCGCTGTCGGATCGTGCCGAGCTGCATGGCGAGACGGCCTTCTGTTACCTGCGCGATCCCGGGCCCCTGATCGCGAGCCTGCAAGGGCGCGGGAGCCTGCGCTTCATGCACCGGCGCGCCAACCTCGAGGACCTCTTCCTCAAGCTCACCGGCCGCGAGATGCGCGATTGATGCCGCCTCTGTCGTGGCGCTGGGTCCCGGTCTGGCGGCGCAACTACCTGGTCTGGAAAAAACTCGCGGCCGAATCGGTGCTCGGCAACATCATCGAGCCGCTGTTCTACCTGGTGGGCTTCGGCATGGGGATCGGCGCGATGGTGCAGGAGGTGGAGGGGGTGAAATACATGGCCTTCCTCGCCGGCGGCACCATCTGCTATTCCACCATGCTCGCGGCCTCGTTCGAGGCGCTGTATTCGGGCTTCGCGCGCATGCACGTGCAGCGCACCTGGGAGGGCATCCTCAATGCGCCGGTGAGCCTCGAAGACGTCGTTTTCGCCGAATGGGTCTGGGCCGCCTCGAAAAGTTTCCTGTCGGGCACCGCTGTGCTGGTCGTCGCCGCGGCCCTGGGCCTGGCCCAGTCGTGGACCATGGTGCTGATCCTGCCGCTGGCCTTCGTGATCGGCCTCACGTTTTCAGGCCTCGGCCTCATCATGACGGCGCTGGCGAAGTCGTACGATTTCTTCATGTACTGGTTCACGCTCGCGCTCACGCCGATGATGCTGCTGTCTGGTGTGTTTTATCCCGTGACCAACATGCCCGGCTGGCTGCAGATGGTGGCCAACGCCTTGCCGCTCACCCATGCCATCGCGCTCGGCAGGCCGCTGCTTCTGGGGCACCTGCCCGATGCGGCGCTGTTGCACCTGGCGGTGCTGGCGGCGTACGGGATCGCGGGTTACCTCATCGCGCTGAGGCTTTTCCGCCGTCGACTGGCAAGCTGAGCGGCGATCACTTCATCGAGTGAAGGCCGATGGTGTTTCCCTCGGTGTCGACGGCGAGCGAGATGAAGCCGTACTCACCGATGCCCATCTTGCCGCGATGGATCTTGCCGCCGAGCATCGGCACCTTCGCTTCCTGCACCGCGCAGTCGTCGCAAATGAAATACACCAGCGTGCCGAGCCCGCCCGAGGGCGCGTCCTTCATCTTCACCAGCGCGCCCGGAGTGCCGTAGGCGCCCTGGTCGCCGGGAAAAGACCACATCTCCAGCTCTCCTGCGGGCGAATCGAGCTTCTCCAGCTTCGCGTCGAAGAGCGCTTCGTAGAATTTCCTCGCGCGCGCCATGTCCTGTACGTAGATCTCGAACCAGCCGACGGGATTGCCTTTCATGGTGCATCCTTCGTGGTGCGCTTGAACTGGCTTTGTACCGCGCCGCGGCCGCAGTTGCGTTACGGCTTGTCACCGTCGCTCCTGGGGTGCCGAAATTTGGCGCTCGATGCAACGCTTGACGGGTAACCATTCCGTTACGTAATATCCGTAACTGAATGGTTACCAAAAAGCCCGCCACCGACGCGTTCCGCGCCATGGGCGATCCCACGCGGCGCGAGATCCTGCGCGCGCTCCTCCACGGACCGGCGCCGGTCAAGCGGATCGCCGGGCAGTTCGAGTGCTCGCGCCCCGCGATCTCGAAGCACCTCAAGGTGCTGCTGGACGCGAGGCTGGTGCGGCAGGAACGCAGCGGGCGCGAGGTCGTCTACCACCTCGAGCCCGAGGCGCTTGCCGAGCTGCGCGCATGGCTCGACGCGTTCTGGAGCCGCGGGCTCGCCCGCATCAAGAAATCTGCCGAAGGGAGGAAAAAATGAGCGAACCGCTGCATGACCTCGTGCACTCGATTGACATCCAGGCGCCACGTGCGACCGTCTGGGACGTGATGACCGGCATGGACTCGGTGCCGCAATGGCTCGGCTGCATGAACTACGCGGCCAAGGCCGGCGCCACCTTCCACATGCAGCCCGATCATGCGCGGCGCGCCGCGGGGGACATCACCGGCGCCACCTGGTGCGACCTCGAGGAGCTGCGCAAGCCCGAGCTGCTGCGCTTCAGCTGGTACATGCCGGGCACGCCGAAGACGATCGTGACGATCGAGCTCGAGGAGGTGGATACCGGCACCACGCGCGCCACGCTCACCCATTCCGGCTGGGATCAGTTCCCCGTGCAGATGGTGCAGGCGATCCACGCGATGCTCGACGGGGGCTGGAAGTCGTTCGTGCTTCCCGGCCTCAAGGCGGCGAGCGAGGCGGCTCTCGCCGCCGGGCGCTAGCGATACTTGACGGTGCACCCGTAGGGGGCGGTGGTGGCGGTGCTCACGGGCTTGCCGGCCTTCAGCTCGTCGAGGGCGGCCACGACGTAGTTCTTCGCGAGCTTCACGTCAGCGACGTCGGTGGAGCGCTTGTCGTCGATGGCGCCGTTGTACACCACGGTGCCGGAGGGGTCGATGATGTACATGTGCGGCGTGGTCTTCGCGCCGTAGGCCAGGCCCATCCTGCCGGGCTCGTCGACGAGATAACGCGCCGGCTGGGCGCCGAAGTCCTTCAGCTGCCCGGTTAGCTTCGGCGCCTCTTCCCAGTCGCTGTGGCCCTTGTTGGTGGAGTTCACCGCCAGCCACACCACGTCATTGGCGTATTTCTTCTGCAGCGCCTGCATGTTGCCGCTCCGGTAGTGCTTCTGCACGAACGGGCAGCCAAAGTTGTGCCACTCAAGCACCACGGTTTTGCCTTTGTAGTCGGCCAGGTTCACCGGCTTGCCGGTGAGGTCCGTCACGGCGAATGCCGGCGCGGGTTTCCCCACGGGCGCATTGGCGAAGGCGGCCGCGCAGAAGACGGAGGCGATGGACAGTGCGAGCAGCTTCTTCATGGAAAGGATCCTTCGGTCAACGTTGCGTAATCGCGGTAGCGGGTGAGGCTGCGGGCAGGCGGCCCAGTTCGGCCAGTACCAGCGAGGGCGTGAGCACTTCCGGCAGCAGGCGCGGCGCGCTTTCTCCCGGAAGATAGATTGCATAGACCGGCACCGCGTTGCGGCCGAGCTCGGCGAGTGCCGCGGTGATGCGCGGATCTTGGCGCGTCCAGTCGGCTTTCAGCGGCACGACGCCGCGCGCGGCGAATTCCTTCACCACCGCGCTGTTGTGCAGCGATACGCGTTTGTTCACCTGGCAGGTGACACACCAGGCGGCGGTGAAATCGACGAACACCACGCGTCCGGCTGCATTCAGGGCCGCGACCTTTTCGGGCGACCATTCCTGCCACGCCAGCTCGCCTTCGCGCGCCGCCGCCGCGCCGGTGACCGCGGCGGTGGAAGAGCCGGGCCAGGCGACCGCAAGCCCCGTGGCCGCCAGCAAGGTGGCGACCACGGCGCGCCACAGGCCGGGGGCGTGTTCCCAGCGCCCGTACATCCATGCGCCCATGGCCACCAGCAGCAGGCCCGCCAGCAGGGCGAGGATGGCGTCGTTGCCGGACTGCGCGCCGAGCACCCACGCAAGCCACGCCACCGTGGCGTAGAGCGGGAAGGCGAGCACCTGCTTGAAGGTCTCCATCCACGCGCCCGGTCGCGGCAGGCGTTTCAGCAGCGCGGGGAAATGCGCCAGCAGCAGCACCGGCAGCGCCATGCCGGCCCCGAGCGCGCCGAACACCGCCATCGAAAGCGGCGCCGATTGCGTGAGCGTGAAGCCCACCGCGGCGCCCATGAAGGGCGCGGTGCACGGCGTGGCGACCACGGAGGCAAGCACACCGGCGAGGAAGGCATCCGCATAGCGGCCACGCGCGCTGACGTTCGAGGTGAGTGACTGCGCGAACGCACCCCACTCGAAGACTCCCGAGAGGTTGAGCGCCAGCAGCAGGAAAAGCGTCGCCAGCAGCACCACCACCGTCGGCGATTGCAGCTGGAAGCCCCAGCCGAGCTGGGCGCCGCCCGCGCGCAGCAGCAGCATCAGCCCCGCCAGCAGCAGGAAGGAGAGCAACACGCCGCCGGCGAAGATCCAGCCCTGCAGGCGCATGGCGCGCGCATCGCCGTGGGCATGTTCGACAAAACCCATGACCTTGATGCCAAGCACCGGGAACACGCAGGGCATGAGGTTGAGCAGCATTCCGCCCAGCAGGGCGAAGGCGAGGGCGGCGAGTGCGCTGCCGCCGATGCCGTCCGCCGATGCGAGTGAACCGGGGTCGGTGGAGCCGGCCACCGCGCCGAGCGACGCGGTGATCGGTGCCTCGAGCGCAATCGCCTTGCGCGGCATCGCCGGCCAGCCGGCATCGGATACCGCCACGCCGGAAACCGATTGCAGGCCCGTGGGCGGGGGATCAGCGAGCTTCATCTCGATGCGCACGCCGGAGCCGTCGCGCGTGATCTTCTGCGGCGCGGCCGGTTCGATCAGCAATTCCCGGTCGGGGAAGAAGGTGATCGCCCTGGGCGCCGAAGCGCCCGCCGGCGGCGTCAGGCGCAACACGAGCGAGCCGCCTAGCAGCGCGGCATCGAACTTCCATCCGGGCGCGGCGCCCGGCAGCATGTTGCGCGATCGTTCGATGTGCGCCTGGAAGCGCGGGTTCGATGCGGGTTCGGCGGCGGCCACGGCGAGCACCATGTCCAGGTCGCCTTTTTCCGGGATGCAGACGTCCTTGCAGACCAGCCACTCGGCCTTCGCCTTCACGGTGTAATCGCCCGGTTTCGCGTCCGCGGGCGGCGTGAGGTCGGACAGCAGGACGACCTCGTCCTCGTAGCCGTAATTCATCAGCGGCCCGATCGGCAGCCGCACCGGGTACGGCCACTGGATCTCGCCGGCCTTCCAGCCCTCGGGCAGCACCCACTGGATACGTGTCGGCAGCCCCGAGTCGCCGGGATTTTTCCAGTAGGTGTGCCAGTGCTCGGCCATGCGCAGCTTCAGGCCCACGGTGGCGGGCTTGCCGGGTTGCGCCGAGGTTTTCTCCGTGACGAGTTCCGCCTCGACGTGTTCGGTCTTGACCAGCGGCGCCGCGAAGGCGTGGGTGCCCAGCCCCGCCCCGGTGACGAGGCCCGCCAACAACAGGATCGTGGTTCGATACATCACGTAATATTCAGCCCCATGCTCTGGATCAAGTCGTTCCACATCATCTTCGTCATTTCCTGGTTCGCGGGGCTATTTTATCTCCCCCGGCTCTTCGTTTATCACGCCCAGGCCGACGACACCGTTTCGCGCGAACGGTTCAAGGTGATGGAGCGCAAGCTCTATCGCGGCATCATGACGCCGACGATGGTGCTTACGCTCGTCACCGGGGTGTGGATGTGGCTGGGTTATGGGTTCACCGGCGGCTGGCTGCACGCCAAGCTCACCTGCGTGCTGCTGCTCATCATCTACCACTTCTGGATGGGGCGGCTGCTGCGTGATTTCGCGCAGGACCGCAACACCCACACCCACGTCTATTATCGCTGGGTCAACGAGCTGCCGCTGGTATTGCTTTTGGCGATCGTGGTGCTCGCCGTCGTGAAGCCGTTCTAGATGTCGACCCCGGGTCCGCGCATCCTCATCAAGCAGGACACCGGCGTTCACCGCTTCTTCGCCCCGTGTCCGCGCGGCCTGGCGCCCGCCCTGGCGCTCGAGCTCACCGAGCTGGGCGCGGCGCAGGCAACCGCCGCCGAGGCGGGCGTGTCGTTCAGCGGCCCCTTCGAGCTCGTCTACACCACCAACCTGTATTCGCGCATCGCCAGCCGCATCCTCTGGCGCGTGGCGCAGTTCCCGTACGCCAAGGAAGACGACGTCTACCAGGGCGCCGCCGGCGTGCGCTGGAGCACCTACTTCAACGCCGACCGCACCTTCAAGTGCGAAACCAACGCGCACCGCAGCCCGGTGAAGAGCCTCGACTTCATCACGCTGCGGGTGAAGGATGCGATCGCGGACCAGTTCCGCACCGCCGTGGGCCGCCGGCCTTCGGTCGAATCGCGCGAGCCCGACATCCGCGTGCACATCTTCCTCGACGAGAAGGCCTGCACGCTCTACGTGGACACCAGCGGCGAGTCGCTTTTCAAGCGCGGGCGGCGCGACCACGTGGGCGAGGCGCCGCTGAAGAAGAACCTTGCCGCGGGCATCCTGCGCATCGCGGGCTGGAAGCCGGGCGTGCCGCTGCTCGATCCGATGTGCGGCGCGGGCACCTTCCTTTCGGAAGCCGCCGAGATCTCGCTCGGGCGCGCCGCGGGCCGCAGCCGCGACTTCGCGTTCGCAAAGCTCGCGCGCTTCAACGAGGCCACCTGGGACCGCATGGTCTCCAACGCGCGCAAAAGCGAAAAGGCGCCGCAGCCGTTGCCGATCTTCGGCTCCGACCTCCAGGGGCGATCGCTGGGCCACGCCTCGATGAACCTCGGCGAAGCGGGCCTGGGAGACGTGGTGAGGCTCAAGCAGGTGAACCTCCTGGAGCTCTCCGCTCCCGCGCCGGACGGCATGATCGTCACCAACCCGCCCTACGGCGTGCGGCTGGGTGAAAAGGAGGAGCTGGCGCAGTTCTATCCGCGGCTGGGCGACGCGCTCAAGCAGAAGTTCGAGGGCTGGACCGCGTTCATCTTCTCGGGCGACCCGGACCTGCCCAGGCTCATCAGGCTGAAACCCTCGCGCAAGACGGTGATGTACAACGGCGCCCTCGAGTGCCGCCTGTACGAATACCGCATGGTGGCCGGCGGCAACCGCAAGCAGTGAGCGTCGAGATGCTCCTGCGGCTCGCGCTGGTGCCGGCCGCGGTCTGGCTCGCGAGCCTCGCGGCGAGGCGCTGGGGCCATTCGGTGTCCGGGTACCTGGGCGGCATGCCGATGATCGGGGGCCCGATCACCCTCTTCCTGGCCCTCGACCTGGGTGGCGAATTCGCGGCGCGCTCGGCGCTTTTCACCCTCGCGGCGGTGGCCGGGCAGGCGGCGCACCTCACCGCGTTGGCGCACGTGGGCCAGCGGCGCGGATGGATCGCGGCGCTGCTCGCGGGCTGGAGCGCGTTTGTGCTGGTGGCGATTGCGGTCTCGATGCTGCCGCTCGGCGCCTGGGGCGCGCTGGCCATCGCCGGCGCCGGCCTGGCCGCGGCCTGGCGCTGGATGCCACGCGCCCACGGCGAGAGTCCGCGCCCGGCGGTCCCTCCCCTCGAGTTGCGCCTGCGGCTGGTGGCCGCCTTTGCGCTGGCCGGCCTGATCCTCTGGAGCGCGCCGGTATTCGGGCCGACGGTCAGCGGCCTGCTGTTGTCGCTGCCCATCACCGGATCGATCATGCCGCCCTTCACGCTTGCGCTGTACGGGCCGGTAGCCCTTACCCGCCTCGCGCGCGGTTACGTGGTGGGACTCGCGGGCTTCACGGCGTTTTTTTTCGTCGTTGCGTCGGCGCTGGTGGCGTGGGGAACCCCCGCGACGTTTACCGCCGCCGTGGCCTGCGCCATCGCCGCCGCATTCACGGCGAGCCGTTTGGTCCGCCCCCGGCCGTAGGAGCCCGCCGACGCCGTTGCGCCCGGCGGCTGACACCATCTGCCGCCGTCGCCTGATTACTTCGCGCGGAGCGCCGGGGGACCATGGGAACGCTATTTCCAACCCCATCGCGGGCCCCCACTTTCCCTACGGAGGCATCATGAAGAAGCTCATCGCAGCAATCATCGGTTCGGCTTTCCTGCTCGGCGCTTGCAGCACCATGGAAGGCTTCGGCCGCGAC
>Ga0163150_10002568_pt1 | contig 27455 bp, 20 predicted proteins | sample OliLakLV19P2IB_FD_148628 | JGI IMG/M metagenome (GOLD analysis project Ga0163150, IMG submission 148628) | Freshwater microbial mat bacterial communities from Lake Vanda, McMurdo Dry Valleys, Antarctica - Oligotrophic Lake LV.19.P2.IB | ecosystem: Environmental > Aquatic > Freshwater > Lake >...
TGTACAGGGCCGCGTTGGTGGCGACGCGGTGGAATCCCGTGATCCGGCTGTTCTACCAGCGCGTGCGCACGGCCGGCAAAGCCCCGAAGGTTGCGTTGGTCGCCGCGATGCGGAAGCGGCTGACGATACTCAATGCGATGGTGCATACGGGGACTCCCTGGCAGCCGAACGTGGTACAGGACACGTAATTGTCAAGACAGTTGCTCAGGGCTTCACGCCTCCGAGTGCCCATCTCGCGTCGCGTCTGCACGCGTTCGCGACGAACCTTCATGAATCATGCGGTCTAGGTAGCGCGTACATTCCTCGGGTGGGAGGCATTCACTCAGTGTGCTGATTTTCTGCCAGAATGTACCAACGGTACGGGGGGTAGCCTGCGGCGTAGTGTATTGAGTTTGGTAAACAGTGTGTCAATGCGATTGAAATTGGGGAAATACGGCTGGAGATAGCGGAGGAGTGCCACACTGAGTCAATGACCTCTGCTTGCCGCGCGGGGTGTGTCCCGCGCCGGGTCAGGTTCATCCAGAACACCAGCTTTGTGATATCCATTGCTGGCTGAGGGGCTGCCTGCCACTCACGCCGAACAATTATCACGTTGGGGCGCGTTTGCTCGCAGGTGTGCACCCATTTATCGACTTGATGCCACAACGCGGGCGATTTGATTGCAATCCCGTAGCGCTAGGCGTGCATACCGCTCCACGAACGTGAGATCGTCTCTTTCCCTGAGCCAGGCCCGAAGCATCGGCTCCATCTCGACCAATCGTGACCGTCGGTGGCCCCCCTCGGGAGACTGCCAGGCTGTCCCGTCTGCCTGCGACGGGTTCGCATCCGATACAGCCAGACCTGGGTCACCTTAAATCGGTTCGCAATGGCCGTCGGAAGATCCTCACGCTCCAGTGTGCGAAGCACACGGTCCTTTAAATCCTATGAAGAGGAATTCATCCATCCTCATCCATCGAGAGTCTACTAGAGGAGATCAAACAGAGTGGATATGCCCACATCAAAAATGCTCAAGCTCTGCGCTAAATATGAAGGTCGGATATAGGCGATTGGGACTGGTGTGTTTGCAGGAATCTATTGAGAAATAATCTGACGCAACGGCATGCCAGATATCGCCTAATAGTCACTTAACGACATCAGGCGACCGTAGCAGGTAACCATTTTATAAGGCCGAGCGTGGGGAGAGTGATGTATGAGGCTTACGCTTACGTTACCTTAATACAGAGGCTCTTGGGGGCCCCACTGAAGTCCTGCCAAATCTGGATCTTCCCCTGCATCTGTATTTAATGGGCGAGCCGGTTTCTCAGTTTTACGCTGTTCTCGACGGGCATCTTTTTCACGTCGCTGAATTTGTTTTGCTTTTTCGCGGTCACGTTTTGCGATGGTGGTTTTCCCTGCTCGTCCGATGGTGCCCTCCTTGGTCTAGCAACTCATAGTAAGTCGCCAATTGCTTGCTGTTTATTAGGGGTTTCCCTCACATTTTTTTCATTGAGGACTACGATTACTCTGCCACGCCCCGCCGTCTCTTGTTGCTTGAGTCAGGAGCATGGCCAGTAGTCTTAGTGTCTCGCTCAGCTGTGCGTGAACGGGTACCCTGGCCGAACCCACGGCTTGCCATGTTTGACACCTGCCGACGGATATCTTCCATTGAAGTACTTAGGCTGTTATCAAGAGGATTGGGAAGGCCAAGCACCTCCCAACGAATCTTTGGCTTTCGTGTCGCCCGTGCACGATTCTTTCTCGTTTTGTCGGCTCGCCATCCAGAGGATAGCTTCATACATGCTCCTTTATGGAACTGGTTGTTTCCATTGTGGAAAACCATGTTCCGTCCATCTTTTTGTCTAGCATCGACGCGCAGGATGTTAAGGATCGAAAGAGCAATGGCGATTCACGAGTAGTTGCGCTGAAATCATTAAATGAAATTCGATGCGCGCAAAGGCTAGTGTTAACTCGTTAGTGTGGATCAGGGTACCATGGGTCATGATGAGAGTCAAATGGTGTAGATAGCCTTGTCAACCCAATTTAGAAATGTCCGCTTTCTCCCAAAGTAGACATGTCCGGTTTATGTGTTCACCACCGTCACCTGTGTTCGTCGCTCCGGTCGCAGGCGCAGGCGCCACGGATGATCCGGCCTCGGCGTGACTGGGCATCGTGGTGGGTGAACCGTCTTGGCCTCAACCGCCTTCACGGGCCGAGCCGTGATGGCGTGATAGACCAGCGCCCGGCCCTTGTGTGTCATCCGCATCGTCCCATCCACCCGTTCCTCCATCTGCACATGGGGCGCCCGGACGTTGGTCTGTACCTGATAGAGGTGCCCGTGGTGCGCCACCGTCCAGTCGCGGCGCAGGACGCGCGTGGTTTTGAGGCAGAGGCTCCGGTCCAGGTCGCGGCGCGCGGGACAGGGCCGATGGAGATCGGCAGGCTGCGTCGGCGGGATGGCAAAGCGCCGGTTGTAGATCGGTAGATAGCTCTCCAGAAACTAATTCGCCGCCTCCAGCATCGAGACCTTTGCCAGTGGCAGCTCCTTGACCAGTCGATCCTGGACGGTCTTAAAGAGCCGCTCCACCCGCCCCTTCGTCTGGGGGGAGTGGGCCGGGATGAGCTCGACCCCCAGCTCGCTCACGCGACATCTATCCTGAAACTTACCTTTTCTGGGGTCCGCAGGTTTGAGGGGTTGCTTGGCTCCGATGCACGAGCCCCGCGTGGTCTTCGGCCCTGACCTGCTGTTCAGCCCTCGCACCTGGCGCATCGTCAGCCACAATACCTCGCTGGCCTTCTGCTGTCACGGGGCGTTGCCCATCGCGGGCCGAATCATATGCACCCGCTTCAACTCCAGTACACTCATCCGTACGGTCTCCTCTCTGACCGCACGGCCCTCCCAGTGAGGACCGTGCGTCGACGCAAGAGGACGTTTCTACTTGAGCCAAATAGACATTCTCATGTTGGGATTATAGAAGGTAATGAGGCAGGCGGGCGTGTTTTGTATGGAATGGAAACGATGGGGTCATGCGTTCGTGATTGTGCGTGACCTGTGCTCTTTGAGTCAGATTACTTGATGGCAACCGATTTGACGTCTTTAAACGTGGTCTGTCCAAGCAAGGCTTTCTGGACTCCATCCTGCATGAGGGTAGTCATGCCCTCTTCAATAGCAGCTTGTAGCATTTCTTCAGTTCTCGCCTTGGTCTGAATCAAGCGTTTGAGCGTGTCCGATCCCAGAAGCAGCTCATGGAGGGCGACACGTCCCTTAAACCCAGTGCGGTTGCAGGTTTCACATCCCTTCCCTCGGGCCAGGCGGAACGTGTTGTCTTGTGGGATCCCGAGTTTGTCCCAATGTTCAGGCCCATAGCCCTGGCGGATTTCTTCGTATTCTACCGCTGTTCCGACGTACTGCTCCTTGCAATCTTTGCAAATCCTGCGAGTGAGGCGCTGGGCGAGGACTCCCAGCATCGCATCGGCAAAACTAAACGAATCGCAGCCCATATCGAGAAGTCGAGTAACGGTTTCCACCGCGCTGTTTGTGTGGAGTGTGCTCATGACAAGGTGCCCGGTTAATGAGGCTTCAATCCCGATTTCTGCTGTTTCTTTATCTCGCATTTCTCCGACCATGATCACGTCTGGGTCGGCTCGAAGAAATGCACGCATGGCTTTGGCAAAGGTGAAATCGATCTTGGGTTGAACCTGAACTTGCCGAAGTCCGTACTGCGTGATTTCGACGGGGTCCTCTGCCGTCCAGATCTTGATGTCCGGTGTATTGATGAAACCGAGAACGGAATGGAGGGTCGTGGTTTTACCTGATCCGGTTGGTCCGACGCAGAGAATGATGCCATAGGGTTTTGCTGCGATCTCCTTGATGGCGGTCAGATTACGGTCCGAGAATCCCATTTTGTCGAGTGGTAAGGGTTCGCTCGCGGCGAGGATGCGCATGACCACGTCTTCATTATATCCAGCAGTCGGAATCGTTGCGACGCGCAATTCGATATCTTTGCTTTCGGATAGTTTAAATTTGATCTTGCCGTCTTGGGGTTTACGCCGTTCTGCGATGTCGAGGCTGGCCATAATTTTTAGGCGCGAGACGATGGCGCGTCGATAGCTTTGCGGAATCTTCATGTACTCGAAACAGTCTCCATCGACTCGAAATCGAACAAGAGTTTCACGTTTTTCGCCATAGGGTTCGACATGAATATCAGAGGCGCCTTGTCGGTACGCATCTGCGATGATCTGATTGGCCAGTCGCACGATGGCGTTATCGTTTTCGTCGAGGCCGCCTCCGGCGTCCTCAGTGGCCGCTTCTTGGGCTTCGTTGACGAGCTCTCCAAGAATGTCGGAGACGTTTTCGTCCAGCTTTCGGGTAGGGTTCGAGTCTCCCTGTCCTGTCGCGGAACCAAGGAACTGGGCAATATCACGACGAAGGCTGATGGCAAAGCGAATGTTCAGGCCTGGGAACGTCCTTTTAATATCCGCCACGCGATCAAGATCACTCGGGTCATCCGTGAGAATTTCGATGGCGGTTCGGTCACGCTTGAGAGGCATCCAATGGTTTTTCTTGAGGTAATCGACGTTGAGGTTTTTCAGGAGTTCGATATCGACGAGTGTGCGTTCGCTGTATTCGATGTAGGGGCATTTGTGAAACTGGGCGAGCGATTTTCCGATCTCGATTTTCGGCACCTTGTACTTTTCAATTAAGATACCCTCGAAGTCCGATTGCCCTTTTTTAGCCTCGGCAATGGCGTTGTCCAAGTCATTCTGAGCTATGTGTTTGTTTGCGACCAGACGATCGAACTTACTCGGGTTTTTCTTTGAGACTTTGCGAAGGTTGAAGAAGGCAATGCCGAGTGCTTTTGCAATCTCCGCGACGGACTCTTCGTCTTTTCGTGTGAATCGCCCGCCGGTTTTTTTATTGAGGAGTTGGAGGACACCCATCAAATACTTGTTGTCTGCTACGATCGGATAGGTCAAAACTTGTTTCGTTTTGAATCCGGTCCGTTTGTCATAGGTTGTGTCGTGGACGAGTGCGGGGTGGACGCCTTGAAGCTCTGCGATGTTATATGCGTCGGCGATGCTCACAGGCCGGAGATATTTAGCGCAGAACCCCGCCAGGCTTTGTTCTGAGATCGGAATGCGGAATTCCTCGACGCTATCGATGTGAGGGGCTTTAGAGAAAATCTCTTTCTTTTCCGGATCGAACGCAAAGATGGTGAGGTCTTCGGCATCGAAGACGCTGAGAACTTCTTTGCGCAGATCGAGGAGGATATAATCAAGATCGCGCGCCGCATGGATTTGCTCTGTAATGCGCTTGATATGTTCAGAGAATGCTATTTTCTGCTGAAGGTCTTGAGGGCTTTTGGCGACCGGAGTGGCTTCCATTTCAAGGGCTCCCAGCCTTCATCGATGAAGACTATCGTCGTACGCTCAATGAAGAGTGCGTAGAATGTCTGTAATACACATGCTGTGATGCAAGGATTGAAAATCAGTGTAGCTGATCGAGGTTGGAAGGCAAGGAAAAGGCGGTTTCAGGCTGGGAATGGTGACAGAAGTGGCAAAATGGATAATCCATCCATTGGTGAGTGAGAGGGCCTTCAGCTTGTTCGTTGTTGAAGTAGATGAGCGGTGACTTGCGCCGGAGGCAGCTTGAGTTTTACTCCATCCTTTCGGGTTTTAACCTCGACCACTCCTTCGGCGAGGCCTTTGTCTCCGACAACCACTTGGAATGGCGCTCCCATCAGGTCCGCATCGTTGAACTTCACGCCAGCTCGCTCATCCCGATCATCCCAGAGTGTTTCGAGCCCTGCCGCTTGCAATTCCTCATAGAGCTGCGCGGTGACCTGGGCAGTTTGTGCTGACTGAGTGAGTGGGAGGAGATGGACATGGAACGGCGCGATCGGATAGGGCCAGATTATCCCTTTTGCGTCGTGGTTCTGTTCAATCGCTGAAGCGGCAGTTCTGCCGACCCCGATGCCGTAGCATCCCATCACGGCGAGACATTCGTTCCCATGAAGGTCCAGGAAGGAGGCCTTCATGGCTTCGCTATATTTGGTGCCGAGCATAAAGACATGTCCGACTTCAATGCCTTTCGTCGTCTTCAACGTTCCATCTTTTTTCGGTGACGGATCTCCTGCGCAAGCGCTGCGGAGATCGGCAAACTGCTCGACCTGAAAGTCGCGATCCCAATTGGCATCGACGTAGTGCGTGTCGCGCTGATTGGCCCCGACGATCACGTTACGCAAGGCTTTGACCGCGTGGTCGGCAATGATCCGGACGTGTTGTAGGCCTATGGGGCCGGCAAACCCAACCGGTGCGCCAGTGACGCGCTCGACAACGGCAGGATCTGCAAGCGCAAGATCCGTCACTCGTAGGAATCGTTGAATCTTGACCTCGTTCGCCTCATGGTCTCCCCGTATCAGCACGGCGACCGTGTCTGTTCCTGTCGAGTAGAGGAGTGTTTTTACAAGGTGCGCTGGGGAAGCGTTCAGGAATTTTGTCACGTCGTCGACGGTCCGGCAGTGGGGCGTTTGGACGGAGCGAAGTGGCCGCGCGACTTCGGTGTCCATATCAGTAGGGGGCAGCACTTCAGCCTGCTCGATGTTGGCGGCATAGGTGCCGGTATCGCTGTAGACGATGGTGTTTTCACCTGTTTCTGCGAGCACCATGAACTCATGAGATGAGCTGCCGCCGATCAGGCCTGTGTCGGCTTCCACGGCACGGAAGGTGAGGCCACAGCGGGTGAAGATACGATGATAGACATCATACATTTTTTGATAGCTGATCCTGGCGCTTGTTTCGTCTTGATCAAAGCTGTAGGCGTCCTTCATGATGAATTCGCGCCCGCGCATGAGTCCGAAGCGGGGTCGGATTTCATCTCGAAACTTGGTTTGGATTTGATAGAAGTTCAGCGGCATCTGCCGATAGGAACGAACTTCACGCCTGAACAGATCTGTAATCACTTCCTCATGGGTCGGTCCCAAGCAGAACTCGCGCTCGTGGCGGTCTTTAAACCGGACTAATTCCTTGCCGTAAAAATTCCATCGGCCGGTTTCTCGCCATAATTCTGCGGGAGAAGCGATGGGCATCAGAAGCTCCTGGGCTCCTGCCCGATTCATTTCTTCCCGAATGATCTGTTCAACTTTTCGAATGACCCGAAGCCCGAGCGGAAGGTAGGTGTAGATGCCTGCTGCCACTTTGCGAATCAGACCGGCTCGGAGCATGAGCGTATGGCTGACGGTTTCCGCTTCGCCGGGGGCTTCTCGTAATGTGGGGATTAAGAGTTGAGATGTTCTCATGATGTTGTGAGTGAGGACACACGGTCATGCGGCCTGAAGGTCATCGCATCTAACGCATCAGTGAGAGGGAAACTGTTGTGCTGACATGACGAGTTCGACATTGAGACGTTTGAACTCATGTCCTATTTAAGGAAGATTCGCTCGATGTCATTCCAGAATGCAAAGATCATGATACCCACTAATAGCACGAGTCCGGCTTGTTGAGCGAGTTCTCTCTGGCGCTCACCGAGTGGTTTGCGGAGAATGCCCTCAATCAGAAAAAACAAGAGATGTCCACCGTCGAGAATAGGAATGGGAAGTAGATTGAGGACGCCTAGATTGATACTCAGCAGGGCGATGAGATAGATGACGTTTGAGGCGCCCTGTGCAGCGGCTTCTCCAGATATATTTGCAATCGTCAGCGGCCCCCCGATGTTTTTGCTGGAGATATCCCCAACAATCATCTTGTAGAGACCGATGACCGTCAGTTCGGTCAAGCCCCATGTGGCTCTCAAGCCGTCGTACAGCGATAGTAAGGGGGTGCTGGAGCGTATCAGTGAACGGCTGCCTGGGCCTGCAAGGCCGATCTTGCCGACTTCCACCGACTGGCCGTTGACCATCTCTTTTTCAGGAGAAGGTGTCACAGTCAGAGAGACTCGTTGTCCATCCCGTAAGACTTCTATGCGCAGTTCGCGGTTGGGGCTCTCTCTCACCAGGCTAGTCATCTGGAACCACGTATGGATGGTTTGGCTTTCGATCTTGACTACATGGTCTCCAACTTGAAGTCCGGCTTTTGCCGCAGGAGAATTCGGTACAATTGACGTGACCAGGGGCGGTGCTTCTTCGATACCGAGATAGTATAGGGGGTCTTGCGCAGCGGGCTGTGGTCTGGGTGAAATTGCGGGCGTAACTGTCAGCGTTTTACTCTGTTCTCCTCGTTTAATCTCAAGGGTCAGCGGCTGCCCTTTACTCTTCGCCACTGCGTCGAAGAGTTCCGCCCTTGTCGAAATATCGTGTCCGTTGACTCCGCTTATATGATCTCCGATTTGCATGCCTGCGGTATCGGCTGGAGAACCGGGCACCATCGCTTCAACGTCGGGGGTGAGATCCTGGAATGATGGGATCGGAAGCGGCGCGCCGGTTGCGAGCCATCCGGCAAAAATGAGATAGGCCAGGATGAAGTTAAACCCAGGTCCTGCAGCGACGATCAGGACTTTGCCCCATAAGCTTTGGTGTGCAAACGATCGCGTACGATCTTCTTGTGTGGTGGCCTCGGTCTCATCTTCGCCGAACAATTTGACATAGCCACCGAGGGGAATGGCCGAGAGGAGGTATTCGGTTTCACCCATTTTTCTGCCCAAGAGCTTCGGTCCAAAACCAAGTGAAAACTTAAGAACTTTCACGCCGACCCAGCGAGCGGCCAAGAAATGCCCGAGTTCATGGAATGCGACGAGCACGCCAAGCACGATGAGAAACCACCATGCCTTCTGCATGAGCAGCCAGACAGTATCGGGGGACCAGGTAATTGCCATGAACACGGTGTACGCTCCTTCGTGTAGACCTAGCGTGCCAACGCTACTACCAACGATTCTGCCTTCTCGCGAGCCCAGCGATCCGCCTCGAGCGCGTCTTCCAACGACTCGATGTCTTTGGTGGTGTGGAGATCCATCGTGCTGCGAATGATTCCTGCAATATCGGTGAACCGGATGCCTCCGTTCAAGAATGCCTCGACCGCAATTTCATTGGCTGCATTCATCGTCGCGGGCATCGTACCGCCGATCCGAAGGGATTCATAGCCGAGACTTAAGCAGGGGAAACGGTCGTGATCCGGTTTGCAAAATGTCAACTTCCCCATCTCGGTTAGATCCAACGAAGGCAGATCGAGCGGCATGCGTCCAGGATAGTTCATCGCATAAGAAATGGGTGTTCGCATATCCGGCAATCCTAACTGGGCGATCATGGAACGGTCTACATATTCTACCAGAGAATGAATAATGCTTTCCCGATGGATCATCACTTCGATTTGTGACTCTGGGATATCAAAGAGCCAGCGGGCTTCTACGACTTCCAACCCTTTATTCATAAGGGTTGCAGAATCGATCGTGATTTTAGCACCCATCTTCCAATTAGGATGTTGGAGCGCTCGTTCAGGGGTGACGTCGTGTAACTCCTCCTTGCTCAGGGGCCAGAGGGCTCCTCCGGAGGCTGTTAAGATCAGGCGGCGGACGTCCACTTTACGATGGCCTTCCAATGACTGGAAGATCGCACTATGTTCGCTATCGACGGGGAAGATGCGTACGCCATGCCGCCGCGCCTCGTCCTGCATCAGTTTCCCGGCCATGACCATCGGCTCTTTATTGGCTAAGGCGACCTGCGTTCCGCTGCGGATTGCCGCAAGGGTGGGTATGAGACCAGCGCCACCGACGATGGCGGAGATGACGAGATCCGCTTCAGACGCAGAGGCAACCTGAACGAGACCATCCTGCCCAGACAAAATTTCGACAGGCAGATCCTCACAACGCTCCTGGAGTCTGGCTGCCGCGGCGGGATCCGATAGGGCAACTACGCGGGGTTTGAAACGGCGGATCTGTGCCTCGAGCTTTTCGTCATTACTGCCGGCTGTCAGCCCTGCCACGCGAAATTCTTCCGGGAACCTGTCCACAATATCGAGGGTGTTGGTACCGATCGACCCGGTCGATCCAAGGATGACGATCGTTTTCATACAGAGCTCCTTCACTCAATCACTCGTAGCCGACTGACCATCGTGACATAGTAGTAGAAGACGGGGGCAGTGAACAAGAGACTATCGAGACGATCAAGCATACCTCCATGGCCAGGAAGTATTCCGCCGGAGTCCTTCATGCCGACGCTGCGTTTCATGGCTGATTCCGTCAGGTCGCCCCAGAGACCTGATAGCGTCAGTAGGGTGGCCAAGATCAAACAGTCGAGACCGGAAAAATCGGGGAAAAACCACCAACGCGCCGCGTACGCGACAATTATGGCACTGATCAAACCGCCCACCAAACCTTCCACAGTTTTTTTGGGACTGAGCGTGGGGGCGAGGCGGTGTCGTCCATACAGCGTGCCGATGTAGTAGGCGCCGGTATCGGATGCCCAGGTCACCATCAGCAGAAAGAAGATGAGCCATTCGCCTTGAGGCAGAAGTCTCGTCATCGAGAGCGTACTGAGCGTGAGGCCTAAATAGAGTATTCCGAATAAGGTCATCGCGCCGTCTCTTAAGCTCTGTTCAAGGGGCGAGCGGCTGAACAGCGGCACGGAAATCGTACAGACAAGCGCGGCGAGGAGGGTTGGAACGATGACGCTCGGCCAGTGTGTTCCGAGAATCAAGGCGGCGAACCCCATCAAGCCGATCCCGATCATCCAGGAGTGGCTGCGGTCGCCGAAACATAATCGGTAGAACTCGAAGAGGGCAAGCGCTCCCCCTAGGATGACGACACCGGAAAATACGAGGGGCGGGAGATAGCGAATGACGGCATATAAGAGCGGTACGAGGACCAAAATGGTATAGATCCTGCGCGGATCAAATCGGGACGCTACCGTGCGTGGTGGTTCAGCCTGCTGCTGGCTGACGGTTTTGTACTCCTGCATGGGAGGGTTGAGATCGACCACTATGACGAAATAGCGCTGAGGACCCGGCCGAACCGACGCTCACGTCGCTGATATTCGAGCAAGGCCAGTAAGAGTTCACGGCGACGGAAATCAGGCCACAGTGTTGGGACAAAATAGAGTTCGGTATAGGCGAGCTGCCAGAGGAGAAAATTGCTGATGCGCGTTTCGCCGCTGGTGCGAACTAATAAGTCAGGATCGGGCAAGTCATGGGTGTAGAGGTATTGTTGGATACGGGACTCATCCACATCATCAGGCTGCAGCTTCCCGTCTTGGACTTCATGGAGGAGCTCACGCACAGCGTCGACAATCTCCGCGCGGCCCCCGTAACTGAGGGCAACCGTGAGATGGAGCTTGTCGAGATGGGCGGTTTCCTGTTCGGCAGCCCGGACCCATTGGAGTGCGGAGGCTGGGAGGGAATCAAGCCGTCCGATTGTTCGTAATCGGACACCCTGTTCAATGAGTTTCGAGCGTTCCGTTGAAAGATAGTATTCAAGTAAGCCCATAAGTGAGGAGATTTCTTGTAGAGGGCGCTTCCAATTTTCCTGTGAAAACGCATAAATGGTCAGGGCGTGGATGCCTAGTTCCAAGCAGACCGTAATCATTTCTCGGACGGATTTGATCCCTTCCCGATGACCGGCAATGCGAGGGAGGTTTCGCAGTTTTGCCCATCGGCCATTGCCATCCATAATGATAGCGATGTGTTTGGGGAGAAGATCCGGTTCAAGTCTTGCGGCAAGCTCTTCCAAGGGGAGCTGTTCGATGACTGATGAGTCTTTCGTGTCCATAAGAATACAGCGAGTAAAGATCCTGTTGCGCAAGAATGTACGGTAGGCGGGCAAAGTCTACTGGTGAGGGGGTAGAATGTCAACGAATTTTAGTAAAAGTCCTGTAAAAGCGAAGAGTTGAATCAATTTCCGTTGCGCCTATTGAAAGCGATCAGCTATACTCCTCCTCTATTTTAATGGTCAACGGCTGTGAGGACTGGCACACCATGGGTGAACTTGTTCAGTTGACGTCTTTCGGTCTAACGGAAAATGAAGTGCTTGGGGCGCTCGGACGGGTCAAAGTTCGAGATGTCGACTATGCCGACCTCTACTTTGAGTCCTGCGTATCGGAGTCAGTCTCAATGGAGGAGTCGCTCGTCAAGCGTGCGACCAAGAGTGTGTCTCAGGGCGTGGGGGTAAGGGCAACAGCGGGAGAAAAAACCGGCTTTGCCTATTCCGATGAGCTGACGAAGAAGGATCTTGAACTGGCCGCAGACACGGCTCGCTATATTGCCAATTCTCCGAGCGGAGCCGAGCAAGTTCCAGTGCCTGTCCGTCAACGTCCCACGCGGGATCTTTATCCAATCGAACGGGTACAAGCCGAAGTTGCCACGGCAGACCGTGTGGCTCTCTTGAACGCTATCGATGCCGAAGCTCGCCGATACGATCCGCGTATTAAGAATGTTATGGCCTCGTTTAACACGGAGTACAAGGTGGTGATCGTTGCCACCTCGGACGGTACGCTGATTGGAGATGTGCAGCCACTCTCTAGACTACAAGTGACCTGTATCGCTGAAGAGAATGGCCAACGGCAAGCCGGTTCGTTCGGAGGAGGGGGCCGTGTCGGGTTTGAGTTTTATCACGAGGGCGACCGGTATCTGCGGTTTGCGCGTGAAGCAGCACGGGAGGCGATTCTCAACCTGTCTGCCGTCGAGGCGCCGGCCGGTGTCATGCCGGTCGTACTGGGAGGGGGTTGGCCGGGGATTTTGTTGCATGAAGCTATCGGCCACGGTTTGGAAGCGGATTTTAATCGCAAGAAAACGTCAGCGTTTTCAAATCTTCTCGGCAAACGAGTGGCGTCCGACGTCTGTACCATTGTCGATGATGGGACTTTGCCGGGCCGACGAGGCTCGCTCAATATGGACGATGAAGGAACTCCGACCGGTCGTACGGTGCTCATTGAGAAGGGGATTCTTCGCGGCTACATCACTGACAAACTAAATGCGCGTCTGATGGGCATTCCCGTGACCGGCAACGGCAGGCGAGAAAGTTACCAAAGTGTGGTGCTGCCGCGCATGACGAATACGTTTATGTTGGCGGGAACCTCGGACCCTGAGGAGATCATTCGCTCGGTCGATCGAGGACTATATGCCGTCTCGTTCGGCGGTGGGCAGGTGGATATCACCAACGGTAAATTTGTGTTTTCCGCCAGCGAAGCCTACTTGATCGAGGGGGGGAAGGTGACGAGGCCAGTCAAGGGCGCAACCTTGATTGGTAGCGGACCGGAAATTCTCACCAAGGTCTCGATGGTCGGGCACGACCTCAAGCTCGACGAGGGTATTGGTACCTGTGGTAAAGAAGGGCAGTCTGTTCCAGTGGGGGTCGGTCTGCCGACCATTCGAATCGACGAAATTACCGTGGGCGGTACACAGCGATGAATCAGCAGATACAACAGCGCGATGGGTATAGCCAACTTGCGTTGGACCTTTTGGCCAAGGCGAAACGCGGTGGAGCGACGGAAGCGGACATTATCATCGCCGACGGGGAAACATTTTCGGTGCAAGTCCGGTTGGGCGCCGTCGATCGCCTCACGAAAGCGCGGGAAAAGCATCTCGGCTTACGCGTGTTTGTCGGGAAACGCTCCGCCAGCACCTCCACCTCAGATTTCTCAGCGGACTCTTTGAATCAACTCGTCGCCGAGACCTGCACCCTGGCGACGGCTGTCGTAGAAGATCCGGTATCCGGCTTGCCGGCGGCGGATCAAATGGCGGGAGAGAAACCGGACTTGGATCTCTACGATTCGACCCGACTGAATACAGAACAGCAGATCGAATTGGCCAAACGTGTCGAGGCTGCCGCCATGTCTACGGATGAGCGCGTGACGAATTCTGAAGGGGGCGATTTCGATTCCTCTTCGGGACGCGTCGTGCTGGGCAACAGTCACGGATTTCTGGGGGAGTACCAGAGTTCCAGTTTCTCCATGTCAGTATCGCCTGTTGCCACCGATCCGGAGACCGGGGCCATGCAGCGCGACTCCTGGTACGATGTGCAACGGAAATTCGTCAAGCTGGATTCCCCGGAGGCGGTGGGACTGGAAGCAGCACGGCGAACGATCCGAAAGCTCGGAGCGAAGAAAGTGGCAACCCAGCGAGTTCCTGTTATCTTCGATGCAGAAGCGGCCGGAAGTCTCATGGGGAATCTTTGCAGTGCGGTGTCAGGGTACTCGCTCTATAAAGGGGCGTCGTTCTTGGCAGGCCAATTAGACAAACCGTTGGCTCCCGAGTACGTGACGGTCTATGACGATGGGCGAGTGGTGGGAGGTTTGGGCTCTCGACCGTTCGATGGCGAGGGTCTGCCGACTAGGAGGACGACAGTGGTGGAGCGAGGGGTATTGAAGAGCTATCTGCTCGATACCTATTCAGGAAGGAAGCTCGGGTTGGCGTCGACCGGCAACGCCTCTCGCAGCGTTGGCGAGAATCCATCGGTCGGTCCCACGAATTTCTATCTCGCATCCGGGACGAAGACAGCACAAGACATTATCAAGTCGGTGAAACAGGGCTTGTATGTGACCGATCTCATCGGTTTCGGTATCAATATGGTGACGGGTGACTATTCACGAGGCGCTGCTGGATTTTGGATTGAAGGGGGCGAGTTGGTCTATCCCGTGGAAGAGATCACAATTGCGGGCAACCTGAAAGACATATTTGCAGGAATCGAGATGATCGGCAACGATCTCGTGTTTCGCGGGCGTATTGCGAGCCCGACGGTGAAGATTGCCGAGATGATGGTGGCGGGCAACTGATCGCCATGGCGATCAGTTGCCAGTTTTGAGTTCTGAGTTTTGAGTTCTGAGTTGAAGATTGAGGAACGAGAGAGATTCTGAACTCGGAGTTTATAACTCAGCACTCAGAACGTATAACTCAAAACCTGCACCTGTATGGAGTTGCCTTATGGTTGAATCAATCAGAGAAACGACCGTTCAATATCCAAGCGGCAATGTCACGATGCGGGCCTATGTCGGAGCCCCGCAAACCAAGGAGCGACGCCCTGCGATTATCGTGATTCAGGAATGGTGGGGACTGACCGAACATATCAAGGACGTGGCAAAGCGTTATGCCGCTGAAGGGTATGTGGCGATTGCCCCGGATCTGTATTCTCGGTTAGGAAATGCCCTCACCACCGACGCCGGCGAGGCGGGCAAGTTGATGAATACGCTCCAGCAGCAAGATGGACTCAAGGATCTCAACGCCACCGTGGCCTACCTCAAGTCCGTCCCTGAAGTCGATGCCACGAGAATCGGGGTGACCGGATTCTGCATGGGCGGATCCTATGCGCTCATGCTTCCTTGTGTGAACAAAGAGATCAAGGCAGCTGTGCCGTTCTATGGTCAGGTGCCGAATCCCGATGCGCCGCTGCAACAACTGTCGGCTCCTGTCCTCTACCTCTATGGGGAAGATGACGGGTGGATCACCAAGGCGGATGTCCAGCGGCTTGCGGCAGGCTTCAAGAAGTATAATAAGTCCGGCGAGATTAAAACCTATCCTGGCGCGCCTCATGCTTTCTTCCGGGATACGGATAAGACGGTGTATCGGCCGGAAGCTGCCAAAGATGCTTGGACACGTGCCACAGCCTTTTTCAAACTGCATCTCAACTGAAAAAGGAAATTTGTTGCCCCATGCCGCTTGATGTCGAACTTGGAAAGACCATGCTCCAGTTGGTCACGTCACGCTACGACGACCGGCATTGGCGCAAGAAGATTGAAAAGACTTTGGGGTTGCCACAATCCGGGGTCGGGGATCCTGCGCAACAGCAGATTTTCATGTATCTCAAGATCGGACTCAAGGGCTATAAATCACGCCGGGCCGATCCTGATTCCTGGATTATCGGAGGGTACGCGACGAAGGAAGTCATTGATCGAGCCAAATTCCAACCTCAGCTAGTCGGTCCAAACGTGACGAAGGACGATGTCGCGTTTCTCGGGAGCGATCCCGGGAAAGAAATCGATGAAGGCTGGTGGGATGAGATGCTTGTGTCCTGGTTTGATGTGCCGGAAGAAGAAAAGCCTGCCGAAGAAGAAGGCGGCGAGGCCGCTGAGTCAGATTCCGCGTCCACGATCAAAGCAAAATCCTAGCAGGCTATTGATAAAGCCCGCCAGCTTCGTTCTCGCATCGTTCAGATCCTCAATGTACCCCAGAGGGTACGCCTCCGGTCTTCACTCGCTGTGGCCTTGCCGGACAGGCTTTCTGAACAACCTGCGAAGAGTTCCGAGAGAGTCTGTGAGCATTCATGTGCCCATGGTTTCGGGTGCTCAAGTAGGTTGACAACAACCTGCTAGGAGTAGGTCAGACTGCCCGCTGCGGCAAGTTGTGTCCCGATTCATCCGGTCATCGTCGGCAACGATCCTCCCGAGCGACTTGGAGAAATAAATTGAACGAGCTTGGAAGTATTTATAGAGACAGATGCGAAGCTTAGGCTCAACATCCTCGTGCAGGTGCTCGCGGAGACCAAGCCAGCAAAGCACGAGGCTGCTGTTCCGCGCGTCCCCTGCAGCCCGTTGTTATGCGGCATTTGATTGCGTACTGGATTGACTGGTTGCGACCCGTTCCGGTAGTACACGACCGACTGCTTTCAGGTGGTCCAAACAACTGACGTCATCAAAATCAACGCGACATTCCCATCGAGACAGAGGAATACCTCTGGGATCGGTTACTTCCTGAGCGCCGCGCGTCCTCGCGCATTCACCCCGTGTATCGGTATACATGCTTCGCCGAATTAATCCCCCTAGGCGTGACATATACTAACGCCGTCCCTTCTGCCTGACGATCAGTGTGTGGGTTAGGCTCTCAACAGCACCTATCTTGCCTCGTGTGTGATGAAGGCTGGGTCCGTGTCATTTGCGCAGCAAAGGAAGTTTCCAGAAGCCCCAAGACTTCCCTTTCATGCCTCAACGCGTGGCACCCAAGTACCGGTTCGTGCTCTGGATTCTCTGGATCGACAACAAGTAAAGGCGTTGAAACTTGCTCCTGCGACCTAAGTGGTGTAGCCTGAATTAGTAGGACGCTTACAAAGATTGAGAAGGGAAAGGTGTTGAGCGTGGCGCGAGTCCGTATACTTGTCATGTTCTGGATGATCACGTGGATGCTCGTGGTCCCATTGTTCCATGTCCATCCCGAAGCCGACCATCATCATGGGGAAGCGGGGCATGTTCATGGTGGCATGATCCATACTGTTTTCTCCCCAGATCTTGAGTGCGAGTTCACAGAAACTGTCCATGATTCGACCTGTCCTGAAGCCGCGCATCAGCACCTTCAAATTGATGCGCATTTCGGTCATGCGCTCAATCACGCGGAACTTGATTTTTCACTGCTGACCGTGCCGATTGATCGTCCACAGCCGAAACCAGGGATTATCATTGCTGAAATCCCACCCGACAGCAGTACCACGACTGACCAAGCCATTGTCGTCGCTGCATTGCATCCCGACACTCCACCCAACATTGTCTTTCTCTCCACTGCCCTCCCTCTGCGTGCGCCTCCTGTTCAATCCATCTAATCCATTTTTTCGTGTCTTGATAATCAAGTAACTCAGCATATTGCTGTCAGATGTCGGTGAAGGGCGCTGCCCTTCCCATTTTCTGACCTCAAGAGATCGCGATGACGTCCGCCTTGAGCCGTCCGGCTTATGATGGAGGTCCGAGCGTATCGCCTAGAGATTAGGAGCCTGATCAATGAGAGCCAGAGAGACCACTCGGAGCGGTTCTTACATACTCGCGCTGTTCCTGTTCGTCACGGCGTGCGGAGACCGGAGCAGCGAACCGGTAGCATCTGTGGCGAAAACGATTCCACAGCCCGGTGCTTCTCGCATCAGCATCATTCAGGCTCCGACGTCTGTGCGGGATCGAGTACGGATCGACACGGTGGCTGTGCATGTCGTTCCAGAAGTGGTGACGGCTCCAGGCGAAGTCGCGCTCGATCTGAAGCAGGTTGCCAAGATTACGTCACGGATTGAAGGGCAAGTAGAAAAGATTCATGTTCAGCTTGGCGATCGGGTCAAGCTACGTCAGCCGCTTGCAGCCATCAGCAGCTTGCAGTTCGATCAGCTGATTGAAGAATACCTCGTGAGCAAGGCGCAGGCTGATGTCGCCGAAAACAGCTTTCGGCGAACGGAGAAACTGCGAGCCGAGGACATCGTGAGCGAGCGGAAGCTCATCGAAGACAAGGGCCGATACCTGGAAACGAAGGCGAGATTCCAGCACGTCCGCGAGAAACTGCTGAACATGGGCATGCTGGCAGATGAACTACATCAACTGGAGCGTGGAAGCCACCAGGAGGGGCATAACTATACCCTGACATCGCCGATTGCCGGGACGGTGGTCGCACAAAATGTTGTGCGGGGACAGGGAGTCGCTCCAGGAAATGAACTGTTCGAGATCGTCGACACGAGCCGGGTCTGGGTTTTCGCGAATCTGCCGATCGAACAGGCCAGAAAGTTCAAGGAGGGAGACGTGGGAACAATCCTGCCGAAGGGCGGTGAGCCAGTCACGGCTCCGCTCACCTATCTCGCGCCGGTAGCAGACGAGACCACGCGCACAATTCGAGTTCGGTTCGAAGTGGCGAACCAGCAGTACCGCTTGAAACCACGAGAGTATGTGGATGTTCAGCTGGCCATCGAGAGTCCAGCGACCTTGGCGATTCCCGTCTCCGCTCTGACGGTGGTGGACAACGTGCGTGGCGTCTTCGTTCAGCGGGAGACCGGGTATGCATTCGTTCCGATCGAAGTCGGCCGCGAAGGTGGAGGTTGGATTGAGGTGAGGAAAGGACTCTCAGAAGGCGAATTGGTGGTGGTCGATGGCGTCTTCGACCTGAAGAACGTCCTACTCAAAGAACACATCGGGTCCGGCGAGGGAGGGTAAGATGGATAGGCTGTTTACCCTCTCGCTGCGCTATCGCTTCTTCACGCTGGTGGCGACGATGCTCGTGATTGCCATCGGCCTGTGGTCGCTCACCCGCCTCACGATTGACGCGATGCCGGATCTGACGCCGGTCCAGGTTCAAATCCTGACTCGCTCACCAGCGCTCGGTCCGGTTGAAGTGGAACAGTTCATTACGTTTCCGATCGAAGCGTCGCTGAACGGGTTGCCTGCGCTGCGAGAGCTCCGCTCTGTGTCGCGCTATGGGCTCTCGGCGGTCACCGCAATTTTCGAAGATCAGACGGACATCTACCGCGCGAGACAGTTGGTCACCGAACGGCTTGCTCGTGCCATGGAACGTATCCCAGTCGAGTATGGCCGTCCGATCGTGGGGCCACTGACGACCGGTTTGGGCGAAGTCTATCAATTCACCGTGAAAGGACACGGCTACAGTGCCATGGCGCTTCGGACACTCCTCGAATGGGAGATCGGGATGCGCCTGAGGGCGGTGCCGGGCGTGGTCGAAGTCAATATTTGGGGCGGAGAGCCTCAGCAGTTCCAAGTGGTAGTCGATCCTGCGAAGCTCCTGTCCTACAAACTGTCGCTTCGACAAGTATTTGAGGCGCTCGAACGGAACAATGCTATCGCCGGCGGCGGCTACATTGAGCATCAACGCGAGCAATTGCTCATTCGTGGTGAGGCCTTGGCGACCCAGGTGGCAGACCTCGTGAGGATTGTGGTGGCGCGCGGCCCCGGGGGAGTACCGATATTCATCTCAGACCTTGCGGAGGTGAGGGAGGCGTCGGCCCTCCGCATCGGCGCGGCGACCGCGATGGGAGAAGGCGAAACCGTTATCGGCATGGTCCAGATGTTGGCGGGCGAGAACGCGCAACAGGTTGTTGACCGTGTCAAAACTCGAGTGAGAGAGATTGAAGCCATCCTCCCCCCTGGTGTGACCATCGAACCCTACTACGACCGGACCATCTTTGTCTCGAAGGTGATGCGCACGGTCCGTAACAATCTGCTTGAGGGTGGGCTCCTTGTCATGGCCGTGCTGTTCCTCTTTCTCGGCGATCTCCGCGCAGGCGTGATCGTGGCGTCCGCCATTCCGTTGTCGATGCTCATCGCGTTCAGCGGGATGATGCAGGCGGGACTTTCCGGAAACCTCATGAGCCTCGGTGCCATCGATTTCGGGTTACTCGTGGATGGCTCGGTCGTGATGGTGGACAACATCCTTCGACGATTGGCGAAGAAAGGCGTCATGAGCCAGGAGGAACGGCTGAGTGAGATCCTGGCGGCTGGCCGCGAGGTTCTTCGCCCGATGACCCTGGCCGTGAGCATCATCATTCTCGTGTACGTGCCGATCCTGGCGCTGACCGGGATCGAGGGAAAGATGTTCCGTCCGATGGCACTGACCGTCATTCTAGCCCTGGCTGGATCACTGCTTCTGGCAGTGACGGTCACCCCACTACTCGCCTTGTGGTTTGTGCGGGCTCAATCTGGCCATGAGCACACGCCTGTGATCGGCATACTGCGCCGTACTTACGAGCCCTGTCTCGGGTGGGCGATGGCACGCCCGGCGTGGGTGGTGACCCCGGCCGTGGGACTATTCGTCGTGAGTCTTGGGATCGCCACGTCGCTCGGCATCGAGTTTGTGCCTCGACTCGACGAGGGGGATATGGCGATTCAAGTGTGGCGATTACCGAGCGTGTCGCTGAGCGAGTCGGTCCGAAATGCCTTGGACGTCGAACAGGTGCTTCGCCAATTTCCGGAAGTCGAGCAGGTGGTGACCAGAACCGGGAGTCCCGAGGTGGCGACCGATGTGATGGGAGTGGAGCTGTCCGATGTATTTGTCATTCTCAAGCCGCAGCGCGAATGGACGACGGCCAGTACTCGTGAGGACCTGATTGCCAAGATGAAACCCGCCATTCTCGAAGCAGTGCCGGGCGTCGGCCTCGGATTTACTCAACCGATTGAGATGCGCTTCAACGAGTTGATCGCGGGAACGCGCTCCGATCTCGCCGTCAAAATCTTCGGGCCTGATCTGGACGTGCTCAAACAGCAGGCCGAGGCCGTGGCGCGTGTGTTGGAAACTGTGCGTGGCGCAGCAGACGTGAGAGTTGAGCAGGTCGCGGGCCTTCCACTGCTGCGAGTGATTGTGGACCGGGAACAGATCGCCCGGTATGGACTTACGGCAGACGATGTGCTCACCCTTGTTCAAACCACACGTGTGGGACGTGTGGTCGGCACGGTGGTGCAAGGCCCCAGACGCTTTGACCTCGTCGTCCGCTTAGCCGACAGCGCATTAGCTGACTCTGCTGCACTGGGCAATCTGCTCATCCCCACCGCGCATGGTGAGCTCGTCCCCCTCTCCCGGGTCGCAGCGATCCGAGTAGACACCGGACCGGCGCAGATCAGTAGAGAGCATGTGCAGCGACGTATCGTGGTGGAAAACAACATCCGAGGAAGGGATCTCGGCAGCTTTGTGGTAGAGGCTCAGCGTGCAGTAGCACGCGACGTGTCGCTTCCGATCGGGTACGAATTGACATGGGGTGGACACTTTCAGCATCTCCAAGAAGCCACCAGCCGCCTGGCTGTGGTCGTACCCATCACGCTCCTTCTGATTCTGGGTATCCTGTCGGTCATCTTTGGGGCCATGCGTCCCGCGTTGCTGATTTTTCTCAATGTCCCCTTGGCGTTATCTGGTGGCATTGTGGCCCTCTGGCTGCGCGGTTTACCCCTCAGCATTTCAGCGGTCATCGGATTTATTGCCCTGTTTGGGATTGCTGTGCTCAATGGTGTGGTGCTGGTCAGTCATATCCGGCTACTTGAAGCAGAAGGGCTCCCAACTGAGCAGGCCGTTACGCAGGGGGCCATGGACCGGCTCAGGCCTGTGCTGATGACGGCACTTGTCGCCAGCCTCGGCTTTCTTCCCATGGCATTAGCCACGACGATGGGAGCCGAGGTCCAGCGGCCCCTCGCGACCGTCGTCATCGGCGGCTTGGTCACCTCCACGATCTTGACCCTTCTCGTTCTCCCTGCACTATACCGCAAGGTCTGTCGTGGGTGACTCTACTGAGAAAGCGCAGGGAGGAAAACCGTCGTGTCTTTCGTTTTTTGACATTGAGATGATCGGAGGTTCTGATAATGCCCATGAATGTCCCTATCGTTGATGAGACTCACGATCACGATCATTTCCATGGGACCCTCGATCCAGCCCTCCTGACGAGCGAGAAAGGAATTTGGGCGGTCAAATGGTCGATGGTGGGATTACTCCTGACCGCACTCCTGCAAGCGGCCGTGGTCGCAGTGACGTCGAGTGTCGCTCTCCTCGCGGATACGATCCATAACGTTGGCGACGCCGCGACGGCTATCCCTCTGTGGATTGCGTTTTTGATGGTCCGGAAGAAGCCGAGTAAGCGATTTAGTTATGGCTATGGCCGTGTGGAAGACCTGGCTGGCATCGTGATCGTGTGCATCATGCTCATCAGTGGAGTCATGGTCGCCTACGAATCCGTGAGCCGGCTGTTCGAGCCGCAGGAGATCCATTATCTCAGTGCCGTCGCTGTGGCATCCCTGGTGGGCTTTGCTGGTAATGAGCTCGTGGCGAGGTTACGGATTCGGGCGGGCAAAGAAATCAGCAGTGCAGCCCTCGTCGCTGATGGCTATCACGCTCGAACGGATGCGTTGTCGAGTCTGGGTGTGTTTCTAGGAGCGGGTGCCGTGTGGCTGGGATATCCGCAGGCTGATCCCCTCGTTGGTCTGGCTATTACATTCGTGATCTTCAAGATTGTGTGGGCGTCGGGAAAATCTCTGTTCTCTCGTCTGCTGGACAGGGTCGATCCTGAAGTCATTGACGAGGTCACCCATTCGGCACAACATGTGGCTGAGGTGTTAGAAGTTACTGAGGTGCGGGTCCGATGGGTAGGGCATCGGTTGCTGGCCGATGTGAATATCGCCGTGACGTCCGATTTCTCGGTCGAACATGGTCACGAGATTGCCCGAGCTGTGCGGCATGAACTCCTGCATCATTTACCGTACCTCGGCAATGCCACGATTCATGTCGATCCTGCCACGGCCTCAGGTGAAAAACATCATCGGATGGTCGACCATGATCATGACGATTTGCCGACCCATTCACACTAGGGGATTAAAGACAGGACAACGCCAGATGACTGATACCCCGAGGGCATAGGCCGATGCAGTCAAGAGACAGCCGCTCTAATGAACGGCCGCTTTCCGGCGTGGAGATTGCCTTAACGACTGTCGTAAATTGGCCGAGAGTGGTCATCGCGCGATGAAGGCTACCCAGCGCAGTGCCACATAACTAATAAGTCTACTGCAGGTGGCCGTGCCGTATAGCACGGTACCCCAGAAACCCTGATGGAAGGCAAGTCTACTTGGGAGTCGAATACTTGTTCGATGCTTCGTCTGCTTCCGCATACGTCTGGCAGCTTCAGTTTTGGATGTAGGCGAAGTCATAGCCCTCTACGTCAAGTGAGGATGGTTGGGCTGACTGCGACTTGCGAGGGGTTGCATGGCCTGCGGCTGCGGTCGCCGAAGGCAGGTACGGTTTATTGCTTCAAGCTCATATAAGTAAGCGCGGAGATGGTTGCCTTGCCTGCGACTTGCGCTGAGGCGCGGGTACCACACTTGTTGATCAGCTGCGACCAGCTTCCAGCTGGCGATGCCGATGTCTGAAGTTCCGTTCAGGCGAAGCGAGGAACGGAACGAGTTTCGGCGTCGAGCAGATGAGAAACTTAGTGCGGTCGCGCCGAAGTGCCGGAGCAGGCGGGACGACCGTCTCCGCTGCCCACGGCCTAACCCCTCGCAGGAGCAAGCGGCCCAACTATCCGAACAAATCCATCTGGGTCGGTTGCGGCGGTTCGATATGGAGTGTGGGGGCAGCAATGGGTATCGTTGTCGTGGGTTCGGATGGTTTTGTATTTCGATCAAGAAATTCCCTTAACTTCTTAAAGTCTTCCTTGAGCGGTTCGAGCATACTGCCTTGGTGCAAGGCAGCGGCTGGATGCAGTAGGGGGAAGAGGACAAAGTCTTTCAAATAGAACGCCTGGCCGCGAACCTTTGTAATCCCCACCTTCCGTTCCAGCAACGTTTGCGTCGCCCAATTCCCCAACGTACAGACCAGCTTCGGGCGGATCATGGCGATCTGTTGCATCAGAAACGGTTTGCATCTCTCGACTTCATCCGGTTCGGGATCGCGGTTGTTCGGAGGCCGGCACTTGATGACGTTCGCGATGTAGATGTCGTTCCGTGACAGTCCCGCAGACGCCAGCAGGTCGTTCAAGAGTTTTCCAGCAGCTCCGACAAACGGTTCCCCTTGCTGGTCTTCGTTGAAGCCAGGGGCTTCCCCCACGAACATTACGCTTGCGTGCGGATTGCCCACACCGAACACCACTTGAGTTCGGCCCAGCTTCGCGAGCTTGCAACGTTGGCAGTTATGCAGAGACTTGCTGAGTTCGAGGAGTGTCATGATGGTGAAGGGGAGTGGGTGAAAATTTCACAGGATTTTAGGCGGGCCGACTTTTCTTGTCAATGGAAGAGAAACGTGGGAAAAATGGTTGCGCACTCTGCGATGTCAGGGCGAGGTCAGAGGAGGGCACCATGCAATTTATGACACGTCTCGTGTTTGGCTTCTTCGTCTTCATGCTTAGTGCGGGCGTGGCCTGGGCTGCTGAGCGAGGGTATCAGCTTGTCGTGGGGCGAGATAACAAGCTCTGCGCAAGAATGCTGGAGGCGTTTCGTGAGGATGTAGACGATCGAGGGCGGTTACGATACCAGCATGAGAGTTTTCGGCAGATCACCTGGAAGCCGATCGAACTGAAGGGGCAAGGGCCAAAGACAAGGCACTGTTCGAGTATCGATAAGGCGCTGGTGGATCTGGACAACGACGGTCAGCAAGACTTGGTGGTAAAAACCACGTTCTGTATGAAGGGCGCGCCTAGTGATAGCTTGTATGTGTTCCCCGCCGACAGTCCCGTCCTCGATCAAGCAAGCTGGCAAGATCTGTCGCCCTTGCTGGCAACCAACGACAAGTTCGAGCGCACTGGCGGGACCTATCCGCTCACATCCTTTCCCATGGAGAACGATTCCTCTACAGCCTTGACGACGCTGTTTGCAATCCATCCGTTCGTCCTCGCTGGCGCGACTTATGTCAGTTTGGCGGATGCGAGAGGTGAATGGATCGTCGTTGCACAATATCTTCGAGGGGAAGGGTTCGAGGATTTGTGCTATCTGCGGATGGCGGGCGGATAGCTGAATTATTTTTCAGGATGCTCAAGAAGGCTGTCCAGCAAGGCCGCAGCGAGTGAAGGGCCGAGGCGTACCCTCTGGGGTACGTTGAGGGTCTGAACGATGCGGGGAACGCCGCTGGCAGACTTTTTCAGCGTCCTGATTATTCCACTCGGTAACCCTTTGCGGCCAAACACGTATCGCGCATGGCATTGATCGTTGAGAGTCCATGGAGAGCACGCGCGTGGTCGGCAGGGCTTTGGGAGCCTGGGCTGAAAGGGAAGGGAGAACCCTGGTTGTAGAATTGCTGTGGGTTCGCGAAGCGAGCTTTGTACTCGCATTCCATATAATCCCGTTCCACATCTCGCTGAGTGAGTCCTTGTGGATTGCCTCCACGCTCGTAGGGGCTGGACGCGCATCCTGTGAACATCAGCACGACTGCTACGAAGACAAGACATCGCGTGAAGGGTTTCTTCATGGCAATAGATCTACCATCGGATGTGGTGCTCGTCAAGCCGATGTATTTGAGGTTATCGCATCGGCACAGCGGTTGCCACTGACGATGGCGCTTTCAAGATTGGGCGGCCAGCCTGTATCGGTCCAGGCCCCACCGACGAGTAGATTGGCAATCGGACTGCGTTGGATGGGTCGATGTAATTTGGTTCCAGGCTTGAGTGAGAGGATGGCGTTGGAAATTGTTCGATGATAAGTGGACGTAACCCTGCTTTCCGCCATGAGCAGTCCCCACGATCTGAGGAGGCCTGCAATCGTCATCTCAAGACTTGAGTTGGGTTGGGCCTGTGTGAACTGATTGTTGGTCGTGATGAGCGAGAAGTCTGTGCGATGAGGCGTCGGTGCTGTCACAAGTACCGAATGAAAGGGTGTGTCGCTCAGTAAGATGAGGCGAGGGGTTGCACAGACTTGCTCGGCCTGCACATGAAGACTTGCGCGGTCGATTGATTGCAATTCTACGAGTTGTTGAAAATAGGCATAGCGGGTCAACCATCGTTCCGGAAGCAAGGGTGTGAGCTGTTGTGGCGGCAGGGCGGTGACATACCAATCGGCTTGTAACACAGAACCATCCTGCAACAGAACGCCGGAGATGCGGTCTTGTTTGACACGAAACTCAGTGGCTTCAGTATTGGATAAGATGGTGGCGTTTTCCTGTCTGAGCATCTCGATGATCGGCCGCACGAAGCAGGCCTGAAGCGAGTTCTGCACAACGGAGATGAGGCTGTCTGGATGAGAGCTCAGGAACACCGGTTTCATCGAGCGCACGAAGGCATCGGCCGACAGAGTGGCAAGGTCGTTGCCGGTTAACCATCGGGCGAGAGGATTCCAGATGAGGTTGCAGGTCTGAACGCTTTGGCCGATTGACGTGAGCCAGTCGGCGGCGGTGCGTTGTTCCAGATCAGCCGGCAGCTCCGCATCGCCTTCCCACAGTTGCTCCACCCATGATGCCAGTCGCCATCGTTCCTTCCAGGGGATGCCGGCGAATCTCAGGAGATTCACCCATGTGTGTAGGGGAGACGGGAAGGCGGTGCGCGGGTAATGAACGAGTGACCCGTCGAGGAGGCGAAACTCTAGAGGGATTGTCATCGCTTCTGGTTGCGGCGGACTGGAATGCAGCGAGTGCAGCAATGCCTGTGTCGCGTGATGGCAGCCGAGGACGGTGAAGGGCTTAGGGCCTTGTTGAAGATCTTCGCCCGAGAGGGCGGTTCCAACAGTAGGACCTCGATCGACGATCGTGACTCGATAACCATGGTGGATGAGACGGTAGGCGGCTGTGAGACCGGCCGGGCCTCCTCCAAGAATGACGACGGACTGTGGGTTCGTAGGGGTCACGAGGATTGAGCGCGGAACCACACTCCGGCGGCCACCGCCAGTCGATGGCTCGCTGCGAGCCGGGCGCGAGGGCCGAATATCTGATGACTCGGCTCCTCAATCTTTTTTAGAATTCTGAAATATACGGCGCGCATGATTTCAGCGACCGTCAATGCCTTTCGGTCACCTGCCGACAAGGCTTCGAACGACGCCTGCGCTTTCGCGTAATACTCATGGGCTCTCGCAGCTTCGAAACGGACCAGTTTGCGGATGGCGTCGTCTTCATGCCGCTGGAGGATTGCCTGTTCGGTACAGCCAAATGTGTGGAGATCTTCTTGGGGGAGATAGATACGAGCTTGGGCGGCGTCGGTCCCGATATCCCGTAGAATGTTCGTGAGTTGAAACGCCATACCGAGCGCGACGGCATAATCTTGTGCTCTGGCCGATGTGGGGCCGAAGATATGGAGGCAGATCAGTCCCACGACCGACGCCACACGATAGCAGTAGAGCGAGAGGTCTTCAAACGAGGCGTACCGCGACGCCGTCAGATCCATTTCAACCCCTTTGATCAGTTCATCGAAGTAGGTCTGTGGAATCGAGAGT
>Ga0163150_10002569_pt1 | contig 27449 bp, 18 predicted proteins | sample OliLakLV19P2IB_FD_148628 | JGI IMG/M metagenome (GOLD analysis project Ga0163150, IMG submission 148628) | Freshwater microbial mat bacterial communities from Lake Vanda, McMurdo Dry Valleys, Antarctica - Oligotrophic Lake LV.19.P2.IB | ecosystem: Environmental > Aquatic > Freshwater > Lake >...
GTACGGAATGAACCACCCCGCAGCAGAACTGCCAGGTGTTAACTGCAGGCTGACATTACCCCTCCCTAGCCCTCCCAATCAAGTGGAGGGGAATACTTCAAGGGAACCGCAGCAAGCTGGGAGGGTATTTACCAAAACTATGATGAATAAAAAAAGCGCCGACGGGTAGGTCGGCGCAGGCTTCGGGGATCCTCATTGAATTTCGGGAAATTTCCCTGCTTCGATTCCCATCGTTCTGGTGACTAGCTCAATTTGGATCTGAGGTAAAAGACTCGCAGCGTAACCAGCCGTGCTTTCGCTCAAAGGAACAAATGGGGGATAGACGAATGAGTCTTCCCTGTCCCTACGGTTAAATGTCAGGAGCAGTGACTCTGGTTTTTCAGGAATTACCTGCGTAATCCAGATGTCCCATTCACCGAACGAACGGCCCCGGCTTTTGTATCCGATCTCCCAGGTGACCAGTCGCTGCTGGAGGTCTTGGGTAAGAAGGTTGGATACTTTTCCTGATATATTAATTACAACCAGGTCAGTTTTCTGAAGTTTTCTGGTTGGGGCTGTCAGCTGTGGCATAATCGCTGTTCCCAGGATGGTGCTAATCACCGCCATCACAAATCCTCTTTTAGTCAAAGTTTGCTCCAATGCACGCTAGATTTTGTAGATATTATACTGAATTTTTTGGTTTTGTCAAAATAAAAAATAAAGGGTTATGCATTATGAGGAGGAGCCGTTTTTAAGCTGCCCCGCTTATGCTATAATAATTGAATGGAGTCACAAAATCAGTCCAGTTTGCGTCAAACGGTCTAATTGAAAAAGTATATTGTTATTTAGAACCGCAAATCGGGTCAAAGAAACACTTAAAGACTTATAAGCTTTCAAAGAGTAATTAAATTGCTAAAAATTTTTCTATGAAAAAGAAATTAGAGATAAAAGTTTATGGTCATATTTTTGGCATAGGATTCCGTTTTTCGAGTTATGAAAAATTTGTTGAATTAGGGCTTACGGGAACTGCCATGAACGAACCGGTGGAGCAAGTGGTAAAAATTGAAGTTGAAGGAGAAGAAGAGCCTTTGAAAAAATTTGTGGAATGGTGCTACGTTGGTCCTAGCGGAGCACAAGTAGCAAAAGTTGAAGTGGTGGAGAAAGTTTAGAAATCATTTTAACATATTAACATCTTAACATTTTAACATGGGAGCATAGACTTAAAACTTCTGTATTTATTATTTACCGCTACGCCTATGAATCGAAAATTTATTATAACAGTAGTAATAATTTTTGCAGTTGTTGGTCTTTCCTGGCTTGGAGTTTTTGCTTGGAATAATTTTAGAGGAGCTGGTCCGGCTTTTAATAGTCCATCCGGAGACATTACCGAGCAAATACCTGCCACATCTACATTTTCTCCTTCGTCTACCCCGATTTCTTCTGCTCCGCCCTCTAATACTTCGAGCATGCCTTTAAGTTTGCCTGCCGGTTTTTCCATATCTATTTTTGCTAAAGATGTAGCGGACGCCCGGGTTATGGCTTTTGACGGCTTGGGCGGAATGTGGGTCAGCCAGCCGGATAAGGGGCAAATTATGTTTTTGGAAGTAAAAGACGGAGTGGTGGTTAACAGGAGCGTGATATTTAAAAATTTGAATAAGCCTCACGGTTTGGCAATTGACCCTGAGAATAAAACCATGCTTTATTTTGCCGAAGAAAATAAAATTTCCAGAGTCGCCCTCTATACCGAAGATTCTCCCCATAAAATTCTAGATCTGCCTTCGGGTGGTAACCATACTTCCCGCACTATTGGTTTTGGTCCCGATGGTAAATTATACATTTCTGTGGGCTCCAGTTGTAACGTATGCGAAGAAAGTAATCCGTTAAGAGCTGCTATTTATTCCGTAAATAAAGATGGTAGCAACTTGAAACAGGTTGCTTCAGGGCTCCGCAACAGCGTGTTCTTTACTTGGCAGAATGGAAACATGTACGCCACCGACAATGGCCGGGATTATTTGGGGGACAATCTTCCTCCGGACGAAGTAAATATTGTTCAGCAATCCAATTCGTCTGTGCTTAAAAATATATTAGCTTTGGACAAAGTACCCGATTTTGGTTGGCCCATTTGTTACGGTCAGAATATTCATGATTCCAATTTCGACAAAAAACAATATTTTGCAGATCCATGCAGGGAAAAAGTTCCTCCGTTAGTAGAAATTCAGGCTCACAGCGCTCCTCTTGGTTTGGCGTTTACTCCCGGTTCCTGGCCTGCAGAATTTAAAAATACTTTGTTAGTAGCTTTGCATGGCAGTTGGAATAGAACAGTCCCAACTGGGTTTAAAATTATTGACATTAAACTCAGTAGTGAAGGAACTTATCAGTCCACTTCAGATTTTATATCCGGATGGTTACCCAAAGGCAGTAGCGACAAAGGAGCCTTAGGAAGACCGGTAGACTTAGTATTTGGGAAAGATGATGCCCTCTATATATCTGACGACAAAGCGGGAGTAATATATAAAGTGGTGTATAGAGAGTAGAGGTGTACACGTGGTATCATATTAGCATATTATCATTTTAACAAGGGAGCTCTAAGTGCTACTTCTGTGCTATGAAAGAATGATAAAAGAATAATATGTTACAATGATTTCCTGTCACGTGCCAATAATTAAAAGTTATTTTATGTCGGAAAAAAATTCCGGACCGGAATTGGTACGGCCAATAAATTATAGAGAAAAACCCAGTAACCCGGAATATGCAAGAAGATAGGAGCTAATTGACAGGCTCCTGGATTTACGGGAGGATTTTGGGCACTATGACTTAGGCGCTGACATTGACGATCTGGAAGCGGAACTGTTTGCCAAAATAGAAAGGCTAAACGAAATCTTAGGGTTTCTGAAATTTAATACTTTGGATAAATTCTTTAAAGACCTGGGACCAGATAAGTCTCATCAACAGGAAAATGCCGGATAATGTAAGTTCGTTTATGAACATTACCAAATATTCTCATTGTTGTATGCGCGTAGAAGAACAGGGGACGGTTATTGTAACTGATCCTGGTATGTTTAATGTGGAAGAAGCAAAAAGTTTTCAAGGGATTCACGTACTGCTTATTACTCATGAGCATTCTGATCATTTACATACTGACGCTGTAAGGACTATTATTGCAAATAATTCCAGCATTCGAATAATTACCAATTCTGCTGTTGCGGCAATTTTACAAAAAGAGGGAATTACTTCTGAGGTGGTAGAGCACGGTTCGGCTGTCTCCATTCGCAATATTTTAATAGAAGGTTTTGGAGAAAAACATGCCGAGATTTATAAAACAATACCTTCGGTAATGAATACGGGATATTTGATTAATAAAACCTTGTTCTTTCCTGGCGATGCTTTAACTAATCCCGGTAAGCCTATAAAAGTGTTGGCTGTGCCGGTGGTTGGTCCCTGGCTTAAAAGTTCTGAAGCTGTAGAGTACGTTCTAGAAATTCATCCTGCCATTTGTTTTCCTGTTCATGACGCAATAACATCAATGTCTCAATTTTACTATCGTCCGCTTCTGGTAGGTCTTGAGGGGACAGGTGTAGAGTTTATTGTCCTGGAAAAAAATCAGACAAGAGAATTTTAGTTTTTGTAAACCTTATGTGACCATACCCGCTGATTCATTTTCAGAGGGTATATTTTTTAGTCCTTGATGGGTTTTGGGTTTATGGTAAAAGAGTGGTATAATAAAACTAACAAATTTAAATCTTGTGAAAGAAAAAACAAACAAAAACTTGATAGGGGTGGAGTTAGGAAATACTCAACGTAAGTCCGGCTTTACTATTATTGAGCTTATTGTTACGGTGGCAATTTTCACCATTTTGCTTTCGGCAATGCTGGGAACTTTCTCAGTGCTCGCCAGGACGGTAAAAGTTGCCAGGGAAAAAACAGTCCTGGCAAGCCTGGCCAGTAATTATTTGGAAATTGTAAAAAATATGCCTTACAGCGACGTTGGTACGTTGAGCGGTAATCCGAACGGTTCGTTGGTAGATTTTACAAACGCAATTTCTCAAAAAATTGAAGCCGTCACCTATAAAATTTATTATGAGGTTACCTATATGGACGACCCTTCAGACGGTACTGTCCTGGCCGGCACAGACTCCTTAGCGGCGGATTACAAACAGGTAAAAATGAATATTTTAAATACCGTTACCGGTCAGTTAAACAGTTTTTTTACCACAATCGTTCCTCAAGGACTGGAAGGCACCACCAATGCAGGAGCGCTTCTTATTCAGGTTTTAGATTCTCAAGGCAATCCTCTTGCCGGAGCTGACATTCACATTACTTATCCGACAACAACCCCGACTATTGTTTTGGACAGACAAACCAATGCTAGTGGACAATGGGTGGAAGTGGGTTTGCCCATTGCGGCCAATAAATATCGTGTGGTAGTTTCCAAGACCGGATATTCTAGCGATCAAACATATCATGCCACTGTGCTTAACCCCAACCCCGTACATCCCGATGCCACTATTGCCAACGGCACCGTGACTCAAATGACTTTGTCTATAGACACGCTGGCCAATTTGAATATAAAAACCCTGAATTCCATATGTCAGCCAGTTAACAATGTCAATGTCAATGTCCGGGGAGGAAAATTAATTGGTACGTCCCCCAGTGTTTACAAATATAACAATAATTATGGTTCCACGGCAGGGGGGATAAACTTAACCTCTATAGAATGGGATACGTATACACCGACATTGCTCACCGGCCAGTCTTGGATTATCCGAGGAACTTCTCCCATACAAAAAATAGACGTAGCCGCCGGTACTACGCAAACCTATACTATGATTTTGGACACCAATACCACCAGCACCAGTTTATTGGTGGTGGTAAAAGATTCCTCAAGTCAGACAGCTTTGGAAAATGTTTCGGTTGACCTGAAACAAGGAAGTACTACCCTGCAAACGTACGTTACCGGCGGCAGTGTTTGGCCACAAAATAGCTGGACTGGGGGCGCGGGACTGACAGACTGGAGTACTACCACTCCCACCCGCTATTTCCAAGATAGCGGCACTATAGACACCACAACGATTCCTACCGGAGTCCGTTTAAAAAAAACCGGTACCATATATGACTCTTCCGGTTGGTTGGAATCCGCTACTTTTGATACGGGCACAAACGCCACTAACTATACTATTTTAAGTTGGTTACCGGCTTCACAGTCCGCCTCTACAACGATTCAGTTTCAAATAGCGGTAAATAACGACAATGCCTCCTGGAATTATGTGGGTCCGGACGGGACAGCTGCGACTTATTTTACCACTCCGGGAACTGACATGGGCTCCTCGTTGGACGGCAATCGCTATATCCGTTACAAAACATTTTTGTCCACGGCAATAAATACCATAACTCCCGTTTTAACTTCGGTAAATGTAAATTTTGTTACAGGCTGTTTTACTCCGGGTCAGGTTATTTTTACCGGTTTGTCAGCGGGTGCTTACAACCTTACCGTAAGTTTGCCGGGCTACCAAACACAAAACATTAGCCTGCCCAGTGTTAACGGGAACCAGTTATTTGAAGTTTTAATGAGCCCATGAAAATTAATTTTAAATTTGAAATTGACCTGCCCGCCATCGGCTGGAGTCAAAGGCGACTGCAGGCGGGAAATCGGAAATTAAATGAGGGCTTTACCCTTATAGAGTTAGTTGTGGCTATTTTTGGCTTTAGTTTGATTATGTGGGGGCTTATAGGTTTATTTTCCGGAATTTTTAGGTCTTCAGACCAGCAAGGGGGTTTATTGGCCGATACCGACCAGGGGCGTAAGTTGGCGTTTCAAATTGCCACTGAGATCCGCAATGCCCAGACCGGTTTAAACGGCGCTTATGTATTGGACACCGCGGCAAATCAGCAAATTATTTATTATTCCAATTCGGACAAGGACTCGTCCATAGAAAGAATTCGTTATTTTACTCAAAATGGGCAGTTGTGGAAAGGAATTACCGAATACAATGGCACAACCTACGCGACCACTACGGAAAAAACCGCACTTATGCAAAGTGACCTGGCTAACGGCAGTAATCCGGTTTTTTACTATTACACCGGCGACTACATAGGTTCTTCTACTCAATCTTCCCTTACTCAGCCAGTAAACGTTACTCAAGTAAAATTTGTTAAAGTTACGCTTCAGATTTATAATAAAGCAGGAGTTAAAAACACCAACACCTTTACAATTATTGCGAGCGCGGCAATAAGGAATTTAAAGACGAATTTAGGTGAATAGAGTAAATTTTGAATTATATAGGACTTAGGCACTAACTGTCATCCCGGGCCCGGATGCACCTGCCTACCGGACAGGCAGGCTGGCTCGGAATGACAGACAGGGGGTATTTTGACTAAACACGTCAGTCATATCATAAAATGAAAATAATGAAACGGTGTGATTTAGCAGGTGAGACCGCATTTATAAAATAATTATATTTTCTTGATTAAAACTTATTTTCTAGAAAAAAATAATCTTCAATCCGGCAGCATTTTGGTCTATACTGTTGTGGTTATCTTTATTTTTAGCCTTGTCATGCTGGGAGTTTTGGCTTATGCGACCATTCAGTTAAAAACCACGCGTAATTCGGTTGTTAGGGAAACTTCTTTTCAAATTGCTGAAGCGGGGGTAAATTACTATCAGTGGCATTTGGCTCATTTTCCAAACGATTTTTGGGACGGTAACGCCAGTAGTACCCCGGGGCCCTATGTTCACGACTACATAGATGCCGATACCAACCAAACAGTGGGTAGGTACAGCCTAACCATAACTCCGCCGCTGGTAGGTTCCACTATTGTGACTATTTCTTCTACCGGGTACACGCTTGCTAGTCCTAAAACAACCCGTACTGTAACTGTGCGCTATGGCATTCCATCCTTGGCTCAGTATGCGTTTTTAACCAATTCTTCTCAAGTGTGGATAGGGAATACGGAAAACGTAACCGGACAATTTTACAGCAATGGGGGAATTCATTTTGACGGCACGGGTAACGCGCTTATTAGTTCCGCAAAAACTACCTACACTTGCACGACTCAATATGGTTGTGGTTCTACTCAAACCAAGCCGGGTATTTGGGGAAGCGCCTCAGCCTCAACTCAGAATTTTTGGCAGTTTCCCCGTCCGAATATAGATTTTTCTTCCATTACTTCCAATCTGGCTACCATGAAAACTAGCGCGCAGTCAGGAGGTTTGTATTTAACTTCTTCCAGTGCTCTGGGTTACTCATTGGAGTTTAAATCAAACGCAACTATAGATGTTTACAAAGTTACCTCTTTAAAATCCAGCGGATCCGGAGGACAGGACATAGACGGGTTAATCCACTCTGCGGGGATAGATTATAACGGCCGCACGTTCCAGTTTAACAGGGTTATGCCGGCCAATGGGATTATATATATAGAGGACAATACCTGGGTAGAGGGTACGGTAAAGGGTAGGGCTACGATAGCCGCAGCTAAGTTACCTTTGCCGACCGACCCGACTAAAATTCCGAATATTATGATTCCCAACAACATCTTGTACGCTGCTAAGGATGGTACCAATACACTCGGACTGATTGCCCAGCAGGATATTTTAATAACTTATTTGTCACCCAATGTGCTAGAGGTTGACGCCGCACTTATAGCTCAAACAGGCAGTGCTCAGCGCTATTATTGGAATGGAAATATTAAAAATTCCATTACTATATACGGCACCATAGCCAGTTTTGGCAGCTGGACGTGGAGTTGGGTTAACGGCAGCGGCAATCCGGTATCAGGCTATACTAACACCAGTACGGTTTACGATTCTAGTTTATTGTATTCTCCTCCCCCGAGTTTTCCTCTTACAAGTAACGGCTACCAACAGATTAGCTGGAATAGTAACTAAGGATCATTGGAGCATCTAACATTTTATCATCTTATGATTAGAGCAGACAGAGAATGCATATGGGTCATGTTAGAATGTTAAAATGATAATATCATAGCCTGTTAATAGAGATTATTCCTATGAAAATTGCAAAATACATTTTAATATTTTTATTGCTTGTTGTTCCAGTGAGAGAGCTTCATGCCGCTCGGCAGGTTCAGGGTACGGTGCCGGACGTTCAGCCCCTGCAGCCTCCGGCAATAAATACTTATCCCAATTTGCAAAATAACATTCAGGCCGGACAGCCCGTGCCTGTTGACCAGGAACCGCAACAAGAAGATAGCCCCACGGAACTCACCCAGCAGCAGCCTAGTTCCCCGGAAGTCCAAAAACCCAAAGTTTCAAATTTTCGCCTCATTGTCTGGCTGTTGGTGATAATAGTAGCGGTAGTGGGTGGATGGTGGTGGTTCCATAGAAAGAGCGGTATGGTATGAAACAGCCCTGCCCTTACTGCGGAAATAACCCGGTTCCGCATTTTTTGTATTTTTACAATGAGTCCTTAAATGTTTGGTTTACGCCCTTGCGCCGGATGCTTCTATACAATGGTTTAACCAACGCAATGAAGCGTTGGGGATTTGGGAAAAACGTCGGGGAATTTTTTTTCCGCTTGGCTCTAAGCTTGGGGGCAATAACTATTCAATACGACATAAAAGCCTGTAAAGTCCGCAGGGCTAAAGTCATGTGGGAGGAGGCACAGCGGCGGGGTTTCCGTATGGGAGAATTGCTATTGTTTGGCAGGCCATTTGATTGTTATTGGACCGAGAAAACTGAAGGACAACTGAAAAAACATTTATTATTTAGCGGCCTGCCGCGTCCTTCCGGTTATAGTAATCCGTTACTTGACAGTATGGATGATAAATGGATTTTTAAAAAAATTATGATGCAAAATGACCTCCCTGTTTCTCGCGGGGGTTGTTGCTGGGGATTTTTTCAGGCGAAAAAAATATTTAAGCGCATACAATCCTTAGCTCCTGCCGGAGACCCCCCCTTTCCAGTAATAGTAAAGCCCCGCGCCGGCAGTAGGGGACGGCATAGTACAACCTTTGTTTCCACCGAAACAGATTTAAAGAAAGCCCTGCGCATTGCCCGGCAACTTTGCTATTGGGTTATGGTTGAGGAGCAACTCTTTGGGCCGGTGTACCGCGCCACGGTAATTAACTTTGTCTTGCGGGGTGTGTTGCGGGGCGATGGCCCGGAAGTAACGGGAGACGGCAGAAATACCATAAGCCATTTGGTGGAAATAAAAAACAATCTGCCCCATGAAGGGGTAAAAAATATTTTACTGGACGCCGAAGCGGGGTTATTTTTATCCCGTCAGGGTTTGGGCTTTTCTTCCATTCCTGCGCTCGGCCTGGTAGTAGCTATATCGGAAAAAATTGGGGTAAATTATGGTGGCTCATCTTCGGAAGATTACGATATTTGCCATCCTGACAATAAGGCTTTGTTTGAAAAAGCGGCGCGTATACTCGGCGACCCTATTGTGGGCTTTGATTTTATTATCCCCAATATTACCCAAAGTTATAAAGACCAGCGCTGCGGTTTTATTGAGGTAAACACCCTTCCGTTCATTAACCTCCACCATGACCCCCTGCGCGGCCGTCCCCGCAATGTAGCCGCCGCCGTTTGGGATATGCTAGAATTAAATGTTAATGGGAATCTTTGACATATGGCAGAGAAGTATATAACAAAGGCATTGTCGGATATTTTTTTCCCTCCCTTACCTGGCATGCAAACTGCATGTCTAGTTTCAGTGCTTATTCCGGTATATAATGAATCGGTAAATACTTTGTTATATTCGCTTTCGTCTTTGGCCCGGCAAACATCTGTTCAACCCGAACAGTATGAGGTAATAATGGTAATTAGTAATACCCGTAGAAGCGCGATTAACAAGGTAAAAGAATTTAAACAAAATAAGAAGACTTTAAAATTTTTAGATTTTTTAATCAAAAAACAATCAAAAAGTCCCTTTAAAATAAATAAAAAACAGCTAACAGCAATTACCGTCATCCGTTCTGCTGGACTCATTGTTCACGCCCTAGATATGAGCTCTCTCCCGTTTGCCTCTGAATTTGACAGTGTCGGTGCTGCCCGCGATCGCGGTGGAGCCGTTATCTGCCAAAGGTTTTTGTCAGTTCCTGTGGGACGCAAGGGTATAATTGCTATGACGGATTGCGATTGCAGGGTTTCTCCTAATTATATTGCTGAGCTTATCGGTGTTTTCGCAAAGCCTTCCATAAATGGTGTTGCCGGAAAATGGTTTACGGAAATAGACCCAGCATTGCCTTATAAAAAGCTGGTGGAAATGGGCGTTGCTATCCATTTCGGAGCGGATCATTCCTATAAAAAAGCACAGCAGGGCAAAAGGCTGCCTTTGCTGTTTCAAAAAAAAGATTCGCTTAAAAAAATTATACTTACTAACGGCCAGAATATGGCAGTTACAGTCAGGGCTTGGACTGGGGCAGGAGGGGTACCTCACTATTCCAGCTTTGAAGATATTATTTTTGGCCGCCGTGTTACTTCTTTGCCGGGCGATACCGTATATGACCCCAATTTTTACGTGGTAACTTTAGCCCGGATTTCTGAACGGGTTGGCGTAATGGGTTTTGGCCGGAGGGTTAAGCATATTGTGGAATCCATCAGCTTAAAGATGAAAGGTCGGCATTTTGAAATAAGCATACCTCATCGCCAGCAAGCGCTTGGTTTTTTGGCAGACATATTTGCTTTAAGGGAGCATGGATTGTTAACGGAAGAAAGAATATGGGAGTTGTTCGCAAAATGGAATATATCTGAGGAAAGTATTTCCCAGACACATATTAAAACCTTGGCTGAATTGGGATCAAAAGGCCGCCATGACAATAATGGCAAAAATTTTCAGGAATTTGAACAATATATGCTCAAGTACATTTATCCGTTCTTGCCCACGGAAAAGGTTTGAGTAAAGCGAGTAATTGGCAAACTTTTAAATTTATAGTATACTTGAGAGGTAAAATATTCTATGAGAAAAAAACAAAATAAAATGGATAAAGTTAAAATTAAGCGGATAAAAAGGCCAAAAAAGAAAACTTCCACTCAGGAAAAAATTGTGGCTGGTTTTGGCTTGGCCTCCACTTTGGCAGGGGGTTTAACTGTGCAAGGCGGGTCAAAAAACAATCCACAGTCTTCCATAGTTGCCCAAAATACAAATACTCAAAGCGGAGCAGGCCATAAAGCCCAAAGTTTAATTGATCGTTATTTCAAAATACCAAAGGCACAAGCACAAAGTCCAGAGGATGATTACGGCGGCATGGTTGCACCTGAAGGCCATGGTGACTTTAGCAAGTCTAACTTTAATAATGGCCTAGGGAAGAACTTTTTCACACATTACTACTCCAAGGATATGAGTATAGGTGGTTTCGGGAATTTTGGTGGGTCAGCTTGGCCATCCGGCGGTGCTTTTGGCGGAGGGTTGTTACAAAGAGATTTAGGGATAACAGACATTACTCAAACTCTGTCGTCATCTTCCAATGCTAATAATGCGGGCGGCCAGGTACCTAACGGAGACGCTTCGGGAAGTTCTAACCGTGTTAGCGCTATAATAACTGGCTCATTAGGTTCATCTACAAACTTGAATACCGGCTCCACTACTGCCAATCCGCTTTCAGGCTTTATCCAAGACCAGCAAAGCCGAAACGGGTTAACCATTGTGCAAAATGCAGACGGTACCTATAGCGTCACCGGAGGTTCTGCAAATATAAATACAGTTATTACTTTGGGAAAAATGCAGAGTTTGGCCGCGGAGTGGCAAAATAGCCAGGCCAATCTGAATCTGCCGAATTCGCCTAATAGTTCGAATTGGGGTTATAAATATTACCGGCTGTTTAGTGGAGGTAGTTTAAAAAATCTAGGGTCAGCCATTTCGAGTAAGTTCGTCCGAACGAGGCATCTCTTTTTTTAAATAAAGGGATTTCCGCTGTTTTAATGATTGTTTATGTTGGAGTCTTCTCCCTGTCAGGCTAAATGCTATTTTCTTCCCCTCTTTCCTTGCTTTCTCCCTATAGTATGTTATAGTTTATATGTGCATAAGTGGTAAAAATACAGCATGGAAATAAAAAACTAAAACATATTATAAATATGAGAAAAGCTAACTCCAAACCTCATATGGCAACTAAGAAAGTTTATCAAAAAAATAACAGTGATATGGAAAAAGTTAAAATAAAACGGGTAAAAAAGAATAAAAAGCAGATTACCACTTCCGAAAAAATTCTTGCCGGTATAGGGGTAGGTTCTATCCTTCTGGGGGGAGTGAGCGCGGTTAGTCCGAAAACCCAAACTAGCACCTTTGTCCGTACTCAGACCACTGAAGCTGGCAGTAACGAATCTAAAATTAAAAGCGCTCTAAAAAATATTTTTGGCGCTACTTTTGGAGCCAACCAAGCCAAAGCTGACACTTTAAGCGATAGCTTAGCCCAGGCAAAACAGGCCTTGGCAAGTTTTAACTCCTGGGCAGATAACGCTAAGGCTGACGTAAATGGTACTGGCGATCCGGCCAGCAGGGAATATTATGCCGCCAATCCCGATGCCGCGGCCCAAAGGCTCCAGGATATTCAGCATGAAATAGATACAACTTTACCAGGCCTACAGCAGGCAGTTTCAGCGGCAGATGCCGCTATTGCCGCCGCCGCCCCTACTGGCCTAAATAACGGAGGAAGTTCAAATCCTGCGACTTCCCGCCAGGGTGACGACGGCCCAGAAACGCTTGTTAATGGCCGCTGGGTTTTAAATGCGGGCATTCGGGTGCTAAATGACAATGGCAGTTATTATCTTTCCACCGGTACGGGTGATTGGACTATGGATGACGTTAAATCCACTCAGGTCCCAAATATAAGTTATAAGTACCATCCCGATTCTGCGCATAGAATTTGGGTTTTGGATGACGGCCAAAAAGACCATATTAATCATCCTAATCAAATTACTTTAGGCGGGTCATGGGTAGCAGATCCCTCTGCTACAGTCCAGCACGCCTATACTATTAATCCAGGCAGTGCCGAGTTTGCCTTATCCTTAGGGGCTACGGGAGGTATGACATTTACGGTTACGGACGAGAATGGCAATACAGTTACCCCAACCAGCGGAGTAAGTGTTTCCAGTAATGATAGTTCAGTCGCTATTGGCACATTTTCCAACGGCCAGGTAGCAGTTAGGGGAGTTCATGCGGGGAACACCAGTATTAATATTATTTATGGTGGGACGTCCGCCTTTTTTTCGGTGAAAGTCACGGATCCGACCCTTACTGGGACTGGAAACCCTAGTGCTGTTCATACCGTAGGAGAGGCGGCTACTAACGATCAGGGACGCAGTGGTACCTGGCATCAGGATGTTAGTGGCAACTGGATAGTTATAGAAGATGCCGGACACCTTGTTACTAATTCCGACGGAAAAATATACAAATCAGACGGGCAGAATAACTGGACAATTTCTAATGGAGACACCGATCCGTCTAAACCGGGAATGATAACCCGGGCAGGTGTTTGGACTGATGCCAATCCCTCATCTGATGCCAATCCCTCTGTAGTGGTAACCTATCAGTCAATCCAGGGAAAACTGGCTTCTACTTCCTGGAATAATTTAAATTCCGATGAGCAAAGGGTGTTCACAGAGCATTTTAGCGGTGGTTCAAATGTTACCGATATTCCAGAAAACTTTTCTGGCTCTAGCGCTTTTGCCATGGCTTTGGGATGGGGTGGCGGCGGCGGTCCGCGCACTTTAAACGGGAAGCAGTATAAGTTTGAAAATAATCAGTGGCGGGTAGTTGACCCGAGTGTCTTGCCAATCGTATCTCCCGGAAGTATAGCCGGGCCCATCAAGCAGGATGTAAATAATTCCTTGAGCGCTTATGTGAATATTAATGGAACAAACACCTTGTTCTCTATAATTCCCGGAGCAAGCGGGGGAACCGACAGAGTGTTTGACGCTAACGGAACCGAAGTTACCGATCCCGCTTTAAAAAATACCGTCATAAGGGCTTTTGGCGCGGTGTTAGGAACTTCCACTGGGTCGGTTCCTTCCAGTTTCGATCTAAACAGTCCACTTGCCCAGACTTTGGGCTTAACCCAGGGAGCCGAAGGGCCTGTTACGGTTAATGGGGGAGTTTCCGCTCCTATTATTTCCATAGGGGATACTTTTTACCAGTTTAATAATGGTGTTTATGAAAAAATTGATTTAGGCGCCGCCACAGGCAACGCCCCGGGCGTTGTTATGGGAGATAAATATTTTGAACTGCGGGGAGGCCAGTATGTTTTGGTGGCCCAGGGTCAAGTTGTGCGGAACATGCTGCTTGTAGGCGCCGGCGCCGTGGAAGGATTTGCCATAGGGACTGTAGTAGCTAACCTGTCGGCTATTTCCGGGTCGGCCGGAATCGGCCTAATTGGTTCTGCCAGTTCCGCGCTTTTAAGCGGCTCATTCGGTGTTTTTTCTACCGTCGGTAGCACCTTGGGATTTGGAGCTTGGGGAACTACCGGAGCCGCGGTTGGAGGAGCTACGGTAATTGGAGCGGCAGTGGTTGGAGCAATAGTTGGAATTCAGGCCGTTTTAAACAAAGGACAGGATAAAGTAAGGGATACTAAACGCATTGAAGGTTCTTACGCCATTTTTAATGAAATTATGCAGCAGTATTGGTCAGTCCAGCCTAGGAGCGCGGAAGAGGCCCAGGCTTTGCATGACGCTGCTAAGAATGCCATCCAAAGCGTATTTGACCAAATCCAATTTGAAAAAGAATCTTCCCGCGCTGACCAACAGCGTTGGCTGCAGACCAATTATTTCGACGGTTTGGATCAAAACCTTCAGCGCTGGCAGCAGGCTTTCCAGAACGATAACTCTAACATGACAGTTTACCAGACTAGTGACGGCGTAAGGATTGGCAGTACCGGCACCTGGGGCCAGATCCGGGTTTCCTCAAACGGCCAAGTTCTTTCTTGGGAATTAAACTCCGGAGAGGCGCCACCTCCTAGCGTGATTCAGGCTATTATGGCCAAACAGGAAGTTACGCGTCTTGACTCAGCGGCGCCGGTTTCCACAAATGTATCTTCAGTGCTGCAAAAAGCAGCCAGTTCTTCTTGGGACCAGCTGACTCCGGCGGAGCAGCAAGAATTAGCAGGGTATTTTTCTAACGGGCAGCATGCCGGGGAGATACCATCTAGCTTCGCGGCCGGCAGCTCTTTTGTTTATATGTTAGGGTGGGGCGGGGCGACTGGAGAGCAGTCAGTTAATGGACGTACATATGAAAAAGTTGGAGGTCAGTGGCAAGTTAAGGCAGCCGTTACTCCCGTTGATCCGGTTGTGACAGGGGGGTCTCAGGAAGGAAGCGTCAGAAAAGTAGACCAGGATGGCAATGCCGATGCCAACGGACAATATGACCAAACTTTTTATCAGGGACAATGGGTTTATAACAATGGTCAGGTCAAAACCCAGGGGGGCAAGACTTATCTTACTATTGGTGGAGTATGGGTGGAACGTGACGCCGGTCTGAACGCTGAAGGCGCTCATAAGACAGAAGGCGGTTTGAGGTATACTGTCGTAAACGGCTTATGGCAATTGGATGCGGGACAGCGGGATCCTTCCGGCCATCCTGGAAAAGTTACGGACTCTTCGGGAAATTGGGTTAACGATGCCGTGGCGGCAGTTGCCCCCACCCGAAATTTGCCCGCTGGCATCAACGTTCAGTCTTTGCCATTGACCGGCACAGAGGGCCAGACCCTGGCGGTCGCAGGCGGTATTGTAGCCTGGCATGGCGGCGCGTGGACTACAGTCCAGACTAACGATAAATTTACCGACGGCGCTGGCGTGAATTACAACTGGAACGGTTCGGCTTGGGTTCCAATAATCGCCAATGTTTCCAGTCTGCCTACTACCGGAAATAAAGTCGGTGATTCAAGGGCCATTGGTCCTGACCAGGTCATGATTTGGGACGGAACAAAATGGAATCCCGCCAAGGCCGGAGATAAATTTAAAGATCCGGGCACCGGCCAAGTCTTTACCATGGATGCATCCGGAATGTGGAAAGACAGCCAAGGGCGGGTAGTCGGCGGTCTGGGTACCAGCACTATAACTAAGGTTGCCACTGGTTTTTCCTGGATTGATGACAACATAATGGGCGTCTATAGCCAGAACCAGAAACCTTATACCTTAAATTATGCTAGGGATGCGCAAGGAAATCCTACTTCTATTACGATTCAAACTACCGACAGTAGTGGGAAGTCAGTTAGCCGGACATTTGCCTCGCCCCAAGAGCTTATGAGTTTCTTGGATCAGGCCACTGGTGTTTTTGGAACCGTAGCGGCAAATGGCGGGGATGTTTCCGCGGCCTTTGCCGGCTTGTCGGCTGAAACCAGGGTTTTGTATACAGCGGCCAATGAGGCTCGTATGAGAATAGTTAATTTTCCATATATAGATACAGTAAACCGTCTGGTTACCCCGCCGACAAATATCGCGGTAGAAAACCCTCATGGTGGCAATCAAGTTTTGAATCCCGAATATTTCCTGAGCTCCAGCCAGGCTCAAGCTGTCCTTAATAAATATAAGCAGGCTTACCCGGACGCTAAGCTTATAGACACATCAACAAGGGATTGGCAGAATAGCGGAAATCCCTTCTGGGTTAATTACAACGGCGACCCTCGCCGGACTTTTGTGGTGCAGTATACGGACAGCGGCGGCAAGGTAAATTATGTCGCAATTAATGATTATAATTTGGAGCAGGTAATGGGCAACACGAACCCCCAGAACCTTCCCAAAGGCGAGCCCGCCCAAGCCTATGCGCCTAATTCCACAGCTCCGGTATTCCGTGACAACACGGGCACGTTTATTTATGACAGTCAAACCGGGACTTCATTGCCGGTTGCCACTTCGGACGGTAGACTTATCACTTACAGCCCGGTAACGAGTTCTGCCTTACCCGCTGGATTTGTAATTCCTCCGGGAGCGGCGGTTGGCACAATTTTGGCGAATGACGTAGTGGTGGGGCCAAACGGGACCCTGCTTAAGCGTACCGTGGGAGCACCTGGTTCGGCCACAACTTCTAATACCACGTCTCCTGCAACCACTTCTACTGGGGCATCCATTACTTCCTTAAGTGTGACGCACGGAGCTGCGGGTACTAGTGTTACCATTTCCGGAAGCAAGTTCAACGCGATAAAAGAAAATAACGCAATTAGTTTTCTAAATGCCAGTGGAGGAGTCTTACTGACAGTGGTGCCAACAGGCATGACAGCAACGTCCCTCACTTTTACTGTTCCTTCATCTTTGCCTGCTGGGGCTTATGCTATTCAGGTTATGGATTTAGGAGCGTATTTGGCTAAGTCCAATACATTGGCGTTTACTATAGATCCTTCCTCTGCTACGTCTCCAGGGACTGAGCTGGGACAATCAGCTTCCATAACTACAGATGCGGTTTTGCCACCCGCAACTCTTGGGACCGTTTACAATAAAACCTTAGCGACTGCAAATGTGCCAGGAACAGTGACCTGGTCGGTTACAGCCGGTTCTTTGCCAGCTGGACTGACCTTAAATTCCACAGGCTTAATAAGTGGCACACCTATAACTGCTGGCACTACTAACTTTGTAATAACCGCAACTAACGGCACAACTTCCTTAAACAAAATATTTACTCTAACCGTTAGTCCGATGGACGGAGCTTATTTTGGAAGTTATGTTATAGCACCTTCGGTAGAACTAACAAAAACAAGTACGAGTATTGTTGTTGGAGCAACCGATATTGTGGTGGCAAAGGTTACTATTGTAACTGGTGGTATCGCACATACCCTCGGCACAGTTAGCGCACTGTCTTCTAATCCCGGTGTGGCAACGGTTTCGGTTAGCTCGGGGAACGTTATGGCAATTACTGGGATGAGCGCCGGCACTGCAACTATAACGGTTCATCCTACTATCCTGCCTGCTAACGATACCTCACAGGACAGAACCATAACTGTTACCGTAACAAATGGCGTAGGATCGGTAACTGGCAGTACAGTTACAACCACACTTTCTTTGTCTAAGAGTTCTTCAAGTCTCTCGGTTGGTTCTACAGACACCATTACTTCTACGGTGGGGATTTTAACTACAACAAACGGCGCCAATACTTTTGCTTATGGCGCGGTAACTGCTGTCACGGGAAATTCATCTATCGCCACGGTCAGTGTTAGTTCCGGAAATACCCTTACTATTACTGGTGTTGCGGCAGGAACTACCATTTTAACGGTTCATCCTTCCCATCTTCCTACTACTGACACATCGCGCGATATGGTTATTACCGTAACTGTTACTGCCAATGGCAGTGGAGCAGGAAACGGAAATGGTAACGCAACAGGTACAGGGACAGGTTCTAATTCTAGTTATGACCAATTAGTGGCTCAACTTAACAGCCAAATAAATCAGTTACAAAATCAGATTAATAATTTATCTTCCCGTTTAAATACGCAGGCGGGAGGCACCGTAGTTGTTTCTTCTTCCGATTATTCGGGACAAATATCGGCATTGCAGGCTCAAATAAATCAGCTCAGCGGTTTAATTGCCAGGTTGCAATTGGGGACTGCAAATTCTGCTCCGGTGGTTAACCAACAGCAATCAGGGTTGTTGTACCAGACAGTATTGCAGGGACAAAGTCATCCGGTATTGGGAGCCTCCACAACGGTTCAAAACTATACCGTAAAGAAGGGTGATACCCTATGGGCAATATCTAAGAAGTATTATGGAGACGGTACCAAGTGGCGTAAAATTCTTTCCGCAAATCCCGATTGTCTCAGCAGGCCTGGAAATACCAGGACGCTCAAAATTGGAGCCCAGCTTGTTATACCAAGTTTGTAATTCTTTCACCAACATATTTTAAAATAATTAGTAACTTACACTTCATATGCCAGAACACGACCATCTCCACGAGCATAACCATACTAAACATGACCATGACGAATCCTGTGAACATTTTTTTGTTCCGGCCAGACTTTTGGCCGGCAGTATTGTGGTAGCCGCGCTTATTGTTGGCGGAAGTATTATGTATGGAGCCAAGCTTATGAGCAAGACCGTAGTAGGAAACGGCATAAGTTCTTCTTCTTCTTCTCCTACTGCTAAGCCTTCTGAGCAGCAGGCCCCAGCTCAGGCACCATTAGCTAAGCCTACCGGGCCGGTAGATATAACTAGCCGTGCTGACGAGCCTACCCTAGGTAATAAAAATGCTAAAGTTACCATAGTGGAGTTTGCCGACTTCCAGTGCCCATTCTGTAAGCAATATTTTGACCAGACATTTAACCAGATTAAGACAAAATACATAGACACCGGTAAAGTTAAATATGTCTACCGCCATTTTCCACTCTCATTTCATGCCAACGCGGAAATTGCCGGTGTGGCGGCAGAATGCGCCAACCAGCAGGGTAAGTTTTGGGAATATCACGATACCTTGTTTGCCAAAGGACAGGGTGATGGTACAGGGCTTGCTTCGGCCGATTTGAAAAAATATGCCGAGGATTTAGGACTCAATAAAGGAACATTGGGTTTTGCCAAAAACAAATTTAACCAGTGTCTAGACAACAAAGCTACTCTGGACATTGTAAAGAAAGATAACGCCGAGGGAGCAAAAGGCGGTGTGAGCGGAACTCCTTCATTCTTTATTAACGGCCAGCTCCTCGTAGGCGCCCAGCCGTTCTCAGCCTTTGAACAGGCAATAGAAGCAATGCTAAAATAGAGCCCATCGAAGCAATAAAGTAGTTTTCCCCACAGCTTGTCGCAAAAGTTATTTATTTTAAGACCTCCGGAATTCCGGAGGTCTTAAAATAGCGTTGATATTATTTTATTTGTTGACTCCTGACGCGGCCGTGCCAGGAGTCAACATAAATATTGTTAAAAATATACTAAAGGTGAAAATGTTTCCGTAAGTCCCTGTCGTCATCTAGTTCTTCAAGTTTCCCTATCCTAATGTATTCTATAAGACCGGTTTTTTTGAGATAATCTATAGCTTCCCGGTTTAGCGAATAGGGGCTAACGTAAGCACTGGCCTGCATCTTTAAAAAACCGTAACTCAGTAATTGTTTTCTGAGTTTTTGCCGCTGATTTTTTACCGTCTCTGGAATGTCAAAAAAAATTATCCGCCATTTGCCGTCCCAGGTTTTGGTGCTGTTGGGACCAGCTTTCAGTAACAGTAGCTCTAATTGACCTTTCCCAGTCAACTTTAAAAATCGCTCGCCGCTCCGGTTTGTTTCTAGGCTCACTAAGCCTTTGCGTTTCAGGTAATAAGCTGTTTGGCGGTATTTTTCGTATTTTCCGATTTTTTTTTGCCCGTTGTAAGTATCTAAAGAATTAAAAGCGGCTTTTACTCCGTTAAAAAACATTGCAAGAAGATAGCTTTGTGGGTAATTTCTTAATTGCATGGTGGATGTTCCTTTCTATGTTTACTATATGAGCGGCCGCTCTAAAAGTCAACAGCGAGAAAAAGCATTTGTTATGAGCGCAGTCTGAATGCCAGCTGTTCTTCCACCAGTACTTTGGGGGTGCTGTAGGCAAGCCGACTGAGGTTTTTTATTTTCTGAGCCAGTGATTCTGCAAGAGCGGGGGTGGGGGGCAGACTTACCGCGGAAAAGGTTTGCGTACTTTGGCCGTTAGTCATAAGCTTGGCATAATAGTGGAACTTGGGTAGGGTGGACAGGTCCTCCTTGGAAAAGGGATAAAATTGTTTTTCCAGCATCTCAGCATCTTCCATGCCCAGTTGAAACGAAAGAAGTGTTCCTACATTTCCTAAAACAGCGTCCTGAATATTTTTTGGCAGTTGTGAAAAATATTGATTAGTAAGATGTACACCCAGTCCGTATTTGCGGGACTCAGAAAGCATACTGGCAAAGGTGTCGGTGGTCATGTTCTGAAACTCGTCCACGTACAAGTAAAAAGGAGGGAAGGAGTCGGGTGGCAGTTGGGCGCGTTTTAGTACTGCCGCTTGGAGTCTGGAGACGAGTATGAGTCCCAAAGCCTTGGCATTGAGTTCTCCAATTTTACCCTTAGACAAGTCTACCAAGAGAATTTTCTCAGAATCTAGAATTTCATCAAAGCGGATACTATTGCGGTTTTGGCCGAATATATTTCTGGTTAATTCGTTATTCATAAAGTGGCCGAACTTGGAAGTGAAGTAGTTAAGCATTTCGCTACGGTGGAAGTTCGCGGTTTTAGCCATTTGTCCGCTCCAAAATTCCTGAACCAAAGGGTCTTTAAGATGTTTTCTTTTGGAAAGTTCAAATTGTTTGTCGGTAAATAATTTGGGAATTTCTAAAAGACTGCCGCCTTCGGGGTCTGCCATTATAGTTAGGGCGGCATTGCGCAGCCAGTGTTCAAACTGCGGCCCTATAATTCCTTGTTTTTGCGGATCAAAAAGCTTATAGAATATTTCTATAAGTTCGGAAACCAAAAAATCCTTTTCCCTCTCGTGAGTGGCTTCTAAGAGGTTTAGTCCCATGGGGTTTTCGGTGTCGGAAGGGTCAAATAAAATAACGTCTTCCAACCGGCCTTCGGGTATATGGCTTAGTAGCCAGTTAATAGATTCCCCATGAGGGTCAACAAAACACACTCCTTGCAGATTAACAATATCCTGCAAAGCCATATTGGCGTACAGGCTAGATTTGCCCACGCCGGTTTTGCCGAGGGCGTACATATGCCGAAGACGGTCCTTGCCGCCATAGGTTATAGGGGTAGACTTGCCGCGAAAAGTATTGGTTCCAAGGGTAATTGGGGACATGGGAATTGAATATTTAAGGACTAACTAATCTACATATATGGGAACCAAAAAGCTAATGACAACAAATGTTATGAAAGAATGTTGTGCCAAGTCTATGAGGTCTTTACCTATAAAGGGCTCTTATTTTTATCAGAAAACATAGAGTAGCCTCATTAGTTGTCATTTGCTGTGATCCCGATAGTAATTAGTTAATTAAGAGCTTCTGTTCAAAGTAGTAGCTGTCTAATATGTTGGTGTATTTGGCTCCAGCGTCTTTTCCCCCCTGTTTCCAATCCAGTATGCGTTTCATGTCGTGCCGCTGCTGAAGTATTTTTTCTTCAATAAAAAAGTAATATTTACGGCTGAGGGAAGGCTTGAGGGATTCCAATAACCGCTCCCGTGCCTCAAAAACGGCAAAAGCCCCAGTTTTGTCTGCTTCGAAATTTACTGGTTCTTTTTCTGGACGCAGCCCAGGAGTTATTTCTTTTTTTGGTAAGATTTCGGACATAGTATTAGCTAGTAGTAAGTAGGTAGTAGGGTGTAGCCAAACACAAGCTTTTCTGTAACGATTCAGAATGTATGGCTACTTTCTACATCCTACGTGCTACCACCTCTCCTTATTTTAACAATTCTTCCGTTATAAGCGTTTCGCACGTTTGTTCGACAAAGCGTTTTACCGGACGGGCTCCGAAGCGGGGGTCATATAATTGACGAATTTTTTCAGCTAGAACTTCCTGGCTAATATTGAAAACAATATTATGTTGTTTAACCCGCTCTTGAATTTTATTTATTTCCAGTAGAGCAATGTTTACCAAGTCTTCGGGGTCTAAAGGTTTAAAAATAATTATTGCGTCAAAACGATTTATGAATTCAGGTCTAAATGAGCGGAGCAATACTGGCATTATGCTGTCTTTTATAAACTGCTCATACCCCTGTTTTTTATTATCTGGGTTATAGAGTTGGAGTATTTCCTCTACTGCCAGGTTAGAAGTAGCCATAACTACGCTTTGGGTAAAATCTACCGTTTCGCCTTTGGCAGAAGTAAGCCGGCCATCATCAAGCAGTTGGAGAAAAATATCAAATATTTTTGGATGTGCCTTTTCAATTTCATCAAGCAGTACCAGGCTATAAGGGGTATTTTTAAAATGGTTAGTAAGTTGTCCTCCGTCGTCAAATCCTACATAACCGGCCGGAGAACCAACAAGGCGGGCGGCAGAATGGGCTTCTCCAAATTCTGACATATCTATTCTTAGGAAACTGTTACTTCCTCCGTAGAGTTCTTTTGCAAGAAGTTTGGCTGTTTCGGTTTTTCCGACTCCTGAAGGACCTAAGCACAAGAATGTACCTAGAGGTTTTTGGGGATTACGCAGTCCTAATTTGGCCCGTTGAATTATGCTGGTAATTGAGCCAATAGCTTCAGTTTGCCCAATAATACTTTTTTCTAGCATAGGCTTTAAATTTTTAAGCTTTTCTTTTTCATTGCCGCTCAGTTTGGCAAGGGGAATTCCTGTTTTTTCAGAAACAATTTTTTCTATAGTTTCCTTGGTCACTTGAGTGCCGCCAGCATTTTGGGGATAAAAGAAATTAAGGATTGGTTTGGGGACGCCTTTAAAAGCGGTGTTTGTTTGTTTATTGTTTGCTTCGGCAATTGCTTCATCGAGAAGTCCTATGGCAGATTTAGGCATTTGTCCGAGGCTAGGGAAGCGAGCGCTTAGGGTTATAATAGACTCTAGGGTTTCAGTTGTTGCGGTTATGGGTTTTTTGTTATTAAATCTTTTTAACGCCTGGCTGACAATTTCTATATTGTCTAATTCGGGCTGAACTTCAAGTTTAATAGTTTCGCACCAGGTAAGAAGCGGGCTATTTTCATTTTCTAATAAGGCCAGTTGATTAAGAGTCACTGAAAGGATGAGTGAAATAGACCCCTTTTCAAATAAAGGATTAAGCAGGAGCGTCCAATTTTGCAGTGCCTGGGGGCCTGATTGAATGAGTTCTCCAAAATTATCTATTATAAGGATGGTGTTACGCAAGCCTGCTAAGGCTTCCTGGTAATGGACTAGTCCTGCAGGAGGAAGCATGCCAATTTTATGGAGGCCGTAAGAGTTTAAAAGCACAATATGGCTTTTTGCAAAGTGCGGAGTTTTTCCCAAAGATGCGCCTAAGCTAAAGAGTAAAGAGGTTTTTCCAATTCCGCTGGGCCCTGTTATAAGGACATGGTGATTCAAACTTTTGATTAGTACTCTCTGAATGCGTGCCAATTCATTTCCTCGCCCAACAAAAACTGGCAGTCGGCCTTTGGCCGCTTCCCATTTTAAGTCGTAGTAGTTTATTTTGGTGAAATCGGAGGACATAGGGGAGTTAGTAGTCTGCCAGCTGGCGGAGTAGGGATGTAGGAAGTAGCCCCGTAAAGATATCGCCACGGGACAGGCCAGAAGGGAATGACAAAAATTAAATAAATTAAAAAATAACAATAACCTTACTTTTTAGGATAATAAAAAAAAATAGTAATCCACCAACTGAATGATTGGTACTTATTTCTGTTCCATGCCGGTCTATTTATGTCATTTTGTCATTTGTTTAATTTTTGTCATTGTCCTCTAAGCCGCTTGCTGTGCCGGTATTCTGGTTGCCGGGGTTTTATTATATACTATTTCTTCAATAGGTTCAGGAGTAGGACTGCTTTGTCTTAATGTTCCTGGCCCGGATATTCGTTCGCTTGGAGATGTATTAGATCTCTCAGTCCTTAAGAGCTGTATATTTTGTACTGGTTGTTTCGCTCTAGTAGTTTGGGCTGGTGCTGTTGCCGGGCTTGTTCTTAGAGGCCGGGCAATTACTTGGGGTTGCTGCCTTATACCTTGAGAAGGGGCGGGTATAGCTGGAGCCGGTGTGCGCTCAGGAATAATTTCTTTTTCTTTAATGTATTCTGTTTTTGTATTGCGATTTGGTTCTGGTAGAGGCTTTACATGATTTTGCAATCCTGCTCGTTCTGTTCTTTCTGGTCTTATTTCTTGAGGAGTGGGGATCGCCTCTCGAGCTGGTATTACAGACATTTCTTTTATACTAAAGTTAATTGCTGGAGTTTTAATAAGCGTAGGTTTAGTAGTAAGTTGATTATTATTTTTAATAATTTGAGCTACAGGGGATACTTCCTTGCTTGTAACGGAAGCTCTTTCATTTTTTTGTGGCGCTGTGTTAATTACACGAGTTACTATTTTAACTGGCATGCCCGGTTTTAAAGGAATAGAGACAGGTTTTTCTATAATAATAGTTGGTGGAATAAAGACCTCTCTATATATAGAGCGATCTTCTTGAGCGGTGGGTTGATTTGAAGGTTCAATTATGGATTGTGTCCCCAGTTCCGGCTCTGGTTCCTGTGCCTGTTCTTCCGTGGTAACAGTCTCCTGATAGGAGACATCTGGGAGTTCTAATGCGCCACTTTTCCCTTCTAATGTAGTAAGAGCTGTTGGATTATTTGAAATACCTTCTTCTAATGCCGTTTGTAGGCTTATGGACCATTCTTGAACCGCAGTAATAGGGGACGGAGGAGTAGCTTCTACAATAGTAGTCACTTGTTTGATTTCGGGCAAATTGGATACAGTAAGACTAGTTGCTTGTTTTTCCAAAATGGATTGGTCTGGTTCTGCGGTTGTTAGTTGGCCATCATTTGAGGAATCTGAGGAATTCATTTCTAGCTGAGCTGGTGCAATTCTTATTGCTTCCTGCGGGGTAGTGCGGTTTTTAGAGGAGCTTTCCGAGTTTGTGTGAAAGGTGTCTTCGTTGGGGCTTTCTGCAGTAATCCTGACATATTCTGCTGTATTTGTAACTGGAACAATAAATATCTCCTCATGGTAGCCATTTGGGAAAACTTTTTCAGATATTGTATTCCTTTCCCCCGCGCCCATAATAGATACCGCGAGAGCCTTGTTCGTCGCTTCTTCTGAAAATACTGCCTTAAGTTCTTCTATAGTGATGCCTGTGCCGGTCAGATCGGCTGGTTCTGTGGTTTCTTTAAAAGAGTTTTCTGAACCTAAGGGCAAAATATAATTTTCTGCTGGTTCATTGAAATAAATTTTTGGAATATTTGGAATAGGCGTTTCTTCAAATGCCTTGCTAACTTGCTTAGAAGTAGCAGGATGGGGAGCTGTTAAAGCATCCTGGTCATTTTGTTCTTGCTCTGGTGGTCGTGGTATTTCTATTGAGATGCTAATCCCAGAAATTCCTGAACCTCTATCAATTAGAGGTTTTTCAAGAGAGTTTGGTTTTGAAGTATTGGAGCTTGTCTTTGGTGTTTGGGTGGTGCCAGTTGTCGGTACTTGTACCGGTTCTTTTAAAAAACTGAAACCGGGAAAACTATAATCGTAGGGATTGGTAGTTATGGTAGGTTCAGAGTTAACTGCTTCTGCTTTGGCTTGTACAGATGGTTCTTCTGAGCGGGAAGAAAATAGCGAATTTAAGTCCAAAACAGTTTTATTTTGAACAGGAGATTCTAAGGGGTCGGCATTGGAGTCATTTGAATCGTTATTAGTTTCTTCGCTAGTTTCTAATTCACTATTTTCATTTGAAAGACCCTCTTGAAAAATAAAAGTGTGAACGTTTCCAGAGCCGTCTAAGAAGTGGGTTGCGATGGACCTTTTACCATCCAAAGTTCTTCCTTCCGCAAGAGATTTTCCTTCGATTGAAAGTTCAGAAAATTGTTTTTCAAAAGAAGCCGTAAGATTGTATTTTTCATGAAATTCTTTGGAAGAAGTTTCTTGTCCTGTGGTGGAATCTACAAACTTTATATCTTTATTTTCAAGATCAATTTTTTGTCCAAAACTCTCGTCTGGTGCGTCGACAAGAGTCCAGTTTCCTTCCCCAATTTTTTCTTCTATAAATTTCAAAACTTCTTTCTGGTCAGGAAGAGGGGAGGGGGTTGCCCCGGTGTAGTCTGGAATTGGCTCTGGATATTTTTCCGGAAACTCTGGTAAATATTCATATTCATCCTCTTGAGTCGTCATGCTTTCAAAATTATTATTTGTTGTTGTTGTTGGTATCATGTGATTAAATAGATTTTCTCGCAGTTTGCTGAAGTTCCTTTGCAGTATTCCCTCTCCTTCATGGGAGGGCTAGGGAGGGGTGACTCAGTTGCGATATATACTTCGTAGTTCTGCTTCGAGGTGATTTAATTTGTTTTTGAAAAATAAAAAACGTCCTGCGAGGACGTTGAAATTAAGGTTGTTAAATTACCTAATAATCCTGCTCGGGAAACTTAAAGTTTTTTGTTTAGTTATCGGACTTATTAAGTTATCAAGTGAAAAGTAGAAAGTTAAAAGATCTTGCATTCCGTTAGTTTGCGGATCAGTTCCTTGATAACTTTATACTTTAAACTTTTAACTCAGTTTACCGTTGCGGCACAGTGAAGGAATTGCAGAATTATTTTAACAGAAATCATGCTAACATTTTATCAGTCAGGTTTGCAGTATTGATAAAACGGTAAGATGAGAGCATGTTATTATGACCCACGCACCTTCTTCCCTAAACAAAATTCAAAATGTAAAACTACTATATACATAGTAGCATGAGTCAAAGTAATTACCAAGGCTATTTGGCTTTAGAAGTAGGTGCCCAGAGGACAGTTCTCGGCTATTAAATGACAACATTATTATGTAAATTATTGTGGATAAGGTATAGGCGCTTTATGGTAAAAGCACGCGTAAAAGGTTTTTTTAAAAGAGTTGTCGAAAAAGCTCCGTGCAACACTACTTTATAATATATTGAGCTATGTTAAATAATGTTTCATGAATAAGCTTGTTTAATTAAGCTATTTGATTTGCATATTCTTTATATTACATT
>Ga0163150_10002570_pt1 | contig 27435 bp, 24 predicted proteins | sample OliLakLV19P2IB_FD_148628 | JGI IMG/M metagenome (GOLD analysis project Ga0163150, IMG submission 148628) | Freshwater microbial mat bacterial communities from Lake Vanda, McMurdo Dry Valleys, Antarctica - Oligotrophic Lake LV.19.P2.IB | ecosystem: Environmental > Aquatic > Freshwater > Lake >...
CGTTTAGCCTCAATTCCAACCACCTCCGGCCGCCCCATCCCCTGTAACCGGCAACCCGCAAAACGCAATCGGTCCGACTCAATACACTCAGGATATCGAAAAACGCGGTCAACCGGCCATACCAGCAGAGGTATTGGTGTCATTCGTGCAACATTACCAGAGCTTTGGCCGATTGTTTGAGGGAACTCGACTGCAAACCACCAATTCACCGCAATGCCGGAGCAAAAATCGTCGAAAACACCGTGTTTTTGAATGCGGGTTGCCGGTTACACCCAATCATTTTCGGCAGTCCCAAAGATTCTGCATGGAATCCGTTTGCGAGGGACCGACGGTTGCCGCGCAACAATTTCGTTACCACCGGGAATCCATGAATGGCTTTGATTTCACCACAAACTAACGGTAGAAGTGCCGATGATCCTGCCGCCGGATGTCCTCGGATTTCCATTCAGTTTAGATCCGGAAAACCTAAACAGACAAGTCCCTTTTTGTCGGTTCTGTGGTTTTTTGCGCTAATGGGAATTGTAAATTGCAATGCCAGCGGGGGTATTGCAAATCCTCAAGAACGGACGGCCTCAAGCACGTCAAGCCAGTCCGGGAAACTGAAATTGGAACTCGTAAACGAACTGGCTTTTAGGACGTTTGCAATCCCGACATCGATTAGGCAGGTTTCCAAACAACCTGATGGCAGGGTTGATATTATGCAGGCATTTCGCAACAAGCGAAACTGGAAAACAGTTCATGCTTCAGCACGAAGCACACAATCTGCGTGGGTGGCGAATGGCAAGTACTGGTTCGTGGGCGATTCCACCGAAAGCAACTGGGATCTGGTTGATTTGTCAGCCGATGAGTTTAGCTCATCAATGAAACTGGAATTTGAAACAACCCTGAAGCCCATGCTTGAGCAGGCAACCTATTTCTCCGCCATGCCCGTACCCGAGTTTTTTTCGTTACCCTGTGTGGAAATTCTGGATCGTTACGAGGACTTGCAGGATTCCGATTTGGTATGCGTGAAATATGAATGTTCGGAACCCTATGACAAGATCCCTGGCCTCGGCGTGACTATTTTGTATTTACGTGGCGTGGTTAAGTTCTCCTGGTCAAGGAACATGGCGATCGACTCGTTTGATGTCGAACGGGGGGCGGGTACCCTGGTTTTGAAAACTGGCAATTGGTCAAGTCACAACGGCCTTACATGTTCTGTACCTCAATCGATTTCATATACCACAAACTATACAGGCCAGTCGCCAAGGACTGTGGACGTAGTTAACGAATTTGGATTTGAGTCGATCCCGCGTTCTGAGTTTTTATTGCCTGCGTTTGGAATTCCCGAACCCGACTGGCTGCGGCAGTCCATTTGGAATCGTACTTGGGTATATTGGGTTGGGGCCACGCTGGGGTTGTTTGTTGTTGGGGGCATATTTAGAAGACTGCGGAAGTAGCCGATCAAAACCGCGATTTGAACCAGAACGACTCAAACTGGCTGATTTGATCGGCATTCCCGGATATGGCCAAAAACCTGTGGAACCAGTTGGCTCGCCGAGAATCGGAATGGGCGCTATCATCCAGTGAATCCGGAACATTGGGCGATTCCGGAAACCAGTCAGCAAGCAGTTCACGAATCGGATAGAATGAAACGGGCCCGTCCCCAGGGAGTTTTTTTTACCGTGCAGGTCGCCCGACCGTTGCGACCTGGTGACTTCCATCCACATCCGAACGCGACTCCATGGTTTACTTCCAACTTCTGAAACGAATGCTTCTGGAAACCGACAAGCGGTTGCTGTGGAAGCTGGGCTGGAACATGGGAGTGAAAGGGATCCGTTCGATCCAGCGGCACAAGCGGCGGCTGAAGCGGGGCCAGTTTTTTCCGCCGTATCTGTACATCTCGATCATTAACAGCTGCAACCTTCGTTGCCAGGGTTGTTGGGTGGATGTCGCGGCCAAACAGCAGACGATCGATGTCCCGGCGCTGAACCGGATGATTACCACCGCGCGAAAGCAGGGCAATTCGTTTTTCGGACTGCTTGGCGGCGAGCCGTTCATGCACAAGGGGCTGTTCGACGTTTTGGAGGCCCATCCGGGCGCCTACTTTCAGGTCTTTACCAACGGGCACTTCATTACCGAAGACGTTGCCAAACGATTGCGGGCCTGCGGCAATGTAACTCCGCTGGTCAGCGTCGAAGGGACCCAACTGGTCAGCGACCAGCGTCGGGGTCGCAGCGGCGTCTACAGTCAAACCATGCAAGGACTCGAAAACCTGCTGAAACATCGGGTAATGACCGGCGTTTGCACAAGCCTTTGCCAGACCAACTACGAAGAGCTGTTGTCCGAGGACTGGATCGACCGGCTGGTCAAAATGGGAGTCCTGTATACCTGGTATCACATCTACCGCCCGGTCGGCCCGTTGCCCAATCCGGATCTGGCGCTGACACCGATGCAACAACGGCGGGCCCGCCAGTTCGTGGTCGACATGCGGTGCAAAAAACCGATCATCATTATCGATGCCTATTACGACGCGGATGGCCAGGCGTTGTGTCCTGCAGCGACGGGTTTTACCCATCACATCAGCCCGTGGGGCGCCATTGAGCCTTGCCCGGTGATCCAGTTTGCCAAAGAATCAATTCACGATGAGCGCCCGCTGGACCAGGTTTTCAACGAATCGGAATATCTGCGCGATTTCCGGCGGACTGCTGCCGCTCATACGCGAGGCTGTATTGCGCTGGAGCGTCCGGATCTGATTGCAGATCTGGCCCGCAGGCATGGAGCGACGGACAGCACCGCCCGCGGGACTGCGCTGGCCGAGCTGAACGCGGCGCAGGTTTATCCCAGCCAGTACAGTCCGGATCTGGAGCCGGTACCGGAAAAGAGCTGGGCCTACCGGCTGGCCAAAAAGTTCGCGTTCCATGATTACGGTGTTTACCGGGAAAACTTTCGTGAAGAAAACTGGGTTGACCCGCGGCTCTCGGAGCGGGGCGCGATGGGCAAACAGGAAACGGGCGAACTGGTTCAGATCCGGTAAGGTGCGGCCGGTTGCAATGCAACGCGCCGGCCAATTTGCTACATTCACGTGCTTCAGCAGTTGAACAGTAGCCAGCCGGAAACCGGGCAAAATGATTCCAGCCATAGTAATCACGGTGATTGTTGCGATTGTCGGCGGAGCCATCTGGACGTCGATTGTCCTCGAGCGCAAACGCAAGGAAAAAGTCGCCGGGGTGGCCGATTCCCTGGGGCTCTCCTATGTTGCCGACGATGACGAGTCCTTGCGCAACCGCTTTTCCGGGATGACCCTGTTCCAAACGGGGCATACCAAAAGTTCCGGCAACTGCATGTCCGGTGATTCCGGTGACGTTCGGATCTCGATCTTTGACTACACCTATACGACGGGTAGTGGAAAACATAAATCCACACGGCGAATGACCGTGGTAGCTCTCGAGTCAGCCAATCTGCGAATTCCGTCGTTTTCGATGCGGCCGGAGAGCATTTTTGACAAACTTGGCGGGATGCTCGGTTTTCAGGATATCGATTTCGATGATGACCAGGAGTTTTCCAACAGCTTTGTGCTGAAAGGGGAAAACGAGGAAGCCATCCGCAAACTGTTCCAGCGGGATCTGCGTGAAGGATTTGTCGCCAAATCTGGAATCAACGTCGAGGCCACTCCCGGCAAACTGATTTGCTATCGGGGTAGCAGCCGTTCCAAACCGGAGGACTACCCGAACCTGTTGAAGGAAGCCTACGAAATCTACGGGCTGTTCGTGGATCAGAAAACGGAATGATCCGGTTGCAATTCCATTCTTGCGAAAGGTCAAAAGATGTCTGTTTTGCGATCTGGTTTGCTGGCCGCGTCCTTTTTCCTGTTCTGCCCCCTGGCCGATGCGCAGATTGTATTGAAGCATTCGGCCACGGTCGAAACACAACCGTTGATTGTGCAGTGCCAGCGTCTGGCTGACGCGATGGAATTTCTGGGCGCGCCGTTCAGTGAACAGGCGCGGCAGGCAATTGAACGGGCGGCCGAGTTCGGTTCTCCTGAAGAAATCCGCCGTTCCATCCAGGCGGCGCTCGATCCACTGTGCCTGGCCGAAATCGAAATCAATCCCGAGTCGCGGGTAAAGGTCAACGAGGGTCCGGCAGCGCGGGAGCTGGACCAGAACGGCTGGCGGGTTTTTCTGGTCAAGGTCCACAACGAAGCCGGTGTGACGGCGCCGTTAAAAGTCCAGAGTCCCCAGGGATTGCCAGTGGCGGGTTCGACACAATCCCAGGTCGCTGACCGGTGGGTTGATCTTCAGGTTTTCAATCAGCGTCCACTTTCTTCCACACTCGACGGGACCAGGCTGGAATACCGGCCGGTGATGCTGTACAGCCGCGACGCGGGAAAGCGAACTGCGGTAATTGCGTTCGATGTCGGCCAGGGAACACAGGACCTGGGGTTTCGCAACGATATTGCATTGACGTTTGATTGCCGGACAGCGATCAAGGTCCCGCTGGATATCAAGGATGAAAACGGCCAGCCGGCGACAGCTGGTCTGGAGATTACGGACGCTCTGGGGCGGGTTTATCCATCGACAGCAAAACGGATCGCGCCCGACATGCATTTTCACCCACAGGTATACCGGGGTGACGGCGAATCGGTCAGTCTGCCACCGGGGGAGTACCAGTTCCGGATTACGCGGGGGCCGGAGTATTTGCCGGAGACAAAAACGGTTCGGGTGGATGCCGGCACGCCTGGGGTGAACTTTGCATTGCAGCGTTGGGTCAATCCGTCGAAAACTGGCTGGTGGAGCGGCGACCATCATATTCACGCAGCCGGTTGTGCCCACTACACAGACCCTACCCAGGGTGTGCATGCCCCGGACATGATGCGGCAGTGCCAGGGTGAAGACCTGAAAGTCGGCGCGAATCTGACCTGGGGTCCATGCTTTGACTACCAGAAGCAGTTTTTTACGGGAGCCATCGACCAGGTTTCGCAGTATCCCTATTTGCTGAGATATGACATCGAGGTTTCCGGATTCGGTTCGCATGAGTCCGGACATTTGTGTTTGCTTCGACTGCAGGACCAGATGTATCCCGGTGGCGACTCGACGCAGCATTGGCCGACGTTGGGGCTGAACACTTTGCGGTGGGCGCAGAAACAGGGGGCGGTTTGCGGGCCAGCCCACAGCGGCTTTGGCCTGGAAGTAAACACGGACCAGTTACCGAACTACATTATCCCTCCCTACAACGGTATTGGAGCGAATGAATATGTCGTGGATGTGACGCACAGGGTCGAAGGGCCCGGCGGTACCGAAGTTCCGGCTGTCGATTTCATTTCCCTCTGTGATACTCCCATGATCTGGGAACTGAACATCTGGTATCACACGTTGAATTGCGGGTTCCGGACGCGGGGAAGTGGCGAAACGGATTTTCCCTGTATCTATGGCGAACGGGTTGGTATGGGGCGGTCGTATGTCAAGCTGGACGGCGAGTTGACCTACGACGCGTGGTGCGAAGGGATATCGCGCGGTGCAAGCTATGTTTCCGATGGTCGAAGCCATTTGATGGACCTGACTACGACCCATATCGCGGACGATGGCACGACCCGGACAACCAGACTTGGTGAAGGGGACAGCGAACTGCAATTGGACCAACCAGGAAAAGTAAGTCTTTCCTGCAACGTAGCAGCGCTGCTGGCCGAGCAGCCAACTGGTGAAGGGGATCGCCCCTATGTCCATAAACCCTACTGGCATCTGGAGCGGGCCCGAATTGGTCAATCGCGTGAAGTGCCTGTCGAATTGATCGTAAACGGATTTCCGGTCCAGCGAATTCAGGTCGTCGCTGATGGCACTCGGCAGCAACTGGACTTTGAGGCGTCGATCAGACACAGCAGCTGGGTTGCCGTCCGGATTCTGGGTTCCAGTCACACCAATCCGGTTTTTGTATTGGTCGACAACCAGCCAATTCGGGCTTCCCGAAAAAGTGCGCAATGGTGTCTGGACGGAGTCGGTCAGTGCTTGAGTCAAAAACGCCGGTTCCTGCACCCGGCAGAAATGCCCGACGCCGAGGCCGCCTACAATCACGCGAGGGAGACCTACCGTCAGATCCTGCGTGAGTCGGTGGCGGATTAAAGGCCTGCCCCATAATCGCGCCGTCCCCCATGCCCAACACCTCACCATCGTTTATCCGCGAAGCGCGCTTTCCAGCTAAAGCAGTCAACCGCCACCCATCCCAAATCCCGGTGGTTTGTCCACCGGTTCATTCGGCTTCCCGCTACAACAACCTGCGAAAAAACCATCGGCCGCGAAGTCTTCAATCTTCAATCTTCATTCTCTATGGCTATTGGCCAGGAAAACAATGGAGAGAACCTTATCGCCTTAGTTGATTGAAACCACCCCGATGCGGACCCTTCAGATCTGCCGATACTTCCATTTCAACGCCGGCAAGCCACGAGTCCATTGCGTCGATTGGTGCATCGCTGACTAACCAGTCCCGGCGGTGATCATTCGTCGTCAAAACATAATGCATTCGTTCCCTGGAAAAATCTTTCGCAGTGGCAGGAACGGCTGGACAGGTGAAAATCGTTGGTCGCAGTCGAAAGGGATCCGGTATGGAAGCGGGGTTCATTCCCGAAAACACGCTGCCTCCGTAACCAGGATCAAGGTATGGGATCACGGCCACGGACCATCCACCTGCGGTTCCAGGCTCATGTTCCCAAACAGGTAACCCCGGACTTGTATTCAGAACCTGTTCGAGTGCCAGATTGAATTGGCGAAGGTTGTTGGTGCAGGCGGTGTCCCTGGCCGAGGCGCGGATTGACTGAATCGCCGGAAGCAACAGTCCCAGCAGAACGGCAATCACGCCCACGACGACAATCACCTCGATGATCGTCACGCCAGGTTTGGGCATTTTGCAACTTCGCATTTCGATTCATTCCACGCTGGCCACAGTGACAACTCCATCCACTACGCAGGCGGTGATTCGCCCGGGCACAACTTCTGCAGTGAGGGGGAAACCCTGTCCGTCTCGCAAAGCAACCCGGAATTCCCGATTGAGAACAGCCGCCAGTCGCACTGCATCCTGCTCAGACAACCCAATAAAATCATTCCGGATCCTTCGGTTTCCCGCCAAGTTCACTCGCAGAACCGATCCTTCCAAGGCCGAGTCTGCCCTGAGTCAATCTTCAATCTTCAACTCTGGTGCGACCTTGCTCCGCGTCGGGGAACCTCGCTGTATTTCCAGAGAAACCGTGCGGACCCGCTTGTCAGTTGGTATGGGGAGGGTCAATCCGCGAGGGTGAACCTTGCCCGATTTCGAAGTCAAATTCTCAATTGTTAGGGGGACACACAGTCAAACACCAGTGCGCTTCGCCAGCGGCACCCACTGACCGTAGGTCAGCATTCGCCACACCCACTCCAGCGGCCCGAAGGTGAAACGCTCGAGCCAGAGCCGGCTCACCAGCACTTGAACAGCGTATACAGCGAACCCGATCGGCAGATAGTAAGTGGGCCCCATTGAGCCCCCGAGGCCCAAGCCCGTCCCATAGAAGATCAGCGAGCAGATAACGCTCTGCCCTACGTAGTTGGTTAGTGCCATTCGACCCACCGGCGCGAAGTGACGAAGGTGATGCCGCCCCCGGTTGTCCAGCCAGATCAGGCAGCACTGCGCGACGTACCCGCAGCTCAGAACCGGTACTCCGACAGTGCTGCACAGCACCTCCGTCCAGGAATCTGATTCAAAGGTCACGGCGTAAATAACGTTGAGCGGCAGGCCGATCCCGATGCCGGCGACGGCGAGTCGTTTGAGCATTTCCCGGCGGGACTCACAGTGCTTGTAGGCCTCGTACCGGCCGATGTAAAAGCCGAACAGGAAGCAGCCGTAGATCTTGAATACCATGCCGATGCCCACGACGAAGGACACCTGATCCAGCAGCTTGGCCGTATTGACCTGCACGATCAAGCCGATGCCGCCGTGGGTCCACGTCTCGATCAGCGTCTCACGGGTGACTCCAATGCGCTGGAACATCACGCTTTGTGCGTCAGCCAGGACGCCCACGGGTATCCCCCCGACCAGCTTGATTGCGATCTATGCGGTTGTCCCGGTCAGTTGGTGGGTGGCGGGTGTTTTCGTTCTGTGGGGACAGCCGCCTGGAACGAATAGTGTTTAATCTTCCGTCGTGTAGTGGAGCAGAACGATGGAGGATAAACCTGTTGAATTGAGCCGCGAAGCAGGGGGCGGGTTGTCTTTGGGGTTCTATCTGCTGGCTATCCTACCGGGGGGCAGGAATACTGTCGAATTGTTTTTTGGCAGTGGCGAATGCGGATCAATTTGACGATCCTGGCGCTGTCTAACTCAAAAGCTCCATTATGCCAGCGTCGAAGGGGCAGAATTGATCTGGCTGGATTTTCCCGATTCGGGTTCTAATCGGACCCTTGTGTTCCGTATTCCAGCCAACGTTCTTTCATTCCCCGAACGTACATGTCAGGGATCAGGAAAATTGCCCAGGCCTGCGCAGTCCCCTACCGGTTTGGCCAACGGGGACTGGAGTTCTGTCTGATCACGGCCAGGAAGTCGGGTCGGTGGGGTTTTCCCAAGGGGACAATCCAGCGAAGCGAAACCGCCGGGGAAACCGCGATCAATGAGGCGCTGGAAGAGGGTGGATTGGTCGGGCGAATTGTCGGGCAACCGATCGGCAGCTTCGAATATTCCAAGCGGCAGCGCCGAATGACCGTGACCGTGATGTTGATGGCGGTTGACCAGACCAACGACGAATGGCTGGAATCCGGCCAGCGGTCACGGCAGTGGGTTACAGTTCACGAAGCCCGCATAATGCTGGACCGCACGGCATTGCTGGACGTTCTTCAATCCGCTGTCATGCAGTTGAAGCGGCATTCGGGCGAGGCCCCTGACCAAAGCGCAGTCGGAGCCTGAACAGGCTGGAAAACGGCTGATTCTGCTCCCTGCTATAATGAGGATCACCGATTTGGGCGAATTTTTCATATTCCAGCAGGGTTACTTCGATGCAATTGCAACAGACTGGACGGCGTGAGTTTTTGATGGCAGCAGGAGCTGTGGTGGCGGCGGGTACCCTGCAATCGGGATCCGCCATGGCAAGCCAACCGGCAATCCAGGATCCGGCCGAAGTTCCGACCGAAGTTCCGGCCGACGATGGACCCCGGTTCCGTGTTTCGCTGGCCGAATGGTCGCTGCACAAAAAGCTTCAAAAGAAGGAGATGGACCACCTGGATTTTGCAAAGATGGCCCGCCTCGAATTCGACATCGACGGAGTGGAGTACGTCAATTCGTTTTTCAAGGACAAGGCCCAGGATGCCAAGTACCTTGCCGATATGAACAAGCGATGTTCGGACTTTGGGGTCAAGTCCCTGTTGATCATGGTGGATGGCGAAGGTGCGCTAGGGGACAAATCCCGGGATGGCCGGATGAAAACCGTCGAGAACCACCACCGCTGGGCCGACGCCGCCAAAGAACTTGGTTGCCACAGTATCCGGGTCAACGCCCAGTCGGAGGGAGAATACGAAGAGCAGCAAAAGCTCGCCGCCGACGGGCTGACTCTGCTAGCCCAATATTGTGCGGCTCTCCGATTGAATGTGATTGTGGAAAACCACGGCGGGCTTTCGTCCAACGGGGCATGGCTGGCCGGGACCATCCAGCAAGTCGGTATGGAGAACTGCGGTACTTTGCCCGACTTTGGGAACTTCTGGATCAACCAGGAGAACAACGAAGAGTACGATCGGTACCAGGGGATCGCGGAGCTGATGCCGTTTGCCAAGGCGGTCAGTGCCAAAAGCTACGACTTCGATGAGGAAGGGAATGAGACCACCCTGGATTTTCCACGAATCATGAAGATCTTGGCCGAGTCTGCGTACCGGGGATTTGTCGGAATTGAATACGAGGGGGGTCGGCTGGACGAGGTCGCCGGGATCCACGCCACCAAACGACTTTTGGACCGGTGCTTTAAAGAACTATGATCTAGTCCCTGGAACGGCAGGTTACCATGACAACCTGGCACCCGTCTCCGGTTTTCGGAGGCGGGTGTTTTTTTGTCGACGTTGGAAAAAAATGTCTTGTCCGGGTCCCGTCCGGTTGAAAACAATTTCCCTTGCCGGCGAACTACGAAAAAGCCGGGATATTTGCGGGTAATTTGCCGGCGTCACCAATATTCTTTCAAGTTTATTCAGGGTGGACATTCAACGAATGTGACTGGGGGTCGTGCGCGAGAATTGTGCACGAATCGCGTGCCCGCATTTTACGCACGGATGCACGGATGATTTGCCGAAATTGCGAAATGACGCAAGTGCAAGCGAATTCATGCCATTAGCCGGCTTGCTTGCCACTAGCTGAAGGATGAGGGCAGAGTAAGTCGCGGGTTCAGCCTGCGGCCTGATTCATCCAGAACCAGACCCCTGAAAGGAGTCACCCCATGAATGACACAATCGTAAGAAACGAAGATTTTTCGATCCGTTGCCAAAAGGTACTTGGAGTAGCCCGCCAGTTATACCAGGGGGGGCCTGACTGGGTGACCTTCTTCCGTGAGGTGCTGGGGGTCGAGGGAGCGGCTCGACAGGTATTCGAGTCACAGGCCGAGTTCGTCAGTTTTGAGAAGAGCAACGAATACGCCGAAGTCCAGCAGATGGTGACCAGCCTCAGGAACCGTAAGGGAGGTGATCCGTCGAACAACGAGGCGACCCGGGTGATCACGGTCCGGCTGCCCGAGAGTCTGCACGAGGCTCTGAAGGCCGAGGCCAGCGACCACAATACCAGCATGAACAAGTTGTGCATCGCCAAGCTGCTACAGGTCCTGGCGGAAAACGCCAAGGCTGCTCCATCGACAACCATCAAGCGTTCGACAGCACCAGCTCCGGTAGCGGCAATGCCACGTCCGATGACCCAGCCTGCACCGGGTACCAATGCTGGTACCAACGCAGGTGCCAGCACCGGCGGATTCCGCTCGACCTGGAGCCCAACGCCTCAAGCCGGTAGCAAGCCAAACGGCGGATACTAGAACAGCGTCCTGTTCGTGATTTGCGGACCGTGGTCCCGCATGGAGGCGGGAGGTCCGGCATGGGCTGTGCGGCCAGCGAATGGGTATTTGAAATGCGGAACAGTGTAGGGTCCGCTGTGCGGACCGGTCCTGGCCTGGTTTTTTTGGGCATCCAAAAAAGAGCCGGGCTGGTGGTCCGCACAGCGGACCCTACAGGACTTCGCGGATCATCTCGCAACCACCATGAAAGGTAACGCCGCCGAAGAAGACGGGCGAAATCAGCGCGTTGCCTGTCAGGGGGACATCCACATTGATGATGACCGTTGCGGTATTTCGTTGAAGTGTTCCCGGCGTAACGGTGACATTGAACTGCTGGATTCCCATGCCGCGAAGGATCAAGGCGGCCTGGTCCCGGCATTTCTGCGCGGTAGCTCCAGGGACGATTCCTGCGCGGGCCGCTTCGTAGGCAGCATTTTCGGCCGCATGATGGAGCATATTGGCGTTTGCAACTTCGTAGCAGCCAAACAGCAACAGAAAAAGCACAGGCAGACACATTGCCATTTCGACAGAGACAACCCCAGACCGGCGTGAACCGTTTGGGTTTCGGAATGTTCTCGTTTTTGGCTCTGTCATATTTTTTTCTTCCCTGCCGGTCGAATCAGACCGGTATTATTGAATGGCCCGGAAGGCTGGAGCGTTCGTCCGGAAACGTTTGTCATTCGGTCAGCAGTACAGGCAACTGCAGGGCGATTTCCCGAAAGGCGTCTTCCAGCTGCTGGTTGTTGTCTGCGTGGATGCTGATTCCACCGCACAGGTTGGCGACGGTAATCATGAGTGCCCTGTTGGCCCCCGCACCAAACGTGACGGTATGCACTTTCACTCCGGTCATGCCTCGCGCGACAACGTCTGGACTTACACCGGTGTTGTGAAATCCGTCGGTCATCAGGATTACGGTTTTTTCGGCAAAGGGCCGGGCCAGCGCGTCCGTACGAACCGACGTGTCGCCCAGCCGCAAGCCTTCACCAATGGCGGTCATGCCGGCGGCCCTCTCGCGGGCGAAGGTCGAGGCAATCAGCCCCATGTCTTCGGTCAGTGGCAACAGTCGTCGTCCGGTCGTGCTGTAGACGTTTAAAGAAACCCTTTCGACAGGTTCCGTTGCTGCCAGTTGGGCCAGGAAAACCCGGACGGCATTTTGCAGTCCTGGAAATCGTCCAAAACTGTTCATGGATCCCGAGACATCGAGGACCAGCGAGATATCGCGATCCAGGCGTGATGCAACTGCTGACTGGACTGGCTGGAACTGCGTTACGCCGAACAGCGGTCCGAACAGCATGGGTACCGGCCCGTCCGCGCTGGCGGCTGTTCTTAATCCCGTCACGCGAACTGCATTCGGTCCGATGTTGGTTGCGGTAAAACCGAACTGGCCGCTGTTGTCGGGCGTTGCCCGTCCAATCTGAATCTGGTTGGCACGAAGGTTCAGAGGCGTCCCGGCGACATCGTTTCGGGCTGCGATATTAATGGCAGCCTGAATCGCCTGGTTTGGATCCTGGGTTCGGCCGAGTGCTTCGGCACCGGCGCGTGCTGCGGCGTCAGTGGCTGTTCTCAGTTCCGCACGGGTCAGCTGGATTCGGGCTATATCGACGGACAGGGTCACGGCGACAAACAGAATTATCATGCAGACCGCAATCAGGGGGAGCATGGCTCCCTGCCGGCAATTGCTGGTCAGTCGCGTCTGGAAACTGCTATAGGGTGAATTGTGATTCATAAATCTGTTCCGTTTATTCTTTGATCATGAACGCCTGGGCCGAAATGAAATCCACGCCGATGATCCGGCTGTTGATCAGTCGATGGGATCCGGCCGGGACCGTTGCGGTAACTGATATGACCGATCCACGGGCAGCCCGTGATACGTCAGCTGGATCGAATGCCAAAGTCAGGCCGGTCAACCGGTGACTTCGCACCACACTGTTTGCTGCGGCAGTGGAAGTGGCGTTAGTGGCGCTGTTTTTGATGGCAACAATCGCCGCTTCGTAGGCTGTCTGCACCATGGCCTGTTTGGCAAAAATCAGCGAGGCGGCTTCGATCGAGCCCATGACGAGCAGCATGATCACCGGCAGGCAGACGGCCAATTCAATGACTGCCGCGCCACGACGTGCGGTTTTTTTGTGGCTTGCAAGTCTCATGATGATTGATCCGAATGGCGACCGGGAATTGGCAATTGTTTAATGGTATGTGGCGCAGTGATTCTGGCAGGACACAATTCTGTCCGTAGTGGACTCGGGCCCGATCCGCCGGGCAGCGTTGTATGTTTCGGCAGTCAGGCTCAGACTTTCACCCCGTCGGCCGGTTCCTGTTCAGCCTGTTTCGCGGTCTGGATGCGCTGGATGACACGATTCACATCGGTGGCGATTTCCTGCCAGAAGTCGTTGTTGCGAAACTGGATAGGCTCGGTCGTACCGGATTCACCCAATTCCCGGAGAGCCCGGCGCAGGCGAACCACGGGTCCGACAAAACGGTTGCTGAAGCGGATGGTATCGAGCACGAAAGCGGGCAAAATTGCCAGGATGACAATCCCCAGTAAACTGTACTCGCTGACTGCACGGGTCAATCGTTCCGGCATGCTGATGTCCGGATCACCCAGCATCGTTTTCAATACGACAAACAGGAACGCAGTAATTCCAACAAAACAGACCCAGTGAAACATGATCCTCATGATCAGCGCGCCCTGGACGCTGCTGTCAACGTAATTCTTTTTGCGTTCCAGTTTTGCCATGACTTTTCTCCGGCATTTTTCGTTTGGCGGATGGCGACAACCGCACTGGGTAAACTCTGTTTCGGCTTCGCCAACTTGCGGTGAGCGCAATTGGCCGCTACAGGCATTGCGCAAATCAACTCCAGGCAAGTCTTGGTTACGAATCACCAGCCAGCGGAAACTTTTTCCCGGAATTCCCGTCAATCAAACTTTGCGCGGTCCGCATCACCAGACTCACCGGCGCAACCGGTCCGGAACCGGATTCAGGATATCCGCCACATCGCGCAGATCCCGGCCAATCCGGCGCTGGCTGGTTCGGCGGGACCACAGATGCCGAATGACAGACTGGATGTCTCCATGTTTTCCGCAAGGATCGAAACAATGAGTCTGAAATTTGGCCTGTGGCTGGTCGAACAGGGCCTGGTCAGTTGCGACCAGTTCTGCGGATTGGTCAAAATCCAACAGGAAAGCCTCCCGTCACCCAGCACGGTTGCTTTTCGCGCCAACCTGATGACACTTCGCCAGGTTTCGACGGTCCAGGAACAGATCGCATCCAGTCAGGGTGGGGACTTCCTGGAAATTGCCGGGTCACTGGGATTTATTAACGGGAAAACAGCCGAAACAATTTTGCAACTGCAAAGCCTTTCGGCCACGTCGATCGAAAGCCTTTGTGTTTTGTGCGGACTGTTGTCCAAAGAACAGGCGCGGGTTCTGAAAAGGCATTTTCAGCAGGGAAAAAATACGACCCAGACATCTGGTCAGAAAGTTGCGGAAACGGAAACCAGCCAGTCACCGCCGGCGAACCAAGACAAGGCTCATCCGGTTCCAGAGCCAAAATTCCGCCAGCGTCCGGTGATCGTACATCAGTACGACGTGACCTATTGACCGACTCAAGGCAGCCATTGCAATCCAGAATAGTGTGAAAGGCAATGCTGCATCCCGTCCGGAATTTTTCCTGACGCGCGTCCCTATGCAGCTCTGGCGGGGCCGTTAGAAAACACATGCGGGCCGCCTGTTCCGGGGCCCGCCCCGTTCGTCCCAACTCCGTTCAGAACCGGTATCAGGGCTTGGAACCAGGCTTGCCCCGGTTCAAACTTTGCAGATTGCGGCGCTCGGCTCTCAATCGCGCCCTGCGGTTGGTCTCACTTGGCTTTTCATAATATTCGCGGCGGCGCATTTCTTTCTTGATTCCGCTGCGCTCAACCAGTTTCCGGAAGCGTCGAACCGCTTCCTGAATTGATTCCCGGTCACGTACCAACAACTTTACCATTGGACCTCCAGCCACGATTTGCCAACCAGCATTACTTTTACCTCGCTAATGGAATTTGTTTGACTTGTTTCAGATACCACCACGACGAACCTTGCCCGGCTCACCGGTCAGACCCGCAAACCAATCGCCACGGCAATCAGGACGATTGATGGGAAACCGCCAAGTTTAGCGAATAACAGCGGGTTTTGTCCAGTCTGCAGCGATGACGCACCCCTGCTCCTTCGACCCGCACCCGCCTGGGCATGAGTTGAATCTGCCGGCAAGGCCAATTTCAGAGGTAATGACAGCGGTATTGTCGGCCAGAACCTTCGCAGTCGACGGCTGGCAAAACCGGTTTTGCCAGACCAACAGGTACAGGCCGGACTCCGTTGCTGGCCATTCACGCTTCGGCCCGATCAAAGAAACAGCCTGCACCCCCGATTCCCCACTCTGCAGGCGATTCCGATTCGAAAGATCGAATTCGAAGCATTTGAGGTTGTTCAGGCATGGACCCAGGTTCGCAGTTCAAACTCGTTCGCCGTCTGCTCAAGGAGCAGGATGAGGTGCTGGAGCAGCTGGACGAATTGAACGCCCGCATCGAGCAAACGCTTCGTGAGGTCGCCCCAAAAAGTGAACCGGCCGATTCCCCGACCATGGTCCCGGTTTTGACGGGCCACAGGTTCCAGGCAGCGTAAGAAGGCATCGACAGTTTCAGCTGGACTGGAGCGGACTTTTTAGGGGCAGAAAAAGCCAGTCCCCATCGGGCGGACGGAGGCTCGCATTCGCAAAAACCGACAAACCACGGGATTATTGCCAATCTGGCGAAATCGCACGTCCGGGAACTCCCTGGTACTTTGCGGAAAATCCCACTCTGTTTTTGGCAATTTGTCCCCAAATCGGTTACCATCGTGACAAGCCCGGAATTGTCCGGCGTTCCCCTTTCTGTCTGTCTCGTTCCGGTTTTGGAGGTGGTTTCCAGACTCAAGTTGCCTAAAGTTCCGGGCAAGCTTTTGCCGGCCCCCCCAAATGGCTAATCCATGAAAGGAATTTTGACGTGGTGAAACTGAAATGGTTTTTGATTGGCCTTGTGCCAATAGGCCTGATTGCAATGGCTGGTTGCAGTCCTCCCAAATCTGCGCCGGTCAGCCAGGCGAACAACAATCCGCCCCGTGCAGTGACCGAAACTCCGTCCAGTGCGGAAACCGGCGTTACGGCTGGCAGCAACCCTGCGGAACCCGCAGTGCCGGTTTCCAATGGAGCGACTGGGGATTCTTCATCTGCCGAGCCGGCAGATCCCAATGCCGGATCGCAACCTGCTCCTGTCGGAAATTCCGGTGCTGAAAACAATTCCCGACCCGAACAGGGCGGGAATGAGCCCAGTCTTGGGGAAGGTGAAAGTGGATCGACGGGAAACAATTCGCCACCAAAACTTCCCGAGTTTCCCGGCCCGACAGGAAAATTCGGCACCGGCGTCGGCGACAAGATTCCGGAGATCAAGGGAAAAGACATCGACAAAAAGTCCTTTGAATTGGCTGATTACAGTGGCCGGGTCGTGATGGTTGATTTTTGGGGTGACTGGTGACCACCGTGCCGGGCCATGTACCCTCACGAGCGGTCGCTCGTTCAAACCATGCAAGGTCGTCCGTTTTCACTGTTGGGTGTCAATAACGACGAAGAACTGGATACGGTGAAAACTGCGGTCAAGGAAAACGAACTTAACTGGCGTTCCTGGTGGGACGGCGGAGACGGTCCGATTGTCAAGGACTTTGGCATTGAGAGTTTTCCCACTATCTTCCTGGTCGATCACACCGGGGTTATCCGTTACAAAAACCTGCGCGGCGCAGCTTTGGATATGGCAATTGAACTGCTGGTTTCCGAAGCCGAGAGTGCCGGAGCAAAGGGTGGAATCGTTTTGGCTGAACCGGAACTACGCCAGTTCGTTGACAAAACCGGAAACCACAAGGTGGTAGCGAAGTTCAAGTCGTTTACCGGCATCAATGTAATTGTCGAAAAGTCATCCGGCGAAGAAATCACTCTGGTTCTTGATTCGTTGAGCCAAAAGGACCGGGACTACCTGGAAGAGTCCGGTTACCTGGCGGCCGCTGAGGCGTCTTCGACAGCCTCTTTGGCGGATGGTTCTACGGAAGCAATTGTGGCCCGTGAGTTTACCGACTCGACCGGAAACTACCGGGTCACGGCAACCTTTGTCAAACTGGACGGCAATGATGTGACGCTGCGCAAGGACGACGGTTCCGAAGTCGTTTTGCCGCTGGACCGGCTGAGCGAAACGGATCAGCAGTACGTCAAGAAAGCCGGAGACAATCCGAAACGTTGATCCGGCCGGTAACGGTTGGCTGTTGTAACGAACACTAAACCGCGGTGGCAACCTTTCGGGGTTTGCTGCCGCGGATTTTTTTTGCGGCCTCGATACACTCGCGTATTTCCCGGTCCAGCAAATCGACCAGTTGCTGGTCGTCGAGGTCCCGGAAATTCTCTGGCGGAATCGGCTTGCCAAATACGACGACAATTTTTGGTCCTGGCAGCGGATAAGAACGGTTTCGGGGCCAGACGTCCCAGGCACCTTCAATTCCCACAGGCAACAGCGACGCTTCGGTTCGTTTGACCAGCGCACAGAACCCGGGCAGGATTTTTTTCATTTCACCGTCAGGACTTCGGGTTCCTTCGGGAAACATCATGACCATTTCGTTCCGTTTCAGGCACTTCAATGTCGCCTTGATTCCGCTGGCACTCGTCCCTTCCCGGTCGATCGGGATGGAATCCAGAAAGCCGATCATCCAGCCCAGTGGCCGGAACTTGAACAGCTGCTTTTTGGCCAGAAAGTTCATTCGCCTGCGGGAGCTACTGCCGATCAGCATCGGGTCGAAATGGCTTTGATGGTTGGCACAGATCAGGACCGGGCCGCTTTGGGGAATCCGGTCGAGGTGTTCAAAGCGGATGCGAAACAGGATCTTGAATGCAATCAGCGACGAGATCCGGATGAAATGATAGCCGAATCTCTGAAGCCACGTTTTTTTCGGAGGTGTATCGCTCATCGGGAATTCTGGCTCACCGGGCTGAATTGCCCTGTCCTGGTTTACGTGATCTGCCTTGCCATGCGAAAATGGTTGAAATCTGTTTGGAAGCCAATCCTCCAAAGGGTCTGACCCCTTTGGAGACAGACCGTTAGCATATCCGGGAAACAGCTTGGGGGAAGTTGATGCGGTTCGCCGCCATCACCCCCGTGACTCCGGTAACCCGCACGAATCGGACTTGAAATGATCATTGACAAAACGGAAATCGAAGACACTTTTGCGGAGGGTTTTCGAATGCAGTGCGTGCGGCTGGTGATTACGGCAATCGATTCGCATTGGGCCGGCGTGGCGGCCCGGGAAATGTGCGGCTACGGGACCAGCGTACTGGGATGCGATGCCGAGGCCGGAATCGAATCGCATTTGTCACCGGATGAAACTGCCGACGGACGGCCAGGGGTAAGTGTCATGCTGTTTGGGTTTTCCGCCGACGGCCTGGGCCAGGCAGCGGCCAATCGCGTGGGACAATGCGTCATGACCTGTCCGACCACTGCCGTATTCAATGGCTTTGCCGACGGCGAACCCCGGCCGCTGGGGCGACTGATCCGTTATTTCGGAGACGGGTTTCAGCACAGCAAGCTGGTCGGAGCCGAACGGTTCTGGAGAATCCCCGTGATGGATGGCGAGTTTCTCTGTGCCGATTCACTAAACGTCTGCAAAGGAGTTGCGGGGGGAAATTTTCTGATCCAGGCGACCGACCAGGCTTGCGGCCTGGCAGCGGCCAGGAAAGCGGTCACGGCAATCGATGCGGTTGCAGGGTGTATCACGCCTTTCCCCGGAGGAGTGGTTCGCAGTGGCAGCAAGGTCGGTTCGAAATACAAAAAGCTTCGGGCCAGTACTGCCGACGAATGGTGTCCGACGGTCCGGCAACGAACCAGTTCCCGGATCGTCCCGCTGGCAAACTGTGTCTACGAAATTGTGATTGACGGAATCGATGTTGCGACCATCGAAAAAGGGATGGCTGCAGGAATTCGGGCTGCGGTGGGACCTGGCATTCTGGCAATTTCTGCGGGCAATTATGGGGGCAAGCTGGGCAAGTTCCATTTTCACCTGCATCAGGTCCTGGGGCAGTCCGAATTGCAAGGTTCGAGAGGGTGAATTTCCGGGTCGGGTCCGCAATCAGTAGCGTTTCGGGCTGCGGCGATTTAGACTGACTGTGCCAGGTCCCGCCTTCCAAACAACCAACCCCGATCCAGGGAAACCGATGTTGCGAATACAGGCTTCGCCGACGATCCATGTCGCGATGGTGTTTGCCCTATGCTGGCCGGTTTGGCTGGTGGCCGAGGATCTGACGGTTTCACGACTGTTTTCTGACCATATGGTTTTGCAGCGGAACGCTACCGTCGCTGTATGGGGAACCTCCGCCCCGGATGCCCAGATCGAAGTGGATTTTGCGGGGAGTACGGCGACGACCAAATCTGGTGCGGACGGAAAATGGACAGCCAATATCAATACACCGGATGCGGGTGGTCCGCACGTACTGGAGATCCGGCTGAAGGGGTCGCCGCAGAAAATCGCGATGGCCGACATTCTGGTCGGAGAGGTTTGGCTTTGCTCCGGCCAGTCCAATATGGAATGGTCGGTCAAGGATTCCGCTTTTTCCGAAAAAGAAATCGAAGGAGCTGCGCAGTTTTCATCCGTTCGTCTGTTTTCGATTGAACGGAATGCATCGGTGGCACCGCTGGATGAACCGGCCAGGGCCTGGGGCTGGGAAGTTGGTTCACCGCAGACGGTCCCCGGTTTTTCTGCAGTGGCCTGGTTCTTTGCCTGCCATTATCACAAGGAAACGGGAATCCCGGTGGGTTTGGTCAATGCTTCCTGGGGCGGTACGACTTGTGAAGCCTGGACGGAGTTCGAATACCTGCGAACGGTTCCAGCGATGGAAAAATTTGTTGCCCATTTCCAGGCTGCGGAACCGGCTGCGGATCCGTCGTATCCTGGCACGCTGTTTAACGGAATGATTTCGCCGCTGGCAAGGTTCCGGTTTGCCGGTGTGTTGTGGTACCAGGGAGAAGCGAACGTTGGTCGTGGGCGCCAGTATCGGGACCTGTTTCCCGCCATGATTGGAAACTGGCGGTCGCGGTTGGCAAGTGGATCAGAGATGCCGTTCTTTTTTGTCCAGCTGGCACCCTATCGGTACGGAAGTTCGCCTCCGGAAGCCCTGCCGGAATTGTGGGATGCCCAGTTGTACGCCTGGAAAAATGTCCCGCATACCGGGATGGTGGTCACCACCGACGTTGGTGATGTGGCCGACATCCATCCGAAAAACAAACGCGAAATCGGGCGACGGTTGGCGCTTTGGGCAGGTTCGAGGTTTGAAAAACGGCCAACCGTAGCAGATGGCACACCCGAACCTGGTGTGACGAACGGCGGGGGATCGGGCGAAAAACCCAATGTTGCTGCAACAGAACCTGTCGTCCCCTGCGGTCCACGTTACCGGGCGTTTCGGGTCGAAGAAAACAGAATCATTGTATCCTTTGACTATTCCGGGTCGGGACTGAAAATCCGGGATGCTGAAAAACTGGACTGGTTCCAGATCTGCGGTCAAGATGGTGTTTTTGTGGCGGCCGATGCCAGGATCGATGGCCAGACCGTGGTGGTTTCTGCGGAGACTGTTTCAACCCCGGTTGCGGTCCGGTTTGCCTGGGATGACAGCGCTGTTCCGAATCTGGTTAATCATGAAGGTCTGCCGGCGTCGCCATTTCGGACAGACACGTTTCCGCTGACCTCGGACGACGTCATTTATTGATTTACACCGGCCCTTACCGGGCTCACTTAAACGAAATAAACTGTAAGATGTTCTGAGGCCATTTTTCCGGCCTGAAACCCGTTTCCGTGACCTGCGGCAGGAAGATTTTCCGGTCCCAGGACTTGGGAAATTCCATTCGCCTGATTCGACCATATTTGCTGACCCTATGAATTCTCCCGAAAACCAGCCTCCAGCCCAAAATCCGGACGACAATACATCGGCGCCAACCGATTCGGGTGCGGAGCCGAACCGGAAAAAGATTGCGATCGGTTCCCAGCGGGACGTGGCCAGTCCGGAATTGTCTCCCTCCAAACCAACCGTGGTGGAACGGGCGGAAAGGAACCGTATCGAATTGAATCCGGCGAAAAATGAACCGGCTCCGGTTTCTGTTCCGGCACCGGAAGTGCGCTCGATGGCGGGGTTGGGAGATGACGTCGAAAGCGAAATCGAGCGGGCCCTAAGCGGATTGTCGATGGCGGATGTGGTGGAAAAAGCCGCACTGCAGCCGGCCGAGCCTGAGCAGGGAGAACGGCTCAAGGCAACTGTTTCGAGAATTGATGCGGAAAACGTTTTGGTCACCTTGAAAGGACGTTACGAAGGGATCCTTCCCCTGAGACAGTTCCGGGAACCGCCAGCCCCAGGAACTTTGGTGGAAGTCGTTGTCCATTCACAAAACGAAGAAGACGGACTTTACGAACTGGGATTGCCCGGTGCAGCGGCCGATGCCGGTGACTGGGACACGATCAATCGCGACGACGTGGTCGAAGCGCGCGTGACGGGTGCCAATACCGGGGGACTGGAAGTCGCGGTCGGAAATCTCCGTGGCTTTATTCCCGCCAGCCAGATTGAACGGTTTCGGGTCGAACAATTTGGCGAATACGTCAACCAGAAACTGGTTTGCCTGGTTGCTGAAGTGAATCCAGGCCGGAAAAAACTGGTGCTCAGCCGCCGCGCTATCCTCGATCGCGAATACGAGGAAACCCGGGCCAAGTTGATGGAGACGCTGGAACCCGGCGCCGAATTCGAAGGGATTATCACCCGCCTGATGGACTTTGGAGCCTTTGTCGACATCGGTGGCGTTGAGGGACTGGCCCACATCAGCAAACTCAGCTGGTCGCGAATCAAGCATCCTTCCGAGGTGGTCAAGGAAGGCCAGCGGGTCAAAGTCAAAGTGGAAAGTGTGGATCGCGCGGCCGGACGGATTTCGCTTTCCCATCGCGATACGCTCGAGCATCCCTGGGAAAACGCTGCGGAGAAATTCGCCGAAGGCAAACTGGTGAAAGGGACCGTTTCGAAACTTGCCCAGTTTGGAGCGTTTGTCAAACTGGATCACGGGATTGAGGGGCTGATCCATGTTTCGGAACTGGCCCATCATCGTGTGTTTGCCGTTAAAAACATCGTCAAAGTGGGGGACGAAGTAGAAGTCAAGATCCTGTCGGTTGATGTCGAAGCGCAGAAGATCGGATTGTCACTCAAGGCAACGCAAACGCCTCCGGAAAAACCTGCGGATAAGAACAGGGAAGAAGAGGAGGCACCTGCACGGGAACTGGCAGTCAAAGGATCGGGTGAACCGTTGCAGGGTGGCAAAACACGCAAATCGGGTGGGGAGCAATTCGGATTGAGGCTGTGATCGCGATGGTCGCGACATGGCAGGATAAAGGCAATTGGAATTTCCGGTAACAACAGCGAATTCATGTCAGTCTGGAACAGTCTTCTTCGCCCTCTGCTGTTCCGCCTGCCCGCCGAACGGGTCCACCATCTTTCGATGGGAGTTTTTGACGCCGGATGTCGCCTGCCAGGGGCCGGCCTGGTTGTCCGGCAGCTGGGTGGCCGGCCTGATAAGCGGTTGGCTGTCCGCTGCATGAATTTGAATTTCCCGTCACCAGTTTGCCTTGCCGCGGGATTTGACAAAGATGTTCGCTGGTTTTCATCGCTGGGCAAACTGGGATTTGGGGCAATCGAATCGGGCTCGGTCACCGGACAGGCCCAACCGGGCAATCCGCCCCCCAGACTCTTTCGTTTACCCGAAGACCATGCCCTCATTAACCGGATGGGTTTCAACAGTCGCGGTGCCGAAGCGGTAGCGAATTCGTTGCACAAACGGATGGAGCAGGTGCGGCGGTTTCGCAAGGCGGCTGTGCTGGGGATCAATCTCGGAAAATCCAAATCAGTACCGCTACAGCAGGCGGCGGATGACTACGAATTCAGCCTAACCAAACTCTTCCCGTTTGCCGACTATTTTGTCGTGAATGTCAGCAGCCCAAACACATCGGGACTGCGTGACTTGCAGCAAGTGGAAATGTTGCAGAACCTTGCGAACCGGTTGATTGGGCAGCTCGACAAACTGGCAGGAGATGCAAACAGTTCACCTCCGCCGTTGTTGTTGAAAATCGCACCTGACCTGACCGACGACCAGATTGATGAAATCGCCGGTTTCGTTCTGAATTCACGGGTTTCCGGCGTCATCGCTACCAACACCACCATTTCCCGTACCGGCTTGAAATCTTCACCGCAGCTGGTGATGCAAATCGGTGATGGAGGGCTTTCCGGCAAACCATTGGCGGAACGAAGCCTCGAGGTTGTGTCCAGACTGTACGGTGTCTTGCAAGGCAAAAAAACGATCATCGGTGTGGGCGGTATCTTTGATGGGGATGATGCCTGGCAAATGATCACGGCTGGCGCAAATCTGGTTCAGCTTTACACCGGTTTTATTTATGGTGGACCCGGCTGCGTGCATCGGATCCATCGTGGACTGGTTCACCGTATGGATCAGGCTGGTATCAAATCGATTCAGGACGCAGCCGGAAAGTCCGCAGGGTCATGTCCCGGGTCTCCGTCTCCGTCGCCACTGGCTTCAACCGGAAACGGACAATCATGATCCGTGCACTGATTCGGGTAATAGTTGAAAAATGGTGGTTGATTGGTGTTGGAATCCTGTTGGGATTATTGGCCCGGGCAGTTCTCAATCCGCCAGTTCCGGAGTCTGGCTGGCATTTCAAAACAGATTTGCCAGCGGTGCGACCAGAACCGGTCAATGTTGATGATTTTCCATTAACGAATCATTCGTCTGGTGATTCGCGGCTGCCGTAGCTGCTAAAGGAAAGGAATCAACCATTCATTCTTGGGGTCGGTAACGGGTTTGACGGCAATGCGGGAGAATCAAAATCATCGACGGCGTACAATGCTGCAACCGAAATTGGACCCGCATTTTATGGAATGAGTTGGATTTGTAATCGTTTTCGAACGATTTCCCGGCTATAATTCGATTGGGGCGTCGAATTTGGGTTGAATGGACTACCCGTTCGTGAGGGCATGGTACAGCCGCTTCCTGTCGGCTGGAGGTCAGCCAGATCGGGCAAAAATTGCACGCCAAACCAGAGGCGAAAATGGATAATGCCAGGCATTTGCCAGAGGAAACGACTGAATATGGAACGGAGACCTCCCCAGGTTCGATCCCGGGTGGAACTCCGGAATTCGGCTTGTCCGGCGAAAGGCCGTTGACTGGTGGTCGTCCTGCACGGCGAGACCGGCAGCCGAAACCGGCAACAGCGGACTTCTTTTACACGGTTTTTTGGCTCCTTTGTTGCGCCGCATTTGTCATCGGACTTTGGCATCTGGGGCCACTGGTCGCCGAGCGATACCAGTTTGCGTTGAGCAGTGGAAAGGCGAAAGCCGAGTACGTCAACGCTTCAAGAATTCTCGAATCGGATCCACTCGCCAGTCTGTCGATGGCATCAGAATTGATCGCGCAACGAATTCGCCCCAGCGTGGTCAGCATCGAATGTGAAAAGCTGGTAACCCAGGGACGCCGTGGTCTGGGCTGGGCCGGCGGCCAGGGTTCGGGAGTTGTAATTGAGAGCAACGGACTGATTTTGACTAACGCGCACGTCGTCGAAGGGTCCCGACACGTGATTGTGACTTTGCATGATCACCGTCGGCTGCAGGCGCAAATTGTCGGCGTCGATAACGAAAATGACCTGGCGGTACTGAAAATCGAAGCGACCGGTCTGATTCCGGCAGTCTGGGGCGACAGCGAAAAACTGCGTGTCGGCTCGATGGTTTGGGCAATTGGCAGCCCTTATGGACTGGAGCAGACGGTTACCAGCGGAATCATCAGCGGCAAAAACCGGTACGGCCAGGATCCGAACAGCCGGTCTGCTACCCAGGAACTGATTCAGACCGACGCAGCAGTCAACAAGGGGAACAGTGGCGGACCACTGGTCGATTCGCGCGGCAACGTCATTGGAATCAACACTTCCATACTGGGTGACCAGTTCCAGGGGATTAGTTTTGCAATTCCGGGATCGGTCGCAAAGTTTATTTCATCGCAGCTGGTTTCAACCGGAACGGTCAGCCTGGGTTTTTTGGGAATTGAACCGGGACCAATTACTGAGCAGGCAGCGGAGCGGATGGGGCTGGCCGATTTATACGGCGCTCTGATTGGACGGGTTACGCCGGACACTCCCGCAGCGCGGGCCGGTTTAATGGAAGGGGACATCATTCGCAAATGGAATGGAATTCCGATTGACGATTACAAAATGGTTTTTCGGCTGGTTCAGACCACCAAGCCGGGAACCAGCGCCGAAGTTGAAGTACTTCGCGACGGGAAATCGTTGAGCATAAGGATCGAAGTCATGTCGCGACCATCCCTGTAAGACTTTGGACCAGATTGCCGGAATCGGACGTCAGTGTTTGCGCCAGCGATTCCGTATTCTCTGGTTTTCAACCCCGTGTTTTTCGGTAATCACGGACCATGCGGCAGCGGTTTCCTTCAGCGCATCCTGCGCCGTTTTTTCGCCATCCAGACATTGGCGGACGGCATTGGACAGGGCGTTCAGGTATTCATCACGACCCTCCAGCGCCGGAAACACGACCGGTAACGGCGCGGAATGTGATTCGTCGATCGCGGACGCCCACTGGCCGACCGCGTCGGGGGCTATCGAAACTCCCAGCCAGGTTACTGGATCAGCCAAATGCGACTTGCGAAACGGCCCCGAAGCTGCGGACCGTGAGCAAAGTACGGAGCTGGACTGGTTGCACATCCAGCTGGCCAGTTCCAGCGCGGCACCTGCATGCAGGCTGGCAGTGGTCACACCAACGCAGCGGCCATCAATACCCAGAACGTCGAATTGCTGCTGTTCGGTAGACAGCCGTTCGGTCCACTCGCCCTGTTTGCGGCTGTAACGTCTGGTTGAACCTGGCAAGCGCGATGCGAAAACACTGCCAATCGATGTCACGCCGACATTGCCGTTCTCCAGCGGCGATGGCCAACCGATTCCGGCAAGGGCCTTTCCTTCGAGGACCATCCGGTAAACGTCGGCAGGGGAGCGGGGCGAATCGGGGTCGGTTTCCGCAGCTTCCGCACACATTTTCTCAAGTGCCTCGACGTACCCGGGAGTGTCAATCATCGGCTCCATCGAATCGGCCACAAAAAACATCGAACGGTCATCGCTAGCCCGAACCGTCGAAGATGCCCTGGCGATCAGACTCCACGCCAGCCAGTTACCAGAATCCGGATAAACAAACTTGCGAATCACATCAGTCGATCCCCCGGGCTCCCCGCCTGCTGTCACCGCCTGTTGGAGCGAATCCCAGGCTTGTGCCGAGAAACCAGGCTGTCTTGCCAGCGACTCGTGAATCAGCAGCATTGCCTGCGGAGCTCCCAGAGGCATTGAATACTGTCGACCGTCCAGCGAGGCGAGTATTCCCCGGAAATGGGGCAACAGCCCCATCTGGGAAAACGCGGGTGAGTCCAGAGTGCTGGCCGGAATCGCGACCAGTTGGCCGGCAGTTACGAATTCAGCTTCCAGGTTCGCCGGCATCACCAGCAAGTCGATGTCCGCCGCGACAACATATTTTTTGTCACGGATTTCCTGTTCTGTGCACGTCTCGACCAGCAAGTCGTACCGTCCCTCGGCTGCCCAACGGCGTCCCGTCTCCGCAGCAAGGTCCGGATCGTCAACGACCAGCATTTTCAGAACCGATGGCTGGCCGCTGGTGACGGCAGTCGGGTCCTCCGTTCCGCTACGGCCTGCCGTGTCGCAACCGGACGCAGACATCAAGGCCAATCCAAACCAGGTTGCCAACAAAAACAGTCGGGTCAGATAACCAGTCACCGTGTACTTTCCAAAAACAGAATGAATTTCCGATCGCCTGGCTCCCTTGGGTGCGGACCCCATCCGGAACTGGCGGCAAGTTCGCGGGTCTGTCCATTCGAGATTCAACAGGTAATCGCGTCAACCATTATGGCGACCGATTGCAGGGCCATTGTCGAATCAGCCAAAATGGCCGAACCTGTTCCGGGACCGCCACTGCCGTTCTGGCGATGTTGGAGAACTGGCAGTTTGTCGTTGCACATCGATTGGAAAGCTGAAATGGGATTGTACCTGGGAATCGACATTGGAACGTCTGGCACAAAGACAATTTTGATCGATGCCAGTGGCAAGGTAATCGCGGAAGCCGTCGCCGGGCATCCCGTTTCGCATCCAAAACCGTTGTGGAGTGAGCAGAACCCGGACGACTGGTGGAAAGCGGTGGTCCAGACGGTTCGGCAGGTGGTCAGGAAATCCCGGGCGAAACCGGGCGAAATCAAATCGATGGGCCTGTCCGGGCAAATGCATGGAGCCGTAT
>Ga0163150_10002573_pt1 | contig 27431 bp, 22 predicted proteins | sample OliLakLV19P2IB_FD_148628 | JGI IMG/M metagenome (GOLD analysis project Ga0163150, IMG submission 148628) | Freshwater microbial mat bacterial communities from Lake Vanda, McMurdo Dry Valleys, Antarctica - Oligotrophic Lake LV.19.P2.IB | ecosystem: Environmental > Aquatic > Freshwater > Lake >...
GGCATGGGTATGGACAAAAAGACCCCTGCCCAAGTGGTCTACGAAGCCCTTCTTCCCCAATCCTCTTGTGTAAGGTTAATGCTGCAACCTAACAATATTTGACATAATATACATTTAATTATTTGATCATACTTCAAACATAGTTTATACTTTGACCAGCCCCTTTGAACGGAAGTCTGGCTCTGATGAGTCGGCGTCGAAAGGGTAAGCGCACAATAAGGAGTATGCGCGTGCTCGTTCTATCAAGGTTGCAGTGTGAGGGTCTCAAGATCGGAGACGTCCAGGTCAAGGTCGTGAAGGTACGACCCGGAAGGGTACGGATTGGCTTCTGCCACCCGACCATTCGGATCCTCCGGAAGGAACTTGCCGGACTCCCGGCCGCGGAACAGTCTGCGGATGCTGGAGCTTCCACTGGCTGGCTCGTTCTGAGTCGCAAAGTCGGTGAGGCGTTCCTCATCGGAGACTCCGTCACCATGACGGTTCTCCGTGTGAACGGGCGTCGGGTCCGACTGGGCGTCGAAGCGCCGCAAGAAATCAGAGTGCGGCGAGATGAACTCCCTCGCGCTGCCTAAGAACGATCTGGTAGCAGATGAGAATCTGCCACCGAAGAGCCGTCGTATGCTTGCGTACGACGGTTCTTTTTATGGATTCACCGCGGCGCAGCGAAGTCAGTACGCGATCTTCATCGTGACGACGCACCCGAGAGCCTGGAAGACGCTCTTCAGCTTCCTCCCCGTGGCATTGGCTGTAGCAGAGTGAAGAGTCACATGGACGGATGACTGCGTTTTGTTCTCCTTCATCCAGTGGAGCAATGTCGAAAGTTCGCGCTGGATCTCAGGCTGACGCCGTACAGCGGCACAATCAATGACGAGGTGCTGTATTGTCTGGAGGGAGAATGATTTCGTCGATGTGATAGGCATGTCTGCAGTGTACACTCGTACACCATTTATTCAAATAGCGTGTGAACACAGAATGCAGTCACATCTTAAACATGGCATATATGACAGCACGAAGAAGAAATAGTGACATGTGATGCTTTGTACGGAATATGAAAAGAACATAAAGGTGTACGGAAGGTGTACCGCATTTATAGCTATACAGTAGATTGCTGACGAAGAAATATTCTAACGTAGCTTACTTTTCCATTTGTACCTCCTATAACACTGCAGTTGCCAGAATGCTTAGACTATTGACAAATGTCATAAAATAACTAGAATAATACCTTTTTTCATTCTGTCCTTATCTATGCGCAAGGCCGTATCTCTACTGCTGCTTTTCTGCCTCCTGGCAGTTCAGGCACATATCAACATCGCAACTGCGGTGTCCGATGATAATTACGATGAGGCGGTCGAGTTTATAAAGGATCATGGATTCGCGGAGGGATACAGTGATGGCTCCTTTGGTGAGAACAGCTACATCAACCGCGCGGAGATGGTGAAGATCATGATGCTTGCGGTGATGGATGAAGACGAGATGCACGGCTCCTTCTGCTTCCGCGACGTGGGGGTGGAATGGTTCGCGAAGTACATCTGCATGGCGAAGGATCACAACATGGTCAGAGGATATCCGGACGGCATGTTCCATCCGGAGCGCAACGTGACATTCGCCGAAGCGGCGTCCCTCATCGTGCATGCCTATCACGGTGAGACGTCCGGCGGAGGTTCGTGGTACGTCCCGTATGTTAATCAGCTCAGCAAGTGGGACGCGGTGCCGCCGAGCATCAGCATGATCCACGATCCGATCACGCGCGGAGAGATGGCCTACATCATCTGGAAAGCCGAGCTCGAGGAAAATGGTGAGGAAGAGGAGGAGGAGGAGGAGGACGCAGACATCGAGGTCTCCGTTCGCGCACTCGACAATCAGCCTGCAGCAGGCGCAACAGTCACATACATCATCACGATTGAAAACAACGACAATACGGATCTCTCCATCGACGCGAGTATTCGACTCGATGACGGCCTGGAACTCCGCGAATCACCGGGAGCGGATTCCACAGACAAGCGTTTGGTGAAGTGGAACAACCTGTCCATTCCGGAGGATGAAGAGGCCGGTCTCATCGTCATTGCAGCAGTCGGCTCGACGCTCGCTGCCGGAAAGACACTGACGGTCACGGTCGAAGCGGAGGACAAGCAGGCGAGTGCTGTTGTGACTGTCAAAAACACGACCACGATCACACCTCCGCCTCCACCGTCACCCGTCGGCGATCCGATCCTTCACTGGAACGCCATCCTTCTTCAGGCTGTAGCGGACGATCACTCCGGTACATTCGGTGTTCCGGAACATATGGGACCTGGTGACGGCTCCCGCTCATTGGCTATCGTGCACATCGCAATGTACGACGCCGTTGTTTCGATAGACCGTTCCTACAAGCCATATATCGCCTACGTTCCGATTCAGCCCGGCGAGAAGGTCTCCATGGATGCGGCAGTTGCAGCCGCCGCCTACAAGTCTCTTGTCGCACTCCACCCAAAGCACAAAGCGGTCTTTGACGCTGCCTACGTCAGTCATCTCTCCAAGATTCCGAACGGCAGCGAAAAATTTGTCGGTATTCTTGTCGGCGAAGCTTCCGCACAGCAAATCCTGAAGACTCGCGAGAGCGACGGCTCGGTCACGGACTTCACCTACGTCCCTTCGCAACTTCCTGGACGTCACCGCGTCGATCCAGTCAATCCCACACAACCGTTCTTGGGCCCGAAGTGGGGCAATGTGAAACCGTTTGCCGTCCTCAGCGGATCGCAATTTCGCGCTCCGCCTCCGCCGGCTCTCACGAGCAAGGAGTACGCAGACGCTTATAATGAAGTGAAGCTCTACGGCGGCGACGGTATCACGACGCCGACGATACGCACGAAGGACCAGACGGAAATCGGTCTTTTCTGGGCATACGATGGGACGAATAAACTCGGCGTTCCTCCGCGCCTCTACAACCAGATCGTCCGTGTCATCGCATTGCAGAAAGGCAATACGATCGTGCAGAACGCCCGCCTCTTTGCCCTCATCAATATCGCACAGGCGGACGCGGGTATCGTTTGCTGGGAATCGAAATACTATTACGATTACTGGCGCCCAGTCATCGGTCTGCGCGAGGCAGATCAGGGCACCGGTCCATCCGGTCTTGGGGACAATAACCCTCTCACGACTGGCGACGCTAACTGGACTGCGCTTGGCGCTCCGATGAGCAACAATACCGCCAACAACTTCACGCCGCCGTTCCCTGCTTATCCGTCCGGCCATGCAACATTCGGTGCCGCGACATTCCGCACTGTTGCCCTCTTCTACGGCACGGACGAGATTCCGTTCACCTTCGTGTCCGACGAGCTCAACGGCATCACGACCGATAACAAGGGTGTCGTCCGCCCCTACTCGCCCCGAACGTACACACGCCTGAGCGACGCGACGCGTGACAACGCACAGAGCCGCATCTACCTGGGTATCCACTGGCAGTTCGACGCGACGGAAGGAATCAAGATGGGTAACTCCATCGCTGAGTACTCGTATCAGAACATCATGCAGCCGGTCGCGAAGTAAGAAAGAATCGAGCGATTAACGAAAAGGGGTAAAGTTGAATCTTTACCCCTTTTCTCGTAGACTTATATAGTCTTACAGCGCTCTTTTCGTACATTGTTTTCTTATGGGTCGGTACCGAAGTAGTCAAACGGGGCAGACTGTAAATCTGCTGGCTTAGCCTTCCAAGGTGCAAATCCTTGCCGGCCCACCATAAAAAAACCGTCTACTGGAGTTCACGAACGGCTCACCCACAAACCAGCAACAAGCTTGCGCGTAAAAACGCAAATGGCGCTGTTTGAAAAATGTACATTTGACGTCCACTTCGTGCAGGCGTAGCACATGTACAACATGGAAATGTCCCGACGGACATTCGTGGGCCTTGGGGCACTAGCCTTATCGGACGCGTTTACAGGAACGAACTACGCGTCTGCTCAGGAACGAAGTATCGATGGTACCAGAGCCAGGTCTCAGTCAGTGAACAACGGGACGACAGGCACCCGCTCGAATCTCATCACGGTTTTCCTCGCGGGAGCGCCTTCATGGCCCGATACGCTGACGCCTTTTGACGAGGACGTGTCGAGCGATTTTCGCGGCTCTTTCAATACAATCCAGACGAAACATGATTCACCTATCCGCGTGTGTGAGACAATGCCCGAAATCGCGAGTGTTCTTCATCGCACTGCGTTCATCAGGTCAATGTACAACCCTGTCGGCGATCATGAAGAGGCGACGGGGTGGATGATGAGCGAAGGGGATCCGTCCGGAAAGAAAAATCCGTTCCGAAAGCGGTACGGAGCGGCGCTTGCAACGGGCGGTCTTCCGGATCCTCTCATTGTCCGGCGACCCACTCGTTTCCGCATTTACCCGCAGATCAGACCGCAGGAGGGTTTTCGCATCGACGTCGAAGACGACGGATCTTTCAAGAAACCCGACAATGGCGGCATAGCGATAAATACATACTGGGGCAGGGAACGCATGGAAGAACGTAGAGATCTCGTACACTCTCTGGAACATGCGGGGGTAAGAATCGAAAGTCCCGTTGCGCATGCATTAGAACAACACCGCGAGGATGGTCTGGATATTCTGCTCGGTGGCGGAAAATTTAGCGAGATGTTTGAGATCGATGATAAAGAAAGTGATCGCTATGGAAACAGCGCGATTGGTAATGGACTCATCCTTGCAAGGCGGTTTGCGGAAGCGGGAGCCGGCAACCCGTTCGTCTATCACTTCGGACGCATGAGTTATCAGGGATGGGATATGCATCTGGATGTCGAACATCAATTGAAAGAACCGGAAGTGGCAGAAACCGATTTCGCAATCGCCCGATTGATAGAAGATATCAGCAGTGGCACGCGCGGGAATACTGCCCTCCTCGTCACGGCGGAATTCGGACGCACGCCGCGGATCAACAAAGGCGGGGAGAATGTGCACGGTTACTGGCTGCCGGGCGGCCGGGACCACTTCGGTAGTGGTGTCGCGATCCTCGCCGGAGGGAATGCGAAAGCAGGAGCAGTCTACGGCAACATTCACACGCGCGGGTCGAGTATTGGCGAAGTGAAGGACAATATGATTCCTTCAAAAGATTTCGAACCGACGATCCTGCGCCTGACCGGCTCGATTCCCCCGGACACCGAGGGCGTCGTCCATGAGCTGGTCGCATAAGTTTCAATGTTCGCGGAATATTCTTCACTCTTTTTGTGTGACGCGTATACTGTGAAGCTATTCCGACGACACGCCACGCCATCGGCAAAGAACACGTGCGCACGCTTCTCGAAAAGGCGGACGTCCGCATCGACGGCGATCGCCCGTGGGACATACGGGTGCATGATAACCGATTGTATCGCCGGATCATCGCCAATGGATCACTGGGACTAGGCGAAGCATATATGGACGGATGGTGGGACTGCGAACGTCTCGATGAATTCTTCAGCCATATACTGCGCACGGAGCTGGGACGAACGACGCAGATCTCCATCCCCGTCATCACGACGTGGATCCGTTCACACGTGCTTAACGAGCAGACGCTCGAGAGATCGAAAAGCGTGACTGAAAAACACTACGATCTTGGCAACGACTTCTATCAGGCGATGCTCGATCCCAACATGCAGTACTCCTGCGGATACTTCAAAGACACGAACGATCTTTCAACGGCGCAGGAACAAAAGCTCGACCTGATCTGCCGCAAGTTGCAGCTGAGAAAAGACGATCATGTTCTCGATATCGGGTGCGGCTGGGGCGGGTTCGCGCGATTCGCGGCGCAGCGCTACGGGTGTCATGTGACTGCGACGAATATTTCGAAGGAACAGATGACATTCGCCCGTCATTATTGTAAAGGGCTTCCGGTGGATCTGATGGAATGCGATTACCGCGATATCGCAGGAACATACGACAAAATCGTATCGGTCGGCATGTTCGAGCACGTGGGATTCAAAAACTACGACACCTTCTTGGACGTCGCACATTCATGCCTCAAAGACGACGGAATTTTCCTGCTGCATTCGATCGGGAGCGGTGCCGCAGCGGGTGGTGCTGATCCGTGGATCCAGAAGTACATCTTCCCCAATTCGATCCTTCCGACGATGTCTGAAGTCACAGCATCAGCGGTGCGGCACTTTGTGCTGGAGGATTGGCACAACTTCGGCGCGTACTACGACAAGACACTCATGGTGTGGTTTCATAACTTCGAGAAGCATTGGCCCGTGTTCAGGGAGCGGTTCGGCGAACGCTTCGAGCGGATGTGGCGATATTATCTCCTCTCATGCGCGGGAGCGTTCCGCGCGAGAAGCATACACCTCTGGCAAATCGTTCTCACGCCGCACGGGATGGAGGGAGGATATGAATCGGTACGATAACGCGCTTATTCTTCGGCGAACGGATCGGCGAGCGGTTCGCTTCTCAGGCTGAATGAATTGATCGCGACGTAACACGCTTCCGCATTATCGCGGTATCCGTTGATCGTGTCGCTGCAATTGACGAGATACATCCTGTCGCGGCCGCGAAATGCCGCCATACGCATGATGTACTGCTCCTTCGCATCGCGGTACTTGAAGAGAACGTCCGATGACGTATTCGCACCTTCCCCCTTCGTGCGCTGCTGGAGGATCTCATGGGTGGGGACATTTTTGTCGAGAATTTTCTGCAGCCAGACTGCTGGGGATTCGCGCTCGTCTGATGGACGGATGACGCTGATCGAAATTTCCGCGTCCGCCGGCGTTTCGCGCGTCATCCACTCTCCAGGCTGGCGGAAAACCGCGAGCTCATCGAAGGAATCGGGTTCCACATCCTGTTCGAGTTTCGCATCGAGCACTTTCCAGTCCTTCGGAATGATAATCCTGAAATGATACTGCTCCAGAGGCGAGAGCGTATGTTCAAGCCGGCGATAGGAATCCTCTATCGTCAGTTCGGACGGCATCGTTATGAAGAACGGGTATGCAGGATCTGCATTGTCGGTCGTTCTGCCCGGCGTCTTGCTGCACGCTGCACAGAGCACGCACGCGACGAATATGAGCGCGAATCGTTTCACCGGTGAAGAAGTCGTCATGTTCACGATGCGTGAAGTGTAGAACGATCGAGGGTTTTGATCAAACCGAAGCTTATTCGTATCGCAGCGCTTCCATGGGACTAAGCTGCGCCGCGCGCTTCGCGGGATATATACCGAAGAGCAATCCCGTTCCGACCGCCATCAGCACGGCGAGCAGCACGGAGGGGACAGAAAGAATGAACGAGAATTCCCCGAGGAACTTCGCTGCGATCCGCGCGAGGAGCCAGCCGAATGTACCGCCGAGGACGATGCCGATCGTTCCGCCCGTCACCGTGAGGGAAACCGCTTCGAGGAGAAACTGAAGCAGGATGTCGCGCCTGCGTGCGCCAACCGCTTTCCGGAGGCCAATTTCACGCGTCCGCTCCGTGACGGACACGAGCATGATATTCATGATACCGATGCCGCCGACCAGCAGCGAGATCCCTGCGACGAGCGAGAGAAATATCGTCAGTCCAAGCGTAACCGAGGTGACGATGCTCGTTATCTGTTCCGAACTGCGCGCGATGAAATCGTCTTTGTCCGGAACGTTTTCGGGGTTGTCGATATTGTGACGCTGGCGGAGCGTCTGCGTTATTTCTTCTTGCGCGGCTACCGGATCGCCGACCGTCTTCAGCGTGATGAAACTCAGATGCTTCTGTCCGGTAACGATACGCGCGACGCTGTAGGGCACGTGCACCATTTTATCGAGATCCTGCATCAGCGCGGAGCCTTTGGACTCCAGCACGCCGACTACCGTGAAGGACGCACCGCCGATGTTGATCTTTTTTCCAAGCGGATTGGCATTGCCGAAGAGATCTTCCCCTGTCAGCGGCCCGATCACCGCGACCGGCCGGGCGCCTTCTTCGTCGTTTTTCGAAATCATTCTGCCAGTCCCGAGCGTCATGCCGTAATTCGTCGCGAATTCCCGGTACGCTCCGACGATCATCGGGGAAACTTCTTCTTTTCCGTACGACAGCGGTTTGCCGATGATGATGACGGGTGTGACACTGTCGACGGATGGCAGCCGTTGAACCGCGAGGTAATCCTCATAGGTCAGACTGTTGAGATTCCCGCCGAACTTCTCGAACCCCGTCGGGAATATGTCGAGCGTTCCCGTTCCGACGGATTCGATCTGCGTCAGGATATAGTTCTGAAAACTGCGGCCCATTGATACCATGAGCACCACGGATCCGACGCCGATGATGATGCCGAGCATCGTCAGGAGCGAACGGGTCTTGTTGACCGTGATTCCCGCGAATGCCGTTCTAACGGTGTCGTGGAAGTGCATGGTTATTCGTAGCGAAGTGCTTCAATGGGATGAAGAGATGCGGCGTGCCGCGCGGGCGAAATGCCGAATACGAGTCCGGTAGCGGCAGCCATCACGAAAGCGACGATGACTGCGGGTATCGAAACGATGAAGTCGTACGTCGAGAGGAAATTGCCGACGAGCAGCGCGGCGAGAAACGCAAGCGCGATTCCCCCGATGACGCCGATGCACCCCCCGATGAACGTCAGCGCGACCGATTCCGCCAAAAACTGCAGCATGATGTCGCGCGCTTTTGCACCGAGCGCCTTGCGCAGGCCGATTTCGCGCGTCCGTTCCGTCACGGACACGAGCATGATGTTCATGATGCCGATGCCGCCGACGAGCAGCGAGATGCCGGCTATCATCGTGATGAAGAGCGTCAGCCCGAGCGACACGGACCCGAGAATCTGATTCGCCTGCTCCGATGAATGGACGATGAAGTCGTCTTTTGCGAGATCGACGACGGACGTATCGATATTGTGGCGCCGCCGCAGCAGATATTCGACATCGGCAAACGCATTGTCGAACGATCCGGTCGCGAGCATCGTGATTTGATTCAAGTATTTTTGTCCCGTCGCCTGGCGCGCGAGACTGAAGGGGATGTAGATGCGATCGTCGGCATTCTGGAAGAACTGCGAACCGAGCGCTTTGGTCACGCCGATGACGGTGTAATGGTTCTCGCCGATCTTGATGCGCTTGCCGAGAGGATCGGTCTGGCCGAAGAGTTTTTCCCGCGCGTCCGGCCCGAGGACGGCGACGGCCTTCGCACCTTCGTCATCCGTTTTCTCGATCAGCCGTCCCTCTTCCGCGACGGTCGTCTGCGTGATGAAGAATTCCGGCGTGACGCCCAGTACCTGCGGCGACGCCTCCTCCCTCCCGAAACTCGCTTTCCCCTGCATGAAGAGAAGCGGCGCGACGGTTCCGATCGTATCGAGTTTCCGCAGCTCTTCGAGGTCATCGAACGTTAGACTGTCGTAGCCAGCCATGACCTGTCCAGGTCCGCCTTCTTCCTTTCCCGGGAAAATCACCATGCTCTGCGACCCGAGACTGCTGATCTGGCCGAGGATGACGCCTTCCATACTCGCGCCGATCGAACTCATGAGCACGACGGATCCGACGCCGATGATGATGCCGAGCATCGTCAGCAGCGACCGAGACGCGTTGACCGTCACTCCCCTGATGGCCGTGTGCAGTAGATCTGATAGCAACATCTTATTTGAGGGGTTTACGCTCGCCCGCGATGACGCGCTTGAACGTGCTCGAATCCGAATCGATTCGTCCGTCGCGGATATGAATGATGCGGCGCGCGTGTTCCGCGGTCGTGCGTTCGTGCGTGACGAGAATGATCGTGTGTCCGCGTTCGTTGAGCGATTGAAGCGCCTCCATTACGGCGACGCCCGATGCGGAATCGAGGTTGCCCGTCGGTTCATCAGCGAATATGACGTCGGGGTCCGTCACGAGTGCACGTGCGATGGCGACGCGCTGCTTCTGACCGCCGGACAGCTGGCTGCTGAGGTAATCCCTGCGTTCGGTGAGACCGACGAGATCGATTGCGCGCTGCGCGCGTTCGAGACGCTGGGATGAAGGGATGACCGGGTGATACAACAGCGGCAGCATGACGTTCTGCAGTACGGTCGTGCGCGGGAGAAGGTTAAATGCCTGAAAGACGAAACTGACGCGGGTCGCACGAATGCGCGCGAGATCATCGTCGCTCATGTCGATGGTCGGCTCTCCCTGGAAAAGGAAATCCCCTTTCGACTGCGTATCGAGAAATCCAAGTATGTGCATGAGCGTCGACTTCCCGGATCCGGACGGTCCCATGATTGCGACGAATTCGCCCTTGGTGATCGTCAGATTGATATCGAAGAGTACGGGCGTGACCACGCCGTCGTTCTCGTACGATTTGTGAACATTCCGGATTTCGATGAGGGGCGCAGCTTTCTCCATATTATTTCTTCTCGAGAACGATGACCGTTTCGCCTTCCTCCACACCATCAACTTCGATGGTCCCACCCTCGCCTTCGAGGCCTGCGACGACGGGGCGATCGACTGCCTCGCCTTCTTCCATGATGCGGACGTACGATTCGCCGGCTTCATCCTGCAGCACCGCGCGTACGGGAACCATGACGACGTCGTTCTTTGTTCCAGTGACGATCCTCGCGTCGCCCGTCATGCCGATTTTGAGTTCACTGTGCGGATAAATGAAGTCTAGGCGCACCCTGTACTTGGAAACACCGTCCCTGTCGGTTGACGCGGAATCCACTTCGGTTACGTTCAATTTAAAATTCGTGCCGCGGAATGCATCGAGTTCGATCGAGCCCGACTGCGTGAGCTGCACTTTGGGGACGTCGATCTCGGAAACGTACATTTCAATTCTGTACGGACTGTCGCCGAGCAGCGTCATAGCGGCTCCGACGGGGGTGATTTCCCCGGGCTTTACGTCCACCTTCGTGATCTTGCCGCCGATTGGAGAGGTGAGGACGGTGTTGCCGTAATCCGCCTGCGCACGCTGGAGCGCGGCGCGGTATTGACGGACGGCCGCCGTGGCGACGGCAAGATCCGTTTCGCGAGTCGGGGCTTTCTTGAGCTGCAATTGCGCTTCGGAGATCCTCAGCGACGCTTCATAGGTCGCGATATCGGACAACGCGCGGTCCATCGTACCTTTCGCCGACGCGACTGCCGCCTCTTCCGACACGATGCGCGTCGAGAAATTCGCGGATGCATCCCGCAACGACTTCGTGGCGCTGTCGAGGTTCGAGAGTGCCGTCTGGGCGGAATTGCGTGCCGCCGAGAGCGAAGACTTGTAAGTATCGCGCGCCGTTTCATCGAAGTACGACGTCGTCGGCAATCGCGAAATCAGACTGAAGGCTTGATCGATGACGAGGCTGGCGCGGGTCGCCGCGGTTCTCGCCTTTTCGAGCAGCAGGAGCGCCTGCTGAAAATCGGCGGGCGCGACTGTCGAGTACATCTCGCGGATTTCAGCTTCCACACTTTGCAGCTCGCGGTTGATCTGATCATGTTCGGTCGAGTTATGCTTGATGATCGCATCGACGACGTCATTCTTGCTGAAGACGCTGCGCACCTCTGACATCGCATTGCTCGCGGTCGTCAGTTCCTTGCTGACGGTGCTGCCCACGTTAGAAACAGTGCCGATGAGGCTCGTGACCGCTTCTTCCTTGAGCGCGACGAGTTTCTGCTGCGATTGCTTGAGAGAGTCTTCCGCCGTCGTCAGCGTCGTACGTGCCGCTTCGAGCGACGAGCGCTTACTGGCGACTTCCGCCTCCGTTATCGCGATGTCTTCCGGCCGCGCACCCTGCTGCTTCGCGCGCAGATCGGCCTCAGCCGACTGCAGCCTGGCCGCAGCGGAGGAAATGTCCGCGGCGAGATTGCCGGCACGCAGCGCCGCGAGGCGCTGACCCGGCCGGACGACGTCACCTTCCTTCACGTAGACTTGTGCGACGATACCTGATGACGGGAATTGCAACTGCAGATCACGGTCAGAAATGACCGTGCCGACGGCTTCCACCGTCTGGACCATGTCGCCGCGTTCGGCGAGAGCCGTGACGTATTCGGGCTGCGTCGGGCTGAGCGCGAACATCGCGATGGCCGCTACGGGCAGCGCAACGAGTACGCCGATGAGTGTCTTCCACTTGTGACGTCTGAGAAGTGACAGCGTGTTTCTCGCGCGTGTCGAGAGACCACGGAGCATATCAACGGGGGCCATGATGTTCGTTGGAAAGGGCTGAATGAAGATTTTTAAGAATGCGGTAGAAATCATTGATGTCTTCCTGCTCGAGGAGCATGAGAAGACGCTGCATCGACTTTGATTTTTCGCGGATCTTGGCGGCAAGCATGATTCCGCCCGCAGGTGCGACTTTCAGGCGCACGAGCTTGCGGTTTTTTGGATCGGCTTTGCGCACGAGCCATTTCATGCGCACGAGCCTGTTCACGAGCGACGTCGCCGAAGACGACGTGATCCCGAGATGCTGCGCGAGTTCCTTCATCGTCAGACCGTCATGCTCCTTCACGATTAAGACCGCGAACAATTGCTGCGGGTTGACCGTATCGTTCTTGTCCGTCAGGAAAATCTTGCGCCGGATCAGTTTTCCCGTTTCGAACCAGAGTTTCACGATGCCGCCGGTGTCGGGAGAAGTTTTGGGCATGGAATGATACGAACTTGAAATGATTAGAGTATGAAAGTATAAACCTGCCCCACGTCAGGTCAAGCCGCCGGCAACAGTTTATTTATTGATTTGCGGCGATCCATTGAAGCGCCTGCTTCACTGCTTCGTTGACAGGCAACATTGTCATTCCCTCCGATTCGAGCTTTTGGGTGCTCAAGATACAGTTACTCCGCCCAACTTTGCTCAACTGCCCCAGTTGCTCGAGCGGGACGCGCTCGGCCGTGTGCGCGGGGTCGACGATCTCTTTATAGAGTTCGACGATGTCATAGGGCGACACGCCTCCCGGATTCACGACGTTGTAGATGCCGGTTTTGCGTTTGCCGATGAGCGTCGAAGCCGCCTTCAAAAAATCCGGCAGGTACGTCACGGAATTCCGGACGTCGTTCACCCGCGTGAACTTCCTCACCTTCATGATGAGACTGCGATCGTTGAAGCTGTCGTCAAAGGGCATGCGCAGACGGAGGATGAGAACAGGGAATTCTTTGAGTACCGTTTCCGCCCATGTCTTGGTGCGGGAATAAAAACTCCCGTCGAAATTCGGTGCATCCTCTTCGTTGTATCCCCTGCCGTCGTTGTCGCCGGTATAAATGCATCCCGAGCTGAGATGAGCCCAATAGATACCCCTCTTGCCGCATTCGTCGAGCAACACGAGCGGTCCGGTGACATTCGCATGCAGTGTTTCTTCCTTATGCTCCTCGCACCAGTCGACGTTCGGTCGGCCAGTTTTGCCGGCGGCGTTGATGACGACATCGGGCTTTTCCGCATCCAGAACCTTCGCGACCGCGCCTGCATCCGCGATGTCGACCGCCGGTGCCATGGCGTCGGGATACAGCCGCAAAAACTGTTCACCGAGATAGCCGCGGGCGCCGAATAACAGAACCTTCATGCGTGTACTGTACCAGATCCCCCGGCTCACCCGTCCAAAACCTCTTATTAACGCCATTTGGCCCATCGAAATTGTCTTAAGCGAACGCCGTGCTTCCTCTATACTGATTGCCGATGCCCCGCAAGAAACGCAGGAAGGCCAAGCGCGCCAAAGCAAAGGCCTCGGAAAAACCGGTAATCGAACTTCAGCCGGAGACCAAACGCATGATCAGCGGGATCGTGCAGATCGCAGGTGCGATTCTGTTGTTCCTCGTGCTGCAGAATGAAGCGGGCAAACTCGGCGATACCCTGAACGGCATGCTGAAGTTCTTCTTCGGTTCGTGGGGAATGCTGTTCCCGTTCTTCCTGCTCGCCTCGGGTCTGCTCCACAGCTTCGGCGCGGGAAAACTCGAACTCAAACGGTCGCTCGGTCTCGTCATCTGTCTTCTCAGCTTCCTCGGCATGATGCACATGAGCGCGCCGCTTGAGGAAATCGGTCCGCGGCAGGAGGAACTTGCCGGCGCAATCGGCTTCATGGTTAGCCTTCCGTTCAAACTATTCCTCAGCAATGCGGTCGGCTACACCGTCCTCGCCACGACGTTCGTGATCGGATTGTTCCTTGCATTCGAGCCGGATCTCTCGATTCTCGCCTCCCTGCTGCCCATCGGTTCAAAGAAAGTAAAACCAATGAAGAAGTCGAAAACCGAATCAAAAACGATCGTGGAGGAAGTGTATGAAGAACCCGATCCCCAGGTCGATCTAGTCGAAGATGATTCCGAAGAACCCGAGCTCAACATCGTCCGCCCGGAATTCGCGCAGACGATCGTGAAGAACAAAGCAGAGAAGATCATCAAGGACAAACTCAAGAAGCGCGACGTTCTCGAGATGAAGGACACGCGCTTCGAAGAATGGACGTTCCCTGCGATGGATCTTCTGGAGGACGCGCAAACACTGCTGACAGTCAACGACGAAGATCTTAAGCGCCAGGCAAAGCGCATTGAGGAAAAACTGCAGGAATTCGGCATTGAAGTGAAAGTGCGCGACGCGCGCCCGGGTCCGACCGTCACGCAGTTCACGCTGCAGCCGGCCGAAGGCGTGAAGCTGAGTTCGATCGGAAACCTCAAAGATGATCTTTCCCTCGCGCTGGCGGCTCAGAGTCTGCGCATCGAGGCGCCTATCCCCGGCAAATCGCTCGTCGGCATCGAAATGCCGAATGCAGAGAGGACTGTCGTGCATCTGCGTGAAATTCTTGAGAGTCCGTTCTTCCACGAAAGCGAATCAAACCTCACCCTCCCGCTCGGACGCGACGTATCGGGCGACGCCGTCGTGGCAAGCCTGGAAGATATGCCCCACCTCCTCATTGCAGGCGCGACGGGATCCGGCAAATCCGTCTGCATGAACGTCTTCCTGACGGCTCTCCTCTACCAGAACGCCCCGCACGAATTGAAGTTCATTCTCATCGACCCCAAACGCGTCGAGCTCATGCCCTACAACGGTATCCCGCATCTGCTCACACCCGTTATCACCGATTCCGACAAGGCGCTGCAGGCGCTGCGCTGGGCCGTCGCGGAAATGGGCCGCCGCCTCCATCGTTTCTCCGAGCAGGGAGCGCGCAACATTGCCGAATTCAACGAAAAACAGACTGACGAAGCCAATCTGCTGCCGCGCATCGTCATCGTCATCGATGAGCTCGCCGACCTCATGATGCGCCAGTTCCGGCGCGACACAGAGACCATGATCGTACGTATCTCGCAGATGGCGCGAGCCACCGGCATGCATCTCATCATTGCAACGCAGCGTCCGAGCGTCGACGTCATCACCGGTCTCATCAAGGCGAACATCCCCACGCGCGTCGCGTTCCGTGTCGTCAGCTCCGTCGACAGCAGGACGATCATCGACGGCATCGGCGCGGAGGATCTTCTGGGACGGGGCGACATGCTCTATATGAATGCGAGGACACCCAAACCTGTCCGCATTCAGGGCATCTTCATCTCAACCAAAGAAATCGAGCGCGTGATGAACGCGGTCAAGATCGCCGGCGGCGGGCGCATCACCGAACAGATCGGCATCGCAGAGAATGACGAGAACAATGAAGAAGGCTCGGAAAACATCGACGGACGTCCGCATCAGGGGCAGATCGATCTCGACGCGGACGACAACGGCGGCGACGATCTTTTCTTCGAAGCTGTACGCGTCGTACAGAATTACGGCAAGGCGTCCGCCAGCCTCCTGCAGCGACAATTGAAAGTCGGATACGCCCGGGCAGCCCGTCTCCTCGATATTATGGAAGAAAAAGGCATCGTCGGCCCCGCGGACGGCGCGAAGCCGCGCAAGGTCTACATCGAACAGATGGCAAACGAGCGCCAGTGATCAGCCGCCGAATTCGAATCCATAGCCCTTCATGTTCTGCTGCTGGGTTTGCAGTAGTTCGCGGTAGTAGTAGCGGAAAACCGTCTGCTCCGGCATAGGAAACAGGCCGAAATCGAACAGTGTGAGTTTTTCCGTCTCCTGCGCGACGGCGACGTTATCAAGATAAGGTTTTTTCTGAAATCTGAAGGCAAGGAATTTTTTCAGGTTCCAACCCATCGCGTCGAGCCACGCTTTTCTCTCTGCGATCATTTTTCTGTTCCGTTCCATGATATCGCCGAGCTGTTCGCCTCTGCCCGGATGCTCTTTGATATTTTCAGGTGTTATTTCATTCATTTTTACCCTGTCCTGGATGATGCAGAATTTCCCCCGCTTCCTGTCACCGCGGATTTCCGTCGGAACCATGTAGGGTTCGAAGTATTCGGAACATACATCAAGCTCGCGCCGCGCAGTATCATAGGACTGGCCCAGCATCCGGCCGAGCGTCAGAGAATACAAACTGCTGCGCACCTGATAGAGCGGAACTTTGATGACCTGATCCGGTTTTGCTGTTTTTCCGTACGTACGCACCAGGCTCTGGGCACCGACGGCGACCTCGGCACCCACAGCGTTGGGGTCGATGCCGATTGCCGTGAAATACTCCGTTTCGTACGATGTAAGCGAGCCCATGGGAGGCGCAGTATGGCAAGGACGCCGGCAAAGGCAAGGGTATGGCTGAAAAGAGTTCCTGCGAGTCTGTCTTTCTGCTGGATTTGCGATTATTCTTGCCACCATATGAGGCTTCTTATCGGAACGAGCAACCAAGGTAAAACCACAGAATTGTCTGATGCTCTGCAGAACGCGGATATCACTGTCATCTCGCCCGGCAGTATCGGGATAACCGATTCCCCGCCAGAAGAAGGAGCCACATTTCGCGAGAATGCACATCAAAAGGCGCTTTTCTATCACGGCCGATCCGGACTCCCGACACTGGCGGATGATTCCGGCATCCTCGTCGAAGCATTACAGCAAGAACTCGGCATCCATACGCGCCGCTGGGGCGCCGGTCCGGAGGCGACGGACGCGGAATGGATCAGCTTTTTTCTGAAACGGATGTCCGAGGAGACCAAAAAAAAAGCCCGCTTTATTTGTTGTCTCTGTTACCTTGATGCACAAAGCGAGCCGCATTTTTTTGAAGGGTCATGCGACGGGGCGATTACAGAAGAACTCGAAGCCGCATACCTTCCGGGTTTGCCGATCTCAGCGTGCTTCAAACCCGATGGAATGGACAGAGTCTATTCCTCGCTCACTGTGCACGAGAAAAATCTCATCAGTCACCGCGGCAGAGCATTACAACAATTCATTAAATATTTACAGGGACAGCCCTCTGTATAAACAAAATTACTGAATTATATTTGTGATCATATTGCCGGCCGTTCGCTCTCTGTATGGACATCTATCCCTGCCATATCGACAATCGATTGTGCCTCCAAAAAACGACGCTGCTCCTGATCGAGCAATTGTCGAATGTTACGCAAGACCGTGGTCTGCTCGGATTCCTTTGCTTTGCAATGCGTATAGACGTTCAACACTTTATAGATGCTCCAAAGGGCGTCGATGACGAGCGCACTCCACCCGATTCGTTCATCGATAAGGTTCTGATGCATCAGAAGGCCCACGACACCTGCGGCTATGGAAGCGGGCGCAACCGGGATTTTCATGAGCGACCACAGCTTTTGGCGGATATCGGCACGTAAATGTTCGTGGTTCAGGCATTCCGCCTGCAATAGTTCGAGCCGTTTGCTGCTGGAAATTTCAGCATCCATTGGCGAAGAACCTACCAGAACTTTCTCCGCTGTCACGCGTTTCAGGAGAGCGGCGTGAAATCGAGCGCCATAATCTTCTTCCATACGGCTCTGATCAATTGACGAAGATCGTCTTTTTCGGGATCTGTAACGACAAATGAACGCAGCAACGGATCTTCACCTCGTTCTCCGATGAACTCAAGCGCGAATGCCTGCGGAACGAGCAGTGGTTCTCCCCGTTCCATGAGCAGCGCGTAGAAAACAAGCTGCCGGAAATAACTGCCTTCAGTGCCTCGCGAGACGCGGCCCTCTTCGATGCCGCCACGAATTTCGCCGGGGGTTTTCGGTCGTCCTGTTTTATAGTCGATGACAATTGCGCTCGAGGATGTTTCCGACAACAAATCGATGCGATCGATTTTCCCTTTGAGCGGAATATCTTCCATGCGCACGGAAATGTCTTTTTCGACCGCATAAATGTACGGCGTGCTTTGCAGACGAGAGGCGAAGTAGAGCGGAAGTGCTTCATTCCCCTGTGCGAGCAAATCACGGCGCTGTTGCTCGGTGAGAATATTCCGTTCGTACAGGTGCCATTTGAACGCATCGAGCAATTTCTTTTCGGAAAGCGGTTCTTTTTTCATGACGTCCGCCGCCCAGTCTTTCAGCGCCCAGTGAACCGCGGATCCATATCCCATAGCGCGCATCGACTGTTCTGTGAACATCTGTGGCTGGCCGAGCAAATCGACTCTGCGAAATTCCTGGGGATCATCCAGGAAACGCGCGAGCGACGTCGGGGACAGCGCGAAGGTTTCGATGCGCTCGCGCAGATACGCGTCCAGTTCTTCGTCTGGTTCCTTGTCCGGTCCGAAGAGCAGAAGCGAGGATCGAGCTGGATCTTTGATTGCTTTGTCGGATTCGGGAAGCGGTCCAGCCTCGGAGAAAAATGCGGAAGGGGACACGGTTCGTGCGCGCTCTCCGACGGCGAACTCCTTGGGGCACAACAGGAGCAATTCGCGTTTGGCCCTGGTCATGGCGACATACCCGACGCGGCGCTCATCCTGATGCTGCTCAACCCGTTTTTGCTCGTTCTGCCAGCCGAAGAGCAGTTCTTCGGGCAGCGCCAGTCCTACGGGACGCCTGCGCTCATCCCAGTGGCCGTCGCGAAACTGTGCGATCATGACGGTATGGAACTCCAGACCTTTGCTCTGATGCGCGGTGAGGAGTTCAACGCCCTCAGACACGAGATGAGGGATTTGGTACGTCAGACGCACCTGACTGAACCCGTCGTCGGCATAGAACTCGAGGTCACGCAAGAAATGCGCGAGTGTCAGTCCGGGTTTATCCAAACAACGTTGTTTGACGTAGTGAAAGAATTCTTCGACCACGGCGAGGTCAATGGGATCGAGTTTCTCAGCCGAAGCGGAGATCCCCGATCGGCGCAGAGCCTGTTCGACCGTATCCAGAACCGTGCGGTGTCCCTGGCGTTCACGCAGATCAAACAACACATCTCTGGAACGTATCAGACTCTCCCGATCGATAAACGGAAGCGCGCCTTCTTCGAGATCAAGTAAAATCGCTTCGACTTTCGTTTTGTCGGTGCGCGACAAGAACGACAATCTCGAAACATCGGACGATTTGCACCCGAAACATTCGCATGCGAGAGCGCGGAGCAATTCGCCGTCATCGTGTCCTTTTGCACTGCGAAGAATAGTCAGCAATTGCATCACGACCGGATGGGTCAACAAATCCGCTTTGCCATGAAGAACCACCGGAATGCCCCGCGCACGCAGCACATCATAAATAGGACGCAATTCCGCATTGGTTTGGACGAGCACCGCGATTTCCTGCGGAGGGATGCCGGCCTTGATCCGCTCATCGATGATATCGGCGATGACCCAAGGTTCGGCGCTGTCTGACGCGGTCCGCAAAAGAATCGGAACCTGTCCTTCCTCGCCCGTGGAAGAAACGAGGTCTTTGTGCAATCCGGGAATTCTTCCGACCAACCTTTCTTCATTGTGCGCGATCAGTCTGGCAGAGGCATCGAGGATCGCCTGCGTCGAACGGTAGTTCGTCCGCAATACGATGATATCCGCAAGCGGAAAGCGTTCGCGGAACGCGAGCATATGTTCGATATTCGCTCCTTGAAAACGATAAATCGCCTGATCATCATCGCCCACCAAAAAGAAATTCGGATGATCGTAACTGGTTAGGCGTTCGATGATCTTCCACTGCGAACCGTTGAGATCCTGCGCTTCGTCGACTAGAAGATACTGATAGCGCTCCTGCAAACTCTGCAGCAGCCATTCTTCTTCCGTGAGAGCTTTGAGAACAACCAGGATCATATCGTCGTAGTCATATGCGCCTTTTTCGGTGAGATATTCCTGATACAGGCGGAAGAGCTCGACGAAATCGTTGAATTTTCGCGCCTGAAGCACATTTTTTTGGTGCGCCTTCGTTCCTTCTTTGCTTTTACCGGCCATTTCCGTTTCATATTCGCGGGCGACCTTCTGCAATTCATCGAACGTTTTTCCCTCGCGCTTGCAGTCGCTGATTCGCCCGAGAATATCCGGTATACGATCATACGGATTCTTGGGATTGATGAGCGCGAAACGGTCGCTGACTGTATCGATGATCCGCTGCAATGCTTCATATTTCTCTATGTCGGAGATCTGCTTGCGCGCGGCGAAATCCTCGAATACCTGCGGATGGCGCATGATGATCGCATCGCAAAAGCTGTGGACTGTACTGACAGTGACGCGATAGGCGTCGGGGCCGATCAGCGATCGCAAACGTTCACGCATCGCCGTCGAGCCGCTCGTGGAAAATGTCAGACAGAGAATATTGCTCGGACGCGCCTGTGTTTTTTTGAGAATGTTCGCGACGCGCACCGCAAGCACCTGCGTTTTTCCCGTTCCGGGGCCGGCGACGACCATGACGGGCCCCTCGACGGTATCGACCGCAAGCTTCTGTTCCTTGTTGAGCCGGGCGTATTCTTCGTCAAAGGCAGGCACGCGTTCATCGTATCACAGCCTCATTTTTGCGTGCGAAAACCACTTCATGAAAGAAGACAATTCGGACAATGGCGCAATAACACCCTTGGAAACCTGAGCGTACAGTGAAAAACGGTTTCTTTCTCTCTCCCCCTTTCTCTCTATGATGGGCAATATGTGTTCTGTCTGTAAGACAACGTACGTCCTCGTCCTTATTGGCGCCCTCAACTGGGGTCTCGTCGGTATCGGCGGATTCCTGGGCCGCGACCTGAACGTCGTCCATCTCCTCCTCGGCACATGGCCGGCGGTCGAATGGATCGTCTACATCGTCATCGGCGCAGCTGCTGTGGCAAAACTCGTCAACAAGTGCTCCTGTCAGCACAAGAACGTCGCGTAATCATTACAAAACAATCTGAAAGGCCCGGCTTACGTCGGGCTTTTTCAAAAAACTCTTCACACGTACATCAAACAATGCCGAAGCGAAAGCGAAGCTTTGCCGGAAGCGCTCTTTAATTATTTCTCATCATCCTCCTTCTCAAACGCACAATGATCGCACTTCATGATCGGCAGCCCGTTCTTCTTGAGCGGCGTCATGATGCCTTGATGGCATTTCGTACACATCAGTGACTGCGCAAAGGATGGGACTGGCGCGAATCCGACGCGCTTGGGCGGAAGACCGTGTTCGCGGATCGTGAGGGAACGGGGGTGATCGCGCATTTTCTGCAATACCTTCGCCTCGATCTGACGGATGCGTTCGCGCGTGACGCCGAATTCCTGTCCGACTTCTTCCAGCGTGTGGCCGATACCGTCCTGCAATCCGAAGCGCATCTCGATGATCTTGCGCTCGCGCGGCGTGAGGAAGTCGAGCATCGCGTGGACGTTTTCCTTCTTGAGCTGGCGGTTGGTCGCTTCGAAGGGGTTGATCGCCTCCTCGTCCTCGATGAAGTCGCCTAGTTTGGAATCCTCTTCGGATCCCACCGGTGCTTCCAGCGACACAATGTCCTGGCTGATCTTCTGGATGTGCTGCACCTTCTTGATATCCATCTCCATTTCGACGGCGAGTTCCTCGAGCGTCGGCTCGCGACCGAGTTCCTGCACGAGACGGCGCTGCGTGTGCGTCAGCTTATTGATCGTTTCGACCATGTGCACGGGGATACGGATGGTACGGGCCTGATCGGCGATGGCGCGCGTGATCGCCTGGCGGATCCACCATGTCGCGTAGGTTGAAAATTTGAATCCGCGTTCGGGATCGAACTTCTCGACCGCTCGGAACAGACCGATGTTTCCTTCCTGAATGAGATCGAGGAACGAAAGACCGCGGCCGATGTACTTCTTGGCGATCGACACGACGAGACGGAGGTTCGCTTCGGCCAGCTGCTGCTTCGCGGCGGCGTCGCCTTTGCGGATGCGGCGCGCGAGTTCGACTTCTTTCTTCGCGTCAATGAGCGGCACGCGTCCGATCTCGGAAAGATACATGCGGACGGAGTCGTTGGAAATTTCGAGCAGGTCGACTTCGCGCTCCTTGCGGCGTTTCTTCTTCTCCTCTTCCGATGCATCCTTGTCGTCGATGGCGATACCCGCAGTCGCGACCATCTGCATCACGCCGCTGTCCTCGTCGTCCTCGAGTTTTTCCGCGACGCTCGCGTCGTCGGTTTCGTCTGATTCGCTTTCGTCATCAGAAACGGGCTCGTCGCTGGTCACGATATCGGCGATATCTTCCGTTGCCTCGACCATCGCGCCGCCTTTTCCTTTCTTTTCCCAGATGAGCGCGTCCTTCACATCGATGACCTCGATGCCGAGATCAACGAAGAGCATATAAATCTCATCGAGTAGATCGACGTCCTCCTCCGCGTTCGGCAAAGCCGCGATGATTTCCTGGTGGGTGACGTAGCGCTGCTCACGCCCCTTCTTCACCAGATGCCGAATAGCCTCCGGAAATTTTTTGAGATCGTCTTCCGTCGGCTGAGCGATGAATTTACGCGGGTGCGATGCCATAGAAAGTACATGGTGCCCTTCCGGACCGGTAGGCTCTAGCTAAGACTACTGAAAGAAGGAAGGTTGGCAAAGGAAAATGTGCAAAAGGGACAAGGAATCTTTGCATGCGCAGTATACCAGCACAGAGTCGCATCCGTCACGTTTTTTATACAGCATGTCAGGAACAATTAACCCAGGGTTTGCGACAGCTGGAGGAGCTGCTGGTACTGCACCGCGAGTTCGGCTTCGGTCTGCGATTCTCCGCGCCTTTTTGCTTCGAGAAGCCGCTGGGTGATGTCCTTCTGTTTGCGCTGCAGTTGTTCCCTGTTGGCGGTGCGGCAGTTGCGACGGATCTCGCGGATCGCAATGGAATCGCTCCACTGGGAAAAACCGTTCTCTTCGCAGTACAGGAGAAGAATGCCCGCCCGCCGATAATCTTCCTCCCCCAGGCCGAGCTCCGCGAGCGTGACGGTCAGATGATTCGCTGGAACGAGTTTGAGTGCCTGATACAGCACGGCCGCCAGTCCTTCTTCGGGTGCGATCATCTCCGCGAGGAGCGTGATGTTGCGGGGGTAGGTAAGGAAAAGTCCGAGTGTGAGTTCGGCCGACGTGAACATGGTCGATGTTTCGTTGAGTTTTTGCGTCAGGACTTTCACGTGGCCCCCACCCTGCTCGAACTTCTTGAGATCATCGGTCAGCGACATCTCCGTCGTGCCGAGCGCGGCGGCTGCGTCACGGACTGCATGGGTTCGCTCCGTCGACGATGATAATGATTGCAGCAGCGGAAGAAGTCTCTGCAGCGCGGCGTGGCGGACCGATGCGTTTCCCAGATCCGACGTGCGGATTTCCGCGCAGACGATATCAAGGTAGGGCAGCGCCCGTGCCGTGAGGATCGTGCGCAACATCTCCTGCGACTGCACGGCGGCATCGGCCGGATCTTTCTGGCCGAGTGTGATTCCTTCCACCTGCAATCCTTCGCGCGCACACAACATGAACGCGCGTTCCGCGGCTTCGCGACCCGCCCGGTCCTGATCGAGACAGAGCACGATCGTGCCGACGTGACGCTTGAGCAGCCGGATGTGCTCGTCCGTCAGAGCGGTGCCGCAGGTTCCGACGGTCTCGCACACTCCGACGCGGTGGCACGCGAGCACATCGAAGTATCCCTCGACGAGAACGGCTCTTTTCTTCTCCCGCAGGTGCCGGAGTGCGTGGTGTAGTCCGTAGAGAACGGATGACTTGTGATAGAGCGGACTGTCGGCGGAATTCAGATACTTCGCGTCGTCATTGCCGAGTGCCCGTCCGCCGAATCCGATGATACGACTCTGATTGTCGTAGATCGGGAACATGAGGCGATTTCTGAATCTGTCGTAGATTTTTTCGTCGCGCAGATCTTTCTGTACGCCGAGCCCGCAGGTCTGGATTTCTTTTCTGCTGAAACCCGCCTTGAGAAGATATTCATACGTCGCCGTGAACGAATCCGGCGCGAGGCCGAGCGTGAATGTACCCGCTTCTTCCGGCGAAACCCCGCGCTCGGCGAGATACTTCATCGTCGCTTCCGACGCCCGGAGATTTTTCGCATAGAAGGAAGCGGCAGCCTGAAGACACTCCCGAAGTCTGTCCTTCTCGTCTTTCTTCGCGAAGTCCGCATCGCGTTCCGGCAGCTGCACACCCGACTTTTCCGCGAGATCCTTGAGCGCCTGCTTGAAGTCCACGCCCTCGATCAGCTGATAGAAACTGAAAATATCCCCGCCTTTCTGGCACGGGAAGCAGTAGCAGATCCCCTTGTCGGGAGAGACGAGGAAGCTCGGATGCGAATCGTGATGGAACGGGCAGAGTGCGACGAAATTCCTGCCCTTCTTCGTCAGCTGGCAGTACTGCCGGACGAGTTCGTCGATGGGAAGCCGGGATTTGATTTCCGCGACGGGGTCCATAAGGAAAGACAGTATACCTCATGGGAATTTATTCGGGGCCCGGAATGCGCAATGCGGTTTGTCGGCTTCCATATTCAAAATCCGGTCGATTCATTCTTCCATAGCGTTTATTTTCTGGAGAATGTGCCCTTCGGCGCCATGAAGGGCGAACAATCGTACGTCGGAATCAGATGATCGGTCCCGCGCGACACGCACATCCGATGCGGAATCCCGCAACGCGACTCCTCTCCGATGATGACCCCATTCTTCGCGTAGACGGGATAGACGAGCATGCTGTCGTTCCTCGCGCACGGCAGACCGCCGGAAACGGCGCGCTGTATATAAAAAGCGCCGGACAGGATCGAGAAAAAAAGCGCGGCCACGAGCAGCATGCGCACGGTCAGGGCTTCCCGCAAGAACTGGGACAGTCCATTCCAGTTGATCAACACGAGAGTGTTCTGCTGCATTACCACCGTAGACGGTCGATACGGCTGAAAATGACACTCAGTCGAACCGGACCATCCATCGCGGGAGGTTGTTCTTCATCCTCCCGTCCTTGGCGAGCCCGATTCCGATGCAGAATCCTCCGTACAACAGCAGTGTGTGCCCGTTCAATGTATCCGGACAATCCGTATCCTTCGCATCGAGCAGCTGTCCGAGCTGTTCATCATTCACCTCGAACGCCCCCTTGGTAGCGCGGTAACCGCGCAGCGTGACGAGTTCGTGGTCGACGAGAACGCGCCCGTCTTTCAGTTTTTTGCCATACGGCATTCCAATCGCATAATCTTCGAGCGGCATCCCGAACTTTTCGACGGATTCCGAGGTGAGAATCAGCGACTCCCCTCCCCGCTCATACATTCGGTCGTCGGCCTCCAAAAAATCCGTCCCGTAGCGCTCGTTCAGCTGCGTCTGAAAATCCTGCAGCAGTTTGCGGTTGATAGGCCGTTCCTGAAAATGCTGCCATTCCATGTACTCGACGTCGCGCGTTCGGGCAGTCTTCTGCAGCACGGCGCAGAAGAATCCTTCCGTGTCGTAGGTCTGCGGCCACAGACGCAGCATTGGAAGCGTAGAACCCTTCTTCAGTGACTGCTGCACGACAATCGAATCCTCGATTGCCTTGTCCCAATATCCCGCGGGAGCGATGTCGAGCACGCGGGGATCGACGACCTCGAGCTTGCCGGGGAATTTTTCGAGCATCTGCAGGACGATCCCCTCGTTCTCCTCCGGCGTCAGCGTGCAGGTACTGTAGACGATCCGCCCGCCAACCTTCGCCGCGTGAATCCCCGACTCAAGAAGCTGGTACTGCAGCCGCTCCATCTTCTCGATGTTGTCAATGGAGCAGAAATTGAGCGCGTCGCTGTCCTTGCGCACCGTCCCCTGCGCGGTGCAGGGCGCGTCACAAAGCACGCGGTCGAACCGCTCGGTCATATGCCTGCTGAACCACTGTCCGACCTTCTTCGTGACGATCACATTGTGCACGCCGCTGCGGTGGGTCGCGGACTTGAGCGTCCACAGCCGCTTCTCCTGCACGTCGTTCGCGAGTATCACCCCCCTGCCAGACATCTTCGCCGCCGACTGCGTCGTCTTGCTGCCGGGCGCGGCGCTCATATCGAGAATGTTGTCGCCCGGCTGCGGCTGCAGCAGCTCGACCGGCAGCATTGACGCGGCTTCCTGCATGTAGAAGTGACCGAGAAGATGAAGCAGCTCTTTTCCGAGTGCGGACTCGCGGTCGGCCCTGTCGAGGAAGAAGGCTTCCGTACACCAGGGAACGGGTTCAAGCATCCAGCGATGTTTGGCAGCGTGCGCCCGGATCTTGTCGACACTGCTCTTGATCGTGTTGATACGAATACTTTTGCGCAGCGGTCGGGCACTGAATTCATTCAGAGCCTGAATATCGGTAAAGCCGGCGTATCGATCGAATGCTTCAAACATCGCGGTGAATAATGGAGTAATCAGGAGAGGAAATAAACGGGATTTCTTCGTTTTTGACGTCTTGTCTTATGGCGCAAGTGCGCTAGCCTGTTGCGGACTTATGCAGCCTGAAGCATATCTCCCACCAGAGGACATCGATCTCAGCGGCAACTCCCGCGACGCCGGCAGCCAGCTCATTTACCTGTTGGAAAAAATACAGAAAGCGGACGGGCGTTCACACTTTCCGAAAGACGGACTCTCCATCAATTCGAAACGGGCTAAAGTTCCACTCCCCCACCGCGCTCTGCAACTGACCGCGCGCCCGGGAGATACGGTGAGCACACTTGCGATCGGAAACAGCCGCGACGTCTACCGTCATATCTGCGAGATGAAAGGTGAAACGATCCAGCAATTCCAGAAAATCGGTATCGTCATCATCGGATATTTTCTGCACAATTTTGCACCGGATGAGCAAAGGGATATTGTCTCGTTCGTTAAACATGAATGTCCCGACGCTCTCGTGATAGCGACGGATTACACGCTCAAAAATTTGCCCGGCAACAAGTCCGTCGATGAAGTTTTGACGTACATGTCATCGGATTTTGAACAGCTGCAGCTCCAGAACAGATCGAGAGAGCAATTCGTACACGAACATTCGAATTTCACGCTCCGGGAGATGCAAATGCTTTTTTCGGGGGAATATTCGAATACGGACAGCGCTCCGCTGAAGGCAGGGCGCGGTGTCGTGATGGCTACGAATGATTCTTCTTTCCCCCGCCCCAAAGGATTGCGCACCATGCTCCGGGAAGTCGATGCACGGAACAACAAACCGGAATATCCTGTAGATCGTTCGCGTTTTCAGCGCCCCACAGAACATCAGTACGCCGGCGGCTTCGTAGGCAATACGATTCCCCAAACTATTTAAACAAATTTTTCTATTTATTTGGTCCTCCAGAAGAGATTTTAGAGCGTATTTGACAATTTGACATATTATGTTCTTATTGCAGCAATTAACCTTACACATTAGCGGTCTACCGTGGAGGCATGAAAAACCACCACGCTTACCAACTCGCAGCCATGAAAGCAGCGCTCGTTGAACGTGTCCTCATCGGCAAGATGT
>Ga0163150_10002577_pt1 | contig 27403 bp, 35 predicted proteins | sample OliLakLV19P2IB_FD_148628 | JGI IMG/M metagenome (GOLD analysis project Ga0163150, IMG submission 148628) | Freshwater microbial mat bacterial communities from Lake Vanda, McMurdo Dry Valleys, Antarctica - Oligotrophic Lake LV.19.P2.IB | ecosystem: Environmental > Aquatic > Freshwater > Lake >...
GGACGCGCCTTTGCCGGTACTGCGGACCTCCCACTCACCGACGAGCGCCACGGAGGCGGTCGTGCCCTTACCGGAGATGCCGTATCCGATGGCCTTCCACGGTCCGGGTGTCCTCGCGGCCAGGGCGGCGGCTACTTCGTCGGGGGTCATTCGCCGGTCTCCAGGAAGCGATAGGCCCGACCGGTCCAGACGCAGGGCTGATCGTCCTTGAACTCGCAGTCGGCGCTACCTTCCTCATCTTCCGGGCACCGCGAATACACCTCGTGCAGGCTCATCGTGGCCTCCTCCATGCCCACGAACGCGAGCTGGTCCCATGCGACGGTGGCAGCTTTCCTCCGCGCCGCAACGATGCCTCCGACCTCGACCGGTACCCAGATGTCGCCGTCCTCGTTCACGAACGGCCCGAGACGCGCGTTGTAGGTCATGGTCGCTTGGCTCCTTCGGCTAGCTCGTCCAGGTGGCTGTCGCGCCAGGGCTCGTACACGTCGTCTCGGCGGCGGAAGAGGCGACGGAGGATGGCGCGCAGGCGGGTCATCGCTCGACCAGCTCGAACGACCACGCCGGGACGCGGCACACGTCCCAATCCTCTAGGACGGGCACGTCACACCCGCACCAGGACTCGCCCACTCCGCAGGTCCGGCATCGGTTGGCCATCTCGCACGTTTCGTCGCAGAGGCAGTCTCGACTGAACCCCAGAAGATCCGCCTCGGTCTTGCCGAGGTAGACGAGTCGGTCGTCGTTCTGGTTGGCGGCCTGCGCGACCCGACGTGCTGCGAGGTACGGCACAGTCCGCGGAACCCAGACTCGCGGTCCGTCCATCTCCATGTAGGGACCTTCGTCCCCGATCACGACGTGACTCCTTTGCTGACCTTGCCTACGCGCCAGCGGCTATCGAACCGGCAGTACAAGCTCCAGCACGTCCGGCAGTCGAAGTCGCGAGTACCAGCGCCGTACATGACGACAGCGTTGGGCTCGACATCCGTCGTCTTGACGCTCAGTCGCCCGCGGTGGCCTGGATGACTATTGCAATGGCGATCCACAGCACGCTCCCACTTGCCGCGCTCGTTGCCCTGATGCTCGGCGTTCAGCTTCCGAAGTTGCTCGGCCTCACGCTCCCATCGCGACCACTTCCGGGCGAGGGCTATCAGCACGCCGAATAGATCGACCCGCGGCGCGCCACAGTCCCGGCAGTCAGCGGTCCGTAGCACCTCATCGAGCTGGACGTGTTCGTGACGGCAGGCGTCCCACTCCGGGCGCGCAGTCTGGACGGGAGCGGCTTCGGTCAGGCGCGTCGTCAGGCTGACGACGTTGTCCGGGATGTCCGTCATGGCGCCGTATCCGTGCGGCGGGGCTCGACCAGCTTCTGAAGCAGCGTCTTTCGACCGTCAGCGGAGCGCCCCGTGACTCGCCAACCGGCGCGCTTGAAGCAGTAGCCGGGATTGACCGAGGCCACCTTCCGGTCCCAGACGTAGGTGATGAGACCGTCCGGGCCGCAGGTGTGTCGGGCTAGCAGCTCGGCCTCTGCCGCCAAGATCAGGTCGGATGACAGCATCGGCCCAGTGTTGCGGAAGATGGTGCAGGTCCAGCCGTCCAGCCCGTTCATGGCGACGATGCCCGCGTCGGGGTGGGGCCGCCACCACCCGAACACGGCAAGCTCGTCGGGGGTCAGAAGCACGAGGGTCTGACCGGGCGGCATGAACTGTGGAGATCCGACCGTGCGACGGCTGTAGTGACCGTCAGCGAGGCGGGCACCGGCTGGCGTGAACTTCGGCACCACGACCCACGCTCCGTCTGGCTGCCAAAGGGTCAGCGTCATGGCGCCGTGTCCGTGGCCGGCAGCGGGATGTCGGCCAGCGGCTCCGCCTCGGCGACCATGCTCAAGAACGCGCCGCAGAGTGCCGCGCAGCCCAGGACGACGCACTCGTCGTCGTCGAGGGTGGCGTAGCGCCACACGGTCCCACGCGGCGGTGGCCGGACGATGTGGGTGCAGGGCTCCCACGGCTGGCTCCAGAGGCGGTCCATCGCGGCTCTGATGTCGGCCGCGTTGACGGTCGCCTGACTCATGGCATCTCCTCTGTATCGGTTTGCGGCAAGGGGATGTCGGCCAGGTACTCGACTGTGACTTCGGCAAGGCCCGCCGACGCGGGTAGGCCCGACACGACCTCGAAGTCCCAGGCGTTGAGGTCAGCGATCCTGCCGAGCCGCTGCATCGCGAGGTCAGGGCCGGCGTCGGTCGAGCGGCGCACGATACAGGCGGCGGCGCCACAGATGCGGACCAGCAGCCCAGGCTGCCCCCAGCGGTGCTCCGGGAGGGCGAGGTAGTCCGGGCCGTACTGCGTCCCGACGTGGGAGGCGGTGCCACCGAGCAGCGGGGTACCGATGGCGCCGTTGGCGAGCGCGAGGGCGAGGATGAGGCCGGTCATCGGTTGGCCAGGATCTTGACGATCGAGTCGATGTCGGACGGTCGCCACACGTAGACCCGGGTCGTCGCCCACTCCCCGTTGTTGCCGTGGACCTCGAGCCCACGAAGGACGGCCAGGACCGCCTCCTGGTCGGGGTCGACCTTGCCAAGCTCCTTCTTGAACTCGACGAACAACGTCCTTGGGAACTCACCGCCCTTGACGTAGATCGTGTCCGGCCAGCCCTTGCCCAGCGGGCCCCGGGTAGCCGTTCTCCAGCCGTGGGATGTGCGGAGCGGCCCGACGGTCATCCACTTCCAGCCGTAGATCGCGGCGAGGTCGTCGACTTGGCCCCGGAACTCGTCCTCGGACAGGGCCCGGTCGCGGCGTTGCTGGTCGGTCAGGCGGGCGCTCATCGCGCCGATCCGCCCATGAACGCCGGCTTGCCGACTCGGCGCTGGAAGTCGGAGTCCGTCTCTCCGTCGCGCTTGCGCGCGTCCCTACCTTTCCCTACCCTACCTTTCCCTACCCTACCGGGGCTATCGGTAGCCAGAGTTGGCTCACTGGGGTCATCAGGGGGGTCGATAGCCACAAGTGGCTCACGTCGGCTCACTATGGCTCGACACATATCGCGATGCTTCTCGCCGACCACGAAGGTCTGCTTTCCGGCGATCCGCTGGTGCCCGGGCATCTTCGGGACGCGAGCGTGGCCGCATGTCCAGACGATCAGGTGCGGACTGTCTGGGTCGAGCGTCTCGAGCATCGACGCCCACTTCTCGACGTTCCGTTCGCGCGCGGCGATCCCGTCGAACGCGTAGAGCTCGGCGCCGATGCGCTCGACATCCCAGATGAGGAAGCCAGCGTCGTCCGCGAGCATCCAGAGCCCGACGTAGAACTCGCGCGCGTCGGCCGTCGTGCCGCGGCGCAGCTGCTTATCGAGGAACCAGGACGGCTTGATCTGCCGGATGCGGCTCACGACGCCCGCTCGCAGGTGCATCGGACCGCCCGTCTCCCGCACCCACGGCAGAACAGGGCGCGCGGGAACAAGCGCGACAGGTAGATGCCAACGGCCTCGTCGAGCGCCGAGCCACAGCGCGTGCAGCGGTGCGTCATCGTCGGGGCCTGCCGTCAACCAGGTAGTCGCTCAGGTAGCGCCACACCGTCCGCGTGGAAACGCCGACGATCTCGGCGATCTGGGGCGCGGTTCGACCCCCGGAGCGAAGGGCGTGGATGCGCCGGATGTCGCGCGCGATCAGGCTCGGGTATGGGCCCGTCCTATTGTCCACGCCGATCACGTCAGTCCTCCAGGCTCGTGAGGTGCCACAGGCCGCAGTCCGGGCAGTGGTAGGCCCGCATCCGGACCGTGGGATCCTTCGCGGAGAGGAAGCGCGCGCGCTCCTCGGCCCGCGTCTTTGTCTCGAACGGCTTTTTGTGTCCGCACATGACCTCGTGGCGCTCGCAGCCCTTCGCGTGCGGCTGTCGCGGACTGGTGCCGCAGCACTCCCGGGGCTGAACGGGGTAGACCTTCCCTTGGCTGCGGTACAGCCGCTTCTCGTTCCCTCGTCGGCGCCATGTCTTGCTCACCCCCCACGAAGCCGTGCCTGGCGGTCGATCCACTCGAGGATGCGCGGCCGCCACGTCCGACCCTCGCGCGTCTTGAGCTCGTGGTGCCGGGCGCACAGGAGGGCGCCGTTGTCGACGGTCGACGGTGACTTCACCCCGAGGCCCCCGGATGCGCGGACGTGGTCCTTCTGCGGGGCGCCGAGGCAGACCTCGGGCATCCCGATCCGGGGGCCGAGGCAGCGTCCCTCGTCGCGCCGGTTGATCTCGGCTGTGACCTCGGGCGGCCACGCCGACTTCGTCGAGCGGCGTCGGCGGAGCGGCGTCCGGCGGAGGAGGGGAGTGCGCTTCACGCGACCTTCACCGTCCAGCCGTACCGCCGAGCGACACGGAGGATGCGCTGGTGCGCCTTGCGGACCCGGGTCGTGCGCGGTCGTCGACTGGCGACAGGCTCGGCACGGCGGAGCGCGCGCGGCGGCCAGCGGAAGTGCGGGTCCGTGACCTGGCTCGGCACCCACTCCCGGTAGTCCATGTCGACGTACATGGCGCGGCCGCGGTCGTCACGGCCGACGAACTGGCCCTTCACGCGGCCGGCCATCGCTTCCCGCTGGCAGACCTGTGGCTCTCGCCCGTGTGGTCGGGCGGGAGCACGCACGACTCGACTGGCCCTTCGACCGGCACGAGCCGCTCCCCGCACTCGGCGTCGCGAACCTCGCCCTCCGTGGGCGTCTGCTGGTCAGCGGACACCGCGGGCGCGGGCTCAGGCGCCACGGGAACGGCCTCCGGTGCGCCTGGGGCATCCGTGGCGGGCTTGCGACGCCTGGCAGCGGGCGCGCGGGACAGGAGATCGTCCCGAACCTGTGCGGTCCGGCTCCGGCGCTCACTCGGCTCGCTGTCGCCGTCGTTGAGGTCGCGCTCGGTGTCGCGCTCGATGGCAGCCCGGGCGGACGGCTTGAGCGGCAGCCACGCCGAGATCCGCTTCAAGACGGTCTTTCGCGCCTGCGGTCCCCAATCCGTGACCCACGGGCCGTTGTTGGGGGACTTCGAGCGTGCCCGGACGGCTTCGACCTGGGCGCGCGTCATCACCTCGAACTTGGTCGGGTGGTCCTCGGGCACGGCGTAGACGTACGTGACCTTCGTCGGACTGTCGTCGACGAACTTGCGGGTGTGGACGATCCGCGGCCGCTCCGTGCCCTCGTAGACCCGGAAGATGTCGCCCTCGTACACGAGGACCGTCTTGACCTCCCCGCCACCGCCCTCACGGATGAGGTACTGGATCCCGCGGTAGTCGTAGATCAGCTGGGCGCGCTTGACGCCATCCTTGCGGAACGGGACGAGGTGCGCGCCTCCGATGCCGCCGGTCGGCTCGAGCCCGATCTCCGCTGCCTCGAGGATGGCCAGCACGATCGACGTGGGGTCGCACTCGAGGAGCCCCGGGTGCTTGCTGACGGCCATGAGGCTGACGCTGGTGAAACGCCGCGCGTCCATGGTCGGCGGGAGGAGCTCGTCGATCTTGTCCATCCGGAGCTCGAGCTGCTCCCGGACGCGCTCGATCGCGCGTGGCTCCTGGACCGTGAGGGCTGACTGGTCGGTCATCGTGTCTCCACAGGTGGGCGCCACTCGTACAGGGCGCGGGTGGCGGCAGGCTGCTCCCACGAGGGGATCGTCGCGACCTCGGCCGTCCGGAAGGCCCGGATGGACCGGACCTCGTCGTCGATGAGGGGGAGGAACAACTGGCTACGGCGCCGGCGGGCGTAGCGCGCATCGCGCTCGTCCCAACGCGCTTGGAGCGACTTGGCCGTCGTTGTCATGCCTCGATGCCTTTCAGCGACACCCGAAGCTGGCGGGTCGGCGCGCGATGCTTGGTATGGGCCTCGATGACGGAGGGCGGCACCTTGACCGCTGCCACGATGGCCGGCCAGTCGATGACACGCGCCCCGGCGACCTCGGAGTGCGTGACCTTCACGCCCGCCCCGACCGCGAACCGGGCGTCGCCCATGAGCTCGCGGATCTGGTTGCGGACGAGGTCGCGCTCCTTGGCCTGCTGGTCGAGCGCGAGCCGGAGGTTCTCGTCGCGCATCGCGAGCGCCATGAGGTCGTCGTCCATCTCGCGCTCGGCCCCGCTGTCGCGGTAGGTCAGGCGCAGGTACGCGGCCGAGGCGTCGGTGTCATCGACCTCCGGCGGTGTGCCGGCCTGGGTGTCCTCCCAGAACGCCGCGCAGATCGTGAGCATCTTGGTGATGAGCGCGTCGTCGCGCTTGATCGGGTAGATCCCGAAGTCGTTACCCCCGACGAGGACGGCCATGTCCGCCTCGTCCTTGCCGGTGACGAATAGGTACCACATGACCTGGAGGAGATAGTCGGGCGGCACCTGGTCGGTGCCCTTCTCACCGAAGTCCGAGCGGCTGAACACGTCGGCCGTCTTGACCTCGAGCACGCGTCGGGGCGTGCCCTTGAGGTCGGACCACCGGTCGATGTTCGCGAAGGCCCACGGGTAATCTGGGTGGCGGATGAATGCTGCTGCACGGCGGACCTTCCGCCCGGACTGCACCTCGTACTCCCGCGCGACCGGCTCCTCGAGTATCTTCCCCCACCGCATTCGGCTCGTCTCGATGAGCGGCGCCACCTGCCGGCGCTTCTCGAGGTAGACCCGCATGGCCGAGCCGAAGCGGGAGACGCCCAGGATCATCGCGACATCCGAGCCACCGATACCGGTGGCCCGAGCGTCGGGGTCCGAGGGCAGGAGCGCGGTCACGGGATGAGTCCGTCGGTGACGCCACCGGGGATGATTTCGAGCATGTCGATCGTCCTGCGGACGACCCTATCGACTGTCTCGCGACTGACGAGGACCGTGAACCGGCCGCCGTCCATCTCGGGGAGCTCCCAACTGAACTCCCACTCCCCGTCCGGCAGAACGTCGATCTCGGGGTCGGTCGTCAGACGAACTGTCTGGTCGAGCCACGCCATGAGCTCCTCCTCGAGCTACGTGCTCTCCGATGGCAGCCAGCGCGCGAGCGAGCGCCGGCTGTGCCGAGACGAAGTCGCGTCCGGTCAAGGGAGCGACTCCAGGGACGCGATGATCACGAGATGCGAGACAGGCGTCCCGAGCGCGCGAGCGATCGCAACCATCTGGCTGTAGGACGGCTCGGAGCGGTTCCGCTCGGTCCGGTGGATCGTCATCCAGTGGACCCCGGCCGCATCGGCGAGTTGCCGCTGCGTCATGTCCAACTGGCGGCGGCGCTTCCGCATGGGGTCGAAGTCCAGGCGGAAGCGATTGAACGGTGTCGGCTGGAGCTTGGTACGTGCCATCGCCCCGTAGGGTGGGGCAACGGTCGCGTTTTGTCAACTAGCCAGCGGACACCTGTCAGCGAACGGGCGAGAAGGCATTGCACCTATGTTGTATGATGTCGGCCCTAGAGAGCCCACCAAAGGGGGACATGCGATGCTCACGCTCGGCCCAGCCAAGGAACTCGGGCGCGCGCTCCGGTTCATACGTCAGGCGCGAAGCCTGACCCTCCGGGATGTCGCCCGATCAGCGCAACTGTCGGCCCAATACGTCCAGAACATCGAGCGCGCCCAACGGCTGACGGTGAGCGAGGATGCGTACCTGCGCCTCGCCGGCCCGCTCGGCATCCCAGAGTCCGTGGTCCGCGACCTTCTCCTGCGAGCGCGCGTTCAGTCGGCCCTGGACCTACGAGGGCTCACCCCCGAGCAGCAGGCGTTCGTGTGGCGCGGGGTCGAGCAGCGACTAAGCGAGGTCGGCGTCGATCTCCGGACCGACCTGAGCAAGGTCGTGGTGGACATTCTCGGGTGACGACCTCCACGTACCGCAACGCTTCGACCGCCGACAGTCCTACGGAGGGTCCACAGTGACAACGCGCAACGGTTCCTCGAGTCGACATCTTCGCGCCGAGAACCTCGCCGGGCGCCGCTGGCGAGGATTGGTCCGCGAGTCAACCGAGCAGCAGGCAGACAAGTGGTCGCCCGAGCGCCAGCGCGACGACCTCCGCCGCTCTGCGATCGAGCTCGGCATGATCCCGGTCGAGCCGCTGTTCTACGAGCGGGTCGGGTCAGGCGAGGCCGAGGACGTTCCGGAGCTCGCCCACGCGCTCGCGGACGGGAAGGCCGGCCAGTACGACGTGCTCGTGGTCCTGGCGACGAGTCGCTTCGCGCGCAACCGGGCCGAGGCCGTCCGGATGAAGGCCGAGTTCCGCCGCGCCGGCATCGTGATCTACTTCGTGGCCCAGCGGCTCATCAGCGGCACGTACGCCGGGGGACTGACCGAAGGCATCCACGAGGTCATCGACGAGCAGGAGAACGAGACGCGGCGGTTCTGGATCGCCGGCGGGCAGCGGCAGCGCCAGATGGCGGGACGGTGGACGGGCGTGGTGCCCTTCGGCTACCGCAAGCGCATGGTCGACCGGCCGGATGGGTCTCGCGGCTGGGACGGCGTCATCGAGCCCAACCCCGCCGAGGCGCCCACGGTGCGTCTGATGTTCGACCGGGCCGTCCAGGGCGTCGGGACCAAGGGCATCGCCGTCGAGTGCAACGCGCGCGGCCTCCGCACCGCCAAGGGCAACCTGTGGCGTGAGTCGCGCGTCCGGGAGCTCCTGACCAACCCGGCCTACGCTGGCCGCCTGGTCCGCTACCGCTTCCGCATCGGCCGCCACTACTACGATCACGACGCCGACGACGGGCACGCCGACCTTGGCCAGCACTTCGACCCGGTCGTGGAGCCCCGGCTGTTCGACGACGCCCAGCTGGCGCTCGAGCAGCGGCGGACGACGATGCTCCACGGGGAGGCCCGGACGTACCCGCTGTCGAAGATGCTCCGCTGCAAGGCGTGTGGCCACCCGATGACCGGGTGTTTCCGACGCCGGCGCTACTACCGGTGCATCGGCCGGACCGTGTACGCGACATGCGAGGCGCCGGGGATCCGCGCCGACGACGCCGAGGATGCGTTCGCAGCATGGCTCGGCGCCCACGAGCTCCCCGAGGACTGGCGCGAGGAGATCGCGCGATCGACGGCCGTCGTCAGCCGGACAGGGGAGCGCGACCGCCGCGTGACCATCGAGGCGCGGCTCAAGCGGCTGCGCGACCTCTACTCGTGGGGCGACATCCCGGAGGCGGAGTACCGGGCCCAGGCCGAGGAGCTCCGCTCGCAGATGGGCGTCATCGCCCTCCCGTCGATCGGGTCGCTCGAGGCGGTCGCCGCGGCCCTGGCGAACCTCGGGTCAGCGTGGCGCTCCGCCCCGGCGGAGATGCAGGCGGCCATCCCGCCGCTCGTGCTCCGCTCGGCCGAGGTCGTCGACGGCCGCGTGACGACGTGGGTGGTGCGAGGGGAACTCAAGCCGCTCCTGGACCTGTGCCGCCCGAAGGCCGCCGTGCAGGAGCGCATCCGGTTCAGCGCATGAGGCGTACTGGCGGCCGGCAGGCTCTAGGCTTCGCGTCGTCAGTACGCCACGAGGAGGTCTGACGCCTCCTACCGGCGTGGAATGGCTGCGACGGCGGCGGCCGCCGCTACGAGCCCAGCGTTGAACGCGACCCCGTCCGGTCGCGGGGTGAACGTCACGTCCTCCTCGCGGACGTGCGAGTAGCCGCCGGCGAGATCGACGAGGTAGCCGTTCTGCTCTCCGGCGATGTCCTCGAGCTCGTACAGCCCGACGGCCTCGCGGCCGTTTGCGGTCTGCGGCAGGATCACCCGGGCGCGAGTCGCGACGTTGATCGCGGTGGCGCCTCGGCGAACGGTGGCGGTGCCGACCTGGAGCGGGCGGACGGGTTGGAGATTGAGTCCTGGCATGTCTGCCTCCTTGAACGCGCCGTGACCGATCCGCTCCCACAGCGCCTTCATCGGCGGCGCGGTGCCCGGGCAGCCCTTGGTATCGGTCTGGTCGGCGTGCCCGAAGGCGCCGACCATGGTCGGGAACCGGCGCCGCCCGTCTGCGACGAGCTCCGCGACGGTGTCCTCCTGAGCGGCAGTGGGCCCGTTCCTGCGGAAGCCGCACATCTCGATCGAGAGGGTGTGGCCGTTGGGGTCCGCCCATCGGTCGCCGAGGACCGCGAGGAGGAAACGCCTGCCGTAGAACGCCTTGTCGGTCGAGCGGTCGTCGGGGTTCAGGTTGCCAGCGGCCCGGTTCCAGCCGACCATTTGGACGGCCTCGCCGTCAGTCAGGACGACGAAGTGGGCGGACACGCCGCGGATCCGCTGGCGCCACGCCGCGTCCGTCTCCCCGGAGCGCCTGGCCAGCCAGCCCACGGTGCCGTTGCCGCCCTCGGCCATGTGGATGTTCCAGCCGAGCGTGCCCTTGCGCGGGCCGTAGTCGATGCCCGGAACGAACCGATATGTCACAGACTGTCGGACCCGTCCTCTGACGCGGTCCCGCGGCCGGGCGACGCGGTCCGGATGCCCGCGGCGTCGAGGCGAGCGTGGATGCCTCCGACGGCCTTCGTCAGCGCGTCGACCTTCTCGCCGTTGACCTGGCGGTTGGCTCGGCCCGTGAAGTAGACCGCCACGACGGCCGTCGCCATGCCGAGGAGGCCCGACTCGATCATGCCCGTGGTGATGGACTGGTATACCGCCCCGCCCACCAGGACCATCCCGAGTGACCCGGTGATGAGGCCGTTGACGATCTTGTCGTAATCCATGTCGCTCCCTGTGTGGGTGTCGGGCGCTATTGTCCGCTGGCCAGCGGACGGATGCAACCCCACCGAGGCGCTCATGTCGCGATGTAGCGGAAGCGCACGGTGACGGCTTGGGTGAGATTGCCCGGCGTGCCGATCATCAGGTAGCGACCACGCGGTACCTGACCTTACCCGACACGTACGTCGAACTCGGTGTGCCGACCTTCTGGAGGTTCGTACGAAAGCCATTGTGGACCGTGCCGTCGTTCAGGAGAGCGTTGACGGCGGTGACAGTCTTGCGGCTGCCGTTCGTGCCGCTGTTGAGTGCGGTCGTCCCGATGCTGGTGAATGCTGCCGAGCTGTCGTCGGCCTTCTCAAACGCGAGTGCCCACGAGTGGGATGCTCCGAGCGCCGTGCCGTCCGTGTTCACGAAGTAGAAGGCGATGGTGTCGAGAAGCCAAGCGTCCGAACCACCATGCAGGTCGATGGCCTGCCACGCAACGTTGCTGGTCGTGGCAGAGTACGACGCGTTGGCAGAGCCAGAGCCAAGCTGGACCTCAAAGACCTGTGTGGACAGCCAGCGCGTCCCGTTGTAGAAGAACCACATGTCGAGGTCGGTGCGGTACCACAGGTCGTCCTCGCTGGGGCTGGCCGGGAAGGACGCTCCTGTTCCCGTGTTGTTCAGGTTGAGGCTTGTGCCGGCGCTGTCGGTCTGCCACCAACTCAGGGTGGAACTATTCCACCACAGGCGCCCGTGGTCCGCGCTGGACGCCCCAGGCGCCGACGCCTGGCCCTCGATCTCGAGGATCAGGCCGTCTGCGCCGCTCGGGCGCCTGAGATGGAGGACGCCGGCCTCGAGGCGGCTGATCGCGATGTCGGAAGCGGCGTCGCCCGGCCCGAATCTGATCTCGTTGTCCGCGACACGCAGGAACCACCACTCGTCCGTATCTCCGGGGATCTCAAGGGCGTTGGGGGTCCACGTCCCGAGCGCTGGCGCGAACGAGCCTGCGTCCGGGCTGTAGGAAAAGTGCAGTTGCGGCTCCCCGTAGAGCACTTCCAGCTCCACGTTTGCCGACGTGGTCTTGACCAGGTTGAGCCGATAGCGCCATCTGATCGACTCGCCGCCGTAGGCGGCAGCCACGACTTGCTGGCGCGACTCGTACGAGCCGTTGAGATCGGAGAGGTTCTGCCAATCGCTGAACGCGACCACCGTCGCGCCGACCGTGTCGTAGAGCTCGAGGCGCACGCGAGCGACGCTGAACGCAGCGTCGACCGTCTCTGCGTTGAAGCTCGAGCGGATGGCGCCGACCAGGTAGGGCAGGGTGCCGATCGCACCGGCTAGGAACGGGATCGTTGGGTACACATACAGATCGAGGTCGTAGGTGGCCGTCGTGGCGCGGGCGATGAGCCGGCAGACCGCTGACGCGTACGGGTTGTCGTTTGGTCTGGAGCGACCGTACTTGGCGCTGGCCCCGGCGTCCGGCAGCGTGCCCGAGTTGAGGACCGCTACCGCCGACCAGAACGGCCCGCGCGGCGCAGCAACGGCGGTGACGTTTAGGATGCTATCCATGCCCTGGAAAAGCGGGTTGTGCAGAAGGTTCGTCTGCCCGAACGTCGGTATGATGTTGCCCAGGGTGGACGCGGCCGCGTCCGCGCCGAGCGTCATCGAGGGCATGTCGCCACCGCCGGATCGCGCGCTCGCCGAGTCGCCGAGTCGCGCCTCGAGTTCGATCCGCTGGAGCGCGCCATACTGCCGCTCGAGCGACGCGACCTTGCGGGCAAGCTGGTCGAGGTAGTCCGCCTGGTCGTCCATCAGGTCGCCACCGGGGATACGATGATGGACGGGTACTCGCCCGTCTCGTCGAGGGTGACGCGGCATCCGAGGATGCGCCATTCGCTTGCGATGTTGTCCGCTCCGTTCTTGATCTCGACGCGGGCCTTGTCCGAGATGTCCCAGCCGTTGAAGAAGTCGATCCCGTCGCGGATCATCCGGAGCGACAGGGTCGGCTGGAGCCCGAGCGCAGTCTTGAGCACCCGTTCGGCGGCTGCCCTCTGCTGATCCGCGGTCGTGGCTGCGCCCACGATGCCGAGGAGCGTCTTGATCGTGAACACGTCCTGGCGCCGCCCCCGGGCAGCCGCGGCCGCGTCGTCCTTGACGATGACCTCGGTCGCGCCACCGCCGACCGTCTGCCCGATGGTCGCCATGTCGTTGCGGTAGCTCGTCCAGTTGGGCAGGTGGCGATAGTCGGTCACGTTCCCGCCCAGGACGAGGCCCAGGCCGACCGACGAGCCCTTGTTCTTGAGGAAGTTGAACGTCGGTGAGGTCGAGCGCGTGATCTCGTACGTCGTGTGGAACGCCGTGTTCGCTCGGCCCATCTCGGACAGGTCGTAGAGCAGCTGGAGGCGCATCTGGTCAATGAGGCCGAACTGGTTGTTCGTCTTGATCGCCGTCACGCCGTCGGTGCCGGTCGGGTTCTCGATCGTCCCGGTCGCGACGAAGGCGAGCGGCGATGACGTGGCGCCCTTCGCCAGCCCCCACTCCGGGCTCACGATCTCGGTCCCGATCATCTTGGTCGGGTACAGCACCTTGTACCCGGTGCGGCTGATGGACAGGAGGGCGCCGTAATCGAAGCACGTCACGACGATGTCGTCGCCGGCGTTGTCCGTGTCGACGATGATGCCCGTGTAGACGAGCGTCGTCAGCGTCGGGGTGATGCGATAGAACCGAACGTGCGTCGTCAGCGGCGTGATGAGGGACGCGAACGGCGAGCCCTGGCTGATGGTGAAGAACGCCTTGCCGGGCATTCGGTCGTACCGGCTCCAGCCGAGGTTCCGGGCGTCCCAGATCTCACCGAGGCTGACGCTCGGTCCGAACGTGGCGCCCGAGGTCAGGATCTCGATCGCGTACTCGATGACCGGCCGACCAGCCGCCGGCGATGCCCCGACGCTCGCGACCGGCCCTACGGGCGTGAGCGTGAGCGGGAGCGGGAGCGGTTCGACCTGGGTCGTCTGCGAGACGGCCGGGGCCGACTGGTCGAACGTGAGGCCGACAGCGGCCGGGGTGACGCTCGTCTCCGTCGTCGGGTTCGCCTGACCGATCGTCAACGCGAGCGCATCAGGAGCGAGGCCGAGGCCGAGTGTCGGCTCCGACAGCGCCACGGTGAGCCCTAGCGCGTCGGGCAGAACCTCGGAGGGCAGCGTCGGCGCGACGGGCGTCAGCGTGAGGGCCAGCGCGTCAGGAGCGAGGCCGAGGCCAGCATCGAATGATGCCTGACCGAGCGTCAGCGGCACCGCATCGGGCGCCAGTCCCAGATCGACCCGGGGCGCCACGGGCGCCAGCGTGAGAGCCAGCGCGTCCGGCGCGAGCTCCAGCCCGGCCCCGAATGACGCCTGACCGAGCGTCAGCGGCAGCGCATCGGGCGCGAGCACGCTCCCGAGCGCCGGCGCGACGGGCGTCAGCGTCAGCGGGATCGCGTCGGGGAGGACATCGGAAGGCAGCGTGATGGACAGGGCCGGCTGGGCCAGCGTGAGAGCCAGCGCGTCCGGCGCGAGCTCCAGCCGGGCCTCTAAGGATGCCTGCCCGAGGGTCAACGCGAGCGCGTCGGGCGCGAGCACGCTCCCGAGCGCCGGCTCCGACAGCGACAGGGCGAGCGCGAGCGCGCCAGGTGTCGTCTCCAAGTCCACACGAGGGTCCACGAGCCCAAGCACCAAGGCAAGGGCGGCGGGCAGGACTGCTTGGGCCACGTCGGGGCCTGCGATCGCCAACGTCAGGGCAATGGCCGGCGGCTCAACCGTCTGGTCGAACGTCGGGGCGACGGCCGTGAGTGTCAGCCCGAGCGCGTCGGGCGTGACGGAGCCGCCGCTGGCCGCCGCGTTGTAGTGCGCGAGGATGCGCGCCGCCGACAGCGCGGTCTTGTAGAACGCGACATAGGCCAGCTTGCCGCCTGCGCTCTGCTGCCCCGCCTCTCGTCCAATCTCTAGGGCAAGAGCGTTGTCAGCAAGGCTGGCGGTAGGTGAGTCGGACGCCTCGATGGAGACGGACACGCCGTCGATATAGATTGCGTGCCCAGCGAGGCTTGCGGCACTTCTGGTGATGGCGTAGTGGTGCTGCGAGCCGTCAGACGGAATGGTCTCGACCGTGCGAACGATGCCAGCTACGCCAGCCTTACCAAACTGAAACTTATCAGTCGATACGATGTTGACGGCGTAGGCGTTGGTCTGCTTGTTGATGATGACTTGGTTGCCACCAGTGTCGTCATCTCGGGCGTACCAGAACTCGATGGTGAAGCCGGTGTCACCGAGGTCTAGGTCAGCGTGGTCGGAGAACGTGAAGTAGTCCGCGACATTGCTAAAGTCGATTGATGTTTTTCCGGTGACGAACGCCGCAGCCCCGTAAGTCGGTGAGCCAGTTACGGTTCCGACCTTGCCCGCGATGAGGTCGGTCAGGTTGCCGGACGCCTCTTCCATCGAGGCGACGAAGACGGGGTTGTCCGCGGCCAGCGCCTCCTCGTAGGCGTTCCTCGCCCAAGCGTCGATGAGCAGGACGCCTGTGCCGTCCTCAAGCAGGTACCCGTCAGGGGCGCCGGACTCTAGTAGAAGGCGATCCGCCACACCTATGCGACCTTGCTCAGTTCGAGCGTCGAGCCAGCCATCAGACGGACGGCGCTGGCGGCGACTTCGGTGCCGATCTTGAGCTGAAGGTCGCCGCTGACGGTGACGACGATGATGGCATCGAGAATCGCGAGCTGGTTAGCGTTCGCCGTGTCGACGCCCGCGCTCGCGGACGAAAGGGTGTTGTTCACCCGCTCGGCCTTGCCCTCGACCAACTGCCCAGTGACCGTAGCGGTCGCCTGGTCGCCGACGCCCGTAGCCGCCGATCCGCCGGTCGTGAGCTGTATCCAGTTGCTCACGAAGAGGGTCACGGTCCCGGTGTGGTTGAGGTGGATACCGATGCCGGTGGCGGTCGCAGCGGTCTGATAGACCAGTGCCGCCTTCACCCGCCACGTCCCCGCCCCAACGCCCGTGATGGTCATCACGACGACCGTCGCTGTGGTCGTGACATCCGACGAGTCGGCGGACAGGACTTCGACGGTCTGCCGTGGGCCCGCTGCGCCGGTGTTGCCCGCGATGGCCTTGCTGATGAACGCGGCGATCTGCGCGGCGGTGGCCTTCTTGGAGGTCCCGGCCTCGTTGATCGCGAACTCGTTGGCGTCCACGACGGCCGTAGCCGCCGTCAGCGCACTGATCTTGGCATCAGGCATCGGTCAGACCCCCAGATGCGACGGGATAGATCATAGCGTCTCCGGCAGTTCGACAGTCAGGCGGAACCACGTCGACTCACGGCGACTGTAGGCGCGGACGGCCTCCTGTTGATCGCGGCCTTCAACCTCTGCCAGCGCCGCCTCCTGCCGCAGGTCGCGGGTCAACTCCTCGCGCCAGAACGCCAGGACGGCACCGCGCACGAGGTCGGGAAACAACTCCCCCAGCTCAGGAACGGCCCGGGATGGGCGCTTGGCGTACTCGGCCACCCGAGCACCCAGCGCGGCTCGCTCGGGATGCCCTTTGCGCTTGCTTCGTTGTCGCTCGCGCTCCCGGTACTGGGGATGCTCGGCGCGGTAGGTGCGCCAGTACGCGGCGTTCATGGGCTAGTAGTCCGTGACGGCGGCAGAGTCGTCGGTGGAAGTCATGCGATCGTGTGGATGCCGGAGGCGTTCCAGGCGACCGTCACGTTGCCGCCCGAGGGCGTGAGCGGCAGGCCGGTTGCCGTGTCCCAGCGCGAGATGAGGTCCGACGTTGACTCGACGCCCGAGTCCTCGAATAGGATCAGGCTCTCGCTCTGGTCGCCGGTCAAGGACGTGAACACCGTGTCGGCGGCATCGAAGGTGCCAACGGCGACGGTGCCGTTGGTCTTGGACGCGAGGGCCGGGCACGACGCGATCGCCGGCACGCGCGCGGCCGAGAGGATGTCGTCGATGAAGTCGTCCGCCACCGCCGGGGTGTCATCGGCGTGGTCGACGAACATCGCCCTGATCGTCAGGGTGGTCAGGTCCGGGATCCCGCTGTTCCAGACGTTGTTCTTGACGCTGTTGGGGAAGAAGTTGGCCATTGGGTCAGTCCTCCGACGCGGCGAAGGCCGCCTTGAACGCGGACCATCGCTCCTTGGCCGTCGTGAGGGCGGTGGCGCGCTCCTCTACGTCCTCGATCCCCCATGCCGCCTCGCGCTCTGCGTCGCGAGCCCCCTTGGCCTCCTGCCATGCGAGGGTCCGTTCGTCCGCGACCATCGCCCGGAGTCGCGCCGGCAGGGCGCCACGCTCCTCGATGGTGAGACTGGCTACGACCGCGGCCACGGCCGCGTCGCTGGATGGCTTCGACATGGTCAAACTCCTGGAGCGGCGGCGCGTGGCCGGAGGGTGAGGGTCGGGACGAAAATGGTCTGATGTGGCGGTTCCGCGACCACATTCGCGTGGCGGAACGGCTGCCCGGGGATGCGACCGAGTCGCTCGGCCACGGTGGTACTGACGATCGCAGCGCCCGACTCGTCGAGGTTCAGGTGGTAGGTCTTGGCGACATGGACCCGCGCGCAAGGGCGCCTGGCGCCGGCGACGATGATCTCGGCCATGCAGGTGAGCGGCGCGGGGTATGGCCGGTTCGCGTCAGTGATCGTGAACGTCACCGAGCGTGCGGTCGGGTGCTGGATCCGGATGCCGTCTGCCACTTGGTCGCCTCCTGTCTGCTGTGGGGCGGATGCTACGCCCACGCGCTGCGCCACGCAAGGGTGCAGCTCGTGACGTTGGTGTGGTTCGTCATCACGAATGAGGTCGTCCCGACCGGGGCGGACAGCCATGTGTCGGCACCCGAGGTCTTGAGGGCGAAGTTCTCGGTCCCGTTCTTCGTGATGTACTTGCCTCGGCCGAAGGGCCCGCTCGTCTCGTGGATCACGACGACCTGGTCGAGGTTGACCATCGAGGTCAGAACCATGATGAACGCCACGCCAGCCCGGGTGATCGTGAACGAGGCGTGGCCGGCCCCGGACATGACGATGGTCGCCTTGAGCGGCGCGGGTACATTGCCAAGGTTGATAACGTCCCCGGTCGCCGCGGCCGGCGTGAGAACGAGCGTCGACTCGGACTGGTGGTACATGCGCGGGTCGGCCGTCACGAGGCCGACCGCGAAGCGGCGCATCTCACGATCCACGACCGACTCGTCGACCCGCGGGGCCACCGTCGGGCGGGCGTACACCTGGATCGGGATGACGCCGGACGGGAAGTCCGCGTCGGCCGTGGGCTCGTTCCACGACAGCGTGTACGCGCCGTCGGTGGTCGGGGAGTCGAAGGCGCAAAGGTACGGGTCGAACGCGGCCCGGAGGTCGCGCTCCCGGTCCGCCAGCCGCGTGATGCGAGTGGCGTCCGGGACGAGGATGCGGCCGCGCAGTTGGAGGTAGGCGAGCCCCTTGTGGACTCGCCCGAGCGTGCCACCCTGGGCCAGGTGGAGCGCCTCCCGTCCGTCTCGGAACGAGGGGTCGAACGAACGGTCGTCGACGACGATCGTGTCCAGCACCTTCGCCTGATCGAACGTGCCGTCGACATTGACGTGCTCGTTGAGGACGAGCGGCCCATGTCCCCAGGAGATGCGGGAGCGGAGCACTACAGCCTTCGGGCCTGGCTTGACCTCGGGCGCAGGCCCGACAATACCCGAGCTTCCTCGGCGAACTCACGTTCGGCCGCCGCAACGATCGACATGAGTTGGTCGACGGAGGTTCCCTGTTCGGGTGGGAGCGCCTGGCGCTGGGCGTACTGCGCGGCCCGACCAAGTTGCGCGCGGTAGAGGATCGCCTTGGCCTTGAGAAGCGGCACCCGGATGTGCTCAGCTGGGAGGTCGTCCGTGTCGGCGTCCCCGGAGAACGCGCTCTTGTACGCCGTCCAGCCGCGGACACGCAGGGTGTAGCCGGTCGCGATCGGGTTGACGAGCCGCAACTGCCACGCGCCGGACCCGTCGTCCTCCACGATGCCGCGCGGCATCGAGATGATCCGACTCGACGAGTCGACGAGCTCGAGGCGCTCGAGGCGCCGGATCGAGGTCAGCGCGGAGACGTACTGGTCCGTGACGGTCGCGATCGACTGGATCACCGGCTTCCAGACGCCCACTCGCCACAACTCCGCGAAGCCATCGCCGATGGCCGCATTACGGACCGCCGTCGTCCAGGGGGCCGTGGAGCCGTCGGTGTCGACGCCGATCTCCCCGTTGAGGCGTTCGCGGAGCGTGGCGAGGGTCGCCATGGGCTACTGGCCGCGATGCGAGAGGAGGTGGCCGTTGAGGGAGCGGGCCGACTTGAACGACTTGCCGCAGACCGCGCAGTCGTGGCTGTCGTCGTCCGGCGTGGACTCCTCCGCGTCGAGGACGCGGATGTACGGGGTGCCCGGCGCCTTGACCCATCGCTCCCACTCCGGGAACGCGTCGGGGTCGAACGAGGCGTATCCGCCGACGAACACGATGACCTGGCCGTCCGCGGACGACTCCTGGCCGATCGTGCCCGGGCCGAGCTTGAGGCCCGTGGCCTCGGCGCAGTAGAGGGTGATGTCCTTGGCCATTTCCGTAGGCTCCTGTCTGGTAGGCGAGGGGTGAACGGGCGACCGGCCTACCTCGGTCGCCCGCCCCGTCAGATCACCGCTCGCGCTGAGCGCGCTGGCGGAACTGGATGATGAGGTTGACGGCGCCGGCGGTGAACGCGGTGCCACCAGAGGCGAAGTCGACGGTCAGCGTGTCGGCGTCACCGAACTCGGCGTCCGCCGGGGCCACGGTGAACGCGCTGCGCTGGCCGACGGTGGCCGTGTCGGCGAGGACGAGCGTCCTGGTCGCAGCGACGATCGCAGCGCCCTTGACGACGCGGAAGGTCCGCGACGCCGACGCGCCGGTCCCGGCCACGGCCACGACGGCTTCGACCTTCTCGATGACGAGCCCGAAGGCCGGCACGTAGTCGGTCAGGGGCTCGACGGCGCCTGTGCCGGTCGGGAGGGGGATGTAGATGTTGAACTGGCCGCGGATCCAGCCGTACGGAGCGTGTCGGGGCATGAGCGTCTCCTATGGAGGAGACGGGGCGCCGGAGAGGAGTCCGGCGCCCCGCTCGGGTTAGCTGACCGCGAGGCCAGTGAGCTTGGCGTGGGCCTTCTCGTTCCGCGTCTCGGAGGTGTACTGCGAGATGATCTGGACAGCATCCCGGAGGCGCGTGCTCGTCTCGACGGGGGCCGCCGAGAGCGAGTGGTCGCGGAACGGGCCGAACCCGATCTTCGACTTGTCGATGAGGAGGAGCGTGTCGGTCGGCATGTTCCGGTCCAGGACGATGTCGACCGTCCCGAAGGAGGAGGTGTAGGTGTCCACGACGGCGCCCGCCACCCGGTCCGTCCGGGTCGTCATGCGCTGGCTGTCGAGGAACTTGTTGAGCTGCCGCTTCTGGAACGCGTTGGCGAACAGGTGCGTCGGCTCGCCGCCCGCGGCCCACATGTCCTGGAGCGCCTGGAGGACGAACTCCTCGGTCAGGGTCGCCCCGGCCTTCGCGTACACGTTGGTCGCGATGATCGGGAGGACGCCGTCCATGGCCGAAGCGACGCCGGCAGCCGGCGCGACCTTGCGGCCGTGCAGGAGCGTTCGGTTGTGCTGGATCCACGCGGTCCGGAGGGCCCGCATCAACTGGCCGGACATCTCGTTCTGCTCGACGTACTTCTTGATCGCCTGGGCAGTCGTGGTCACGCTGACCGTGTCCTCGTAGATCTGGGTGTAGTTGAACTTCCCGGTCTTGGTCGTGGTGCGCGAGGCGCCCTGACCGGCGTCCTGGAGGTTCACGTTGCCGATGATCTCGATGGCCTGCACGCCCGTATGGACGGCGTTGGTCGATCCGCCGTGGCCGCGCGCGAACGTGATGTCGTCGGTCGAGACAGTGGTGACGCGCATGAGCTCGGACTCGACGCGGACGATATCCCCGGCGCGGAAGTACAGGCCGTGGCCGGCGGTGACGTTCAGCGTCAGGGGGTCGGTGGTGTTGTTGAACTCGCCCGTGTCCGCGTTCGCGGAGTTGAGCGGGCGGAGCTCGTCCTCGAGCCACTCGTGCTTCACGGCGACGCACGGGGACTGGAGCGAGTCCTTGCCGATGATCTGGAGGAGCGGCACGTCGAACGGCGAGATCATGTTGAGCGTGTCGCTCATGTCGATCGCGGCGTTCGCGGTGTCGGAGTAGCTGTAGCGAGAGCCGGTGATGACGGCCATGTCTTGTCTCCCTTCGTTGAGGGAGGCCGGTTAGCGGCGGCGGCTCGGACCGAACCCCAGAGCGGCGGATGCCGCGCTGGTGAAATCCTCGAGCTTGCCGGACTTCCTGGCCTCCGCGAATGCTTCGTCGGAGTCAGGGCTCGGCTCGGTGCGATTGGTATCCACGCGCCCGCCGCGTGTCCCCGGTTCGGCAGCGACCTTCTTGGGCGGAGCCGTTTCCTTGGTCTTGCCCGACCGAACGTCCACGTACGCCTCGAGCGCCGCGACCACGTCCGCCGGCGTCTGCGCCTTGTTGAACACGCGATAGAACGCCCCGTAGGCGTCCACCGCGTCCTCCCCGTAGGTCAGACGGACCAGATCCCAGGACTGGCTTTCCAGTCGTGAGAGCGCGGGATCCGGGAGATCGTCGTCCGATCCGTCATCGTCGTCCTCGTCGTCCTCAACGGACTCCTCGGGCTCGTCTTGGCGGAGGAGCGAGAGCTCTTGGCCCTGACGGCTGATGAGCTTCTGCGCTTCCTTGTATCGGCTTTCCCAATCGCCTGAGCCAGCGTCGTCGGCCTCCGCCGTGTCCTCGTCCTCGGGCTCTGGGGTGTCCTCTGAGGGGTCCAGGTCCGCGTCGAGGGGGTCTGTGGTCGCCATGCTGCCCTTTCGTTGTCAGCCGCGGTAGGGCGGCCTGTCTGCCACGCAGCATACAGAGCGACCACACGGTGTCAAGGTGCGAGCGAGCCATCCATGTCAGGCTCCCGGCGGCCGGTCAGGGCGCGGTACACGCCGTCGAAGCCGGGGAGGTCGCCGATGGTCGGGTAGAGGGAGACGTACACCTCCTTCGCGGCCGGCACGATGACATCGGTGAACGTGTAGATCGGACCGACCTCCATGCCCGCCTTCGTCCGGTCGAAGAAGATGGAGCGCAGGATCGGGTTGAGGCTCACGCCCGTCGACTCGAACGACACCGGGAACATCATCTGGGCGACGAACACGAGCGTATCGTGCTTCTCGAACCAGTCCCGATACTCGGGGTCGGTGGCGAGGAGCCGGTTGTGGCCCTCCGCCGCCTCGTTGAGCATGACCGCGCCGAGGGCGTTGGTCGGCAGCCCGCCCATCCTGTCGCCCAGGACGCGCATGAACCACTTGGTGCTCTTGATCTGGTAGGACAGCGGCCAGAACAGGAGGTACGAGTTGAGGAACCGCTCGGCCCGCGACCGGTTGGGGTTGCCGTAGAACGTGCCCCGGATGTCGGCCCACAGATCCTTGTTCTTCTGGGCGAGGAGCCCGAACACTTCCTGGAGCTCGGGCGTGTCGCGCATCTGCGCGGCGATCGCGTCGTCGATGGTCACGGCGTCGTCCGTCTCGTCGATGTTGGCGAGCATCTTGCGGTGCCAGGTGTCGAGCTCGCCGAGGTACTTCTCGGGGTTGTCGCCCATCGCCTCGATCATGTCGCGCAACTGCGGGTCGGTCCGGGCGAGCTGCTCCATCGCCTTCTGCATGAGCGCCGGATCTTCGGCCGCGAGGCCCTTGAGCCCGCCGCGGAGTGCGTCCGGCTGCTCCTTGAGGAAGGTCCGGTACGCCCATGCCATCCGGTCCCGGCTGAACGAGTAGCCGGTGTTCGACACCGGGTCGTCGTCCATCTTGCGAAGGTAGCCTTCGGTCTGCCCCAGGAGGCCCTCGTCGATCTCTCCCTTGCGAAGCCCGGCCCGGCCGTAGTAGAGGATCTGTGCCTCAAAGAAGTTCATCGCGTGATACCGGATGTCGAGGCTGAAGCGGAACCAGTAGTAGAGAGTCGTGACCACGCTGTTATGGGCGACCGCGCCGTACGTGTCGGCGAGGGCGCGGCCGAGCGGGATCCGCGAGTCGGCAAGGTGGCCACGGGTGAACGAGGTCGACTCCCGGAACAGACGGGCGAAGTTGACCTCGCTGGCCCGGGCGAGCTCGGCGAGACTGATCTGGTCGGGCCCGACCATGTCGGAGAGCTCGCGCAGCACGCCCTTCTCGGTCCCGAAGCCATGGACCACCGCGTCGAGGTTCGAGTTGGGGATGTTGTTGATATCTGCGTACATCGGGTTGTCGCCCGCCTCGTACGTCCGCCGGCCGCTCCGGGAGACGCGGAGGAGGGGCGTGCGCGAGTCGTGGGCCCGCTGCTGCCACGCCGACCAGATCGCATCCGCCGTCGAGGGGGAGATGCCCTCCCGTCCGGTGCGCTCGATGAAGTTCTCCTTGGCCCGGGAGCGGACGGCCCCGTTGGAGCGCGGACCGAACACATAGTTGTATGCCTGCCGGACATGCGTGGTGAACACGCGCTCCTCGAAGGGCTGGAACCGCTTGGACATGAGCTCCTCGGCCAGCCCCGGCACCTTCGACCACTCGATGACCACGGCGCCCTTCGGGCGCTTCTTGAGGCCGTACTGGAGGGTGCCGAGCGGGTTCGTGCCGTCGAAGGTGATGAGGTCGTCCATCGCGGCCGCGATCGCCCCGTCGCTCGTGTCGAACGCGCCCTGCGACAACACGCCGACATCGTCGGCTGCGGGAGCGGCACCTTCCGCCTTCCTGACCGCGTCGTCCAGCAACGCCCGGGCGACCCGCTGGCCCTCAGCCTGGAACGCCGTCCCGATGCCGAGACGTGAGGCGTTGCCATTCTCGATCTCGTCGAGGAGCGACAGCACGCCTCGGATGGTCGCCGGGCGGGTGCCGATGATGGTGTGGTTGAGGATCGAGAGCACGTCCATGCCGGTCCGGTTCACGGGGTCAGCCATGATCGCCTCGTCGGGGACACCGACCATGTCGCCGTCGTTCTGCGCCATCCGACGCCGGTAGCGAGTCGCGAGCCGGCGGGCCTTCGCGACCTCGATGACCTTGGCCACCTCGCCGCGCGGGACGGACAGTGGCGCGATGGTCCGCGACTGCGTGCGCGCCTGCGCGATCTCCGCCTGGACAGCGTCGGTGTTGGCGTTCCGGATGGCCTGATCCAGCGCGGACTCGGCGTCGACGACGCCTGGGGTCGGCGGGACGAAGTCGGCAGGGATGAGCTCGCGGCGGATGTACGCCGACAGGAGCGGCGCGAGGTCAGCGTCCATCGCATCCCAACCGCCGAGGGAGTCGACTTGCCTCCACAGGTCGGAGCCGTAGAACTTGGCCCGTAGGATGTCGTCCTCGTCGATGATCCTGCGGACAACGGCGAACGCGGCGGCGTCGGGTGCGGCGGCCGCTGCATCGGCGGCGACCGCCAGCCGCGAGATGTTCCGCGGGTGAACGACGGCGACCCACTCGGGGTCGTACAGCGGGCCCTCCATCCACGCGCTCCCGCGCTCGGCGGCTTCCTGCGCGAACTTGAGTGGCAGCCGAGCGCCAGCGACCGATCGCAGGATGGCGACGGAGCGCCCGCCCATGATGGCCTCACGCTCCCCGAGGAGGCGCGACGCCACTTCGGTCCACGAGTCGTCCTGCGCGGCAGCGATGCCCTCCTGGTCGGCCCAGCGGGTCGCGTACTCGTCCGCGCCCTTCGGGAACCGCCCACCGAGCTCCCGGTCGACGCGATCGACCATCTTCCGCTGGGCGGGCGTCAGCGTCTCTCGGATGGCGGCGCTGTCCTTGTGGCGGAGGAGGAACCGCCAGAGGTCGTAGTCGCTGTTCAGTTGCGCCTCGCGGGCCGCGCCCTTGTGGCCGGTGTTCGCGAGGCCGGTGGACATGCGCGCACGGAACGCGCGCGACAGCGACGGGAGGCCGCCCGAGTACATCCACCGGCCTTCGACCTTGTTGAAGATGCGATGGAGGTCGGGGGCCCCGAGGGTGTCCATCTGCGTCTGGATCAGGTCCAGCCGCTCGAGCGCCTCGCGCGCCTCAACGACTCGCTCTGCTCGGTCGCGCATCGCCCGGTCCAACGCCGGCGTCGGCTCATCGAGGGACGCCTTCGCGCGGGCGAGGAGGTCATCGGCCGAGCCCTCCACCGATTTGCCGCTGGAGGCCAGGTAGTTCCACAGCTCGCCCCGCTCGGCGGCGGTCATCGCGTCAGCGGCAATCGGCTTCCATGTGCCGTCTGCCGCCCTGAACTCGATGGCGCTCGCCGGGATGTCGGAGTAGACATGGAACTGGCCGAGGACGGGCTCGCCGAGGTCGTTCAGGGTCGTCTCAACCTTGACATCGGCCCGCTTGATCCGGAACAGAGCGACGGGCCCACGCCGCGGCAGGAAGGCCATCAGGGCTGGCGCGCTGTCTGCGACGAATACGACGTCAGCCCCATCGTGAGGACGGCGGAGCAGCCCCTTGGTGGCGATCGAGTCGATGTTCGCGACAGGCGACCCGTGGTAGACGTACGGGCCAGGGTCGAGTGGGACGCCGGCATCGAGGACATCCTTGGCCCTCACCGAGAACGCCACATCTGGCCCGGGCGCCGTAGTCTCCACCTCGAGCGGAGCCGGACGGCCCGGCTTCATCTTGTTGATCCGGGTGAGGAACCGGCGATTGGCCTGCGCGATGGCGACTGACTGGCTGAACGGCGTGACCGCGTCCGCGTCGTCGGCCAGCGTCCGGAGGAGGTGGATCTCGCGCTCAACCTCGGCGATGGCCACGTCGCGCTCTACGCTCTTGGGCATCGCCCGGTAGTGGGCGATCTCGTCCGTGGTGCGCTGGATCTCCTTCGTCAGGGCTCGCTGCCGGACGCCGCCGTCGCGCCATGGCTTGCCGACCTCGTCGAGGTACTGCTGGGCGCGCTGGTACACCTGCGCCGGGGTCATGTAGCCCACGTCGAGGTCGTCGCCCACGCCCTTGTCGCGCAGGAAGTCGCGCACGAGGTCGACGCTCGAGTTGTTCGCGAGGTCCGCGGCCTTGATCGCCTCGATCGCCTCGGGGCTCGTGCCGAATGCGGTCGCCTCGTCGGCGACGATGGTCGGGCTCTCCGGGTCCAGGACCGGCTCCTTGCCCGTCGCGGCCTTGACCGGGTTCCGCTTGGCTTTGACTGCCCAATCGACGGACGCCGCCTCGAGGACGCGGTCCACGTCGGCGCGCTGGAGCGGGGCACCGTCGGCGCGGATGATGCCGCCCCAGAACCGACCGAGGACCGGGAAGTCGACTTGGAGCGCCTGGAACGTCGAGAGCGACACGGTGCCCTCGGGCGTCGTGTTGCGGTCGAGCGCCTCCCGGGCGAGGGTCTGCGCTGCGGGCGGGAAGGACTCGCGGTAGCCGACCACGAGGTTCTGCTCCTGGCGCAGATCGTAGGTGAGGTCGACGTTGCCCCGGTAATTGCGCGCGATCTTCGCGGCCATGTACGGCTCGAACGGCCCGGCCATCATCCGTTTCTGCCAGTCGAACGTGTGGAACCGCGCCGCGACGAGGTCGGGGTCCTTCTGGATGAGATCCATGGCCTGCCGGTGGTATCGCTGGGCGGCGACGGCCGACCGCTCAATGGGGTCCGTGAAGGTGGCGTTGAGCGCCATGCGCTCGGCCATCGGGAGTCGGTCGAGGACGATGTCCAGCGCGTTGCCCAGGACCATTTCGTGCGCGTACGGTCGGAGCTCCGTCTCGTCCAGGAACGCCGCGGCCTGCTCCTTGGATCCGAGCTTGAACATCCGCTGCACCATGCCGAGCATAGCGTCGTCCGTTGTGTAGAACTTCAGGAGCCGCTTCCCGAGAGCGATGCCCACCGGCACGTCAATGAGCCCGTGCTTGAGCGTGAGCGTCCCCTGCTTGAGGTTCTTGGCTGCGGCGAACGGGTTGACCATGAAACCGGTCGCCAGCTGCACCATCGGGTCGTCGCTGAACTCGGTCGTCCGGTTGGCGTTGTCCCACCACTTGATCGCTTCCTCGTTGCCGACGTAGCGTGCGATGCCGCCCATGACCGCGTTGACGCCAGAGATGCCCACGCCCGACGCGGTGGCCGCCGTGGTGACACGCAGCGCGATCGAGGAGCCCTGCCCGACGGCGGCAGCGCCGGTCATCAGGGCGCTCTTGCCGGACGTGAGGGCGGCCGTCCGGGCCGTGCCAACGATCGAGCCGCCGAAGCGCATCGTGGCGAGGTAGAACGCGAGCGGGTTGGCCATGTTCTGCACCACGCCGCCGGCCCCCGGCTGGTACGACCACATCTTCCCCTCGGGCGCCTCGTCGAGGAGCCGATCCAGGTCGTCGTCGGTCATGCCCGGGTTGGCCTCGAGCGCGAACTTGACCGAGTCGGGGAGGTCCACGGTCGCGCGCAGGATCTGGATCATCTGCTGCGCGGTCAGGCGGTCGTCCGGGTCGATGGCGCTCTTGAGTTCGTCCTGCCAGTAGACGATCTGCCGCGCCTGGTCACTGAGCGTCTCGCCCGTGATGCCGCGGTACATATTGACAGGCCGGCCCATCCCGACGTTGATTGCCGCGGCGGTGGGGTTGGAGACGATCGAGGCCAGTTGGCCGATGGTGGCGAGCGGCGCCGAGACGCCCGACAGCCACGTCCCGAACTGGTCGACCGTCTCGCCGGCCGCGAGCGAGCGGTACATCTGCGCCCGGCCCTTGAGTTGCTCGTCGCGGATCCATGTCGGGACGGCGTCGAGCATCGGCCCGACGACCTGACTGACCGCATTGACGCCGTCGATGAACCG